>Ga0134124_10001149_pt1 | contig 21219 bp, 13 predicted proteins | sample KB304_FD_96880 | JGI IMG/M metagenome (GOLD analysis project Ga0134124, IMG submission 96880) | Terrestrial soil microbial communities without Nitrogen fertilizer from Kellogg Biological Station, Michigan, USA - KB3-0-4 | ecosystem: Environmental > Terrestrial > Soil > Unclassified ... | reverse complement strand
GGATTTGACACTCAATTCGGTTATGGCCGGCTGAACGCCAGCGGTTCGCTAACTATTGCAACGCCGCTTGTGGCCCAGCTTACCAGTCCTGTCGGGCCGTTGAACGGTCTTTCGCAAGTTGATGTAACGGGTTCAGTAGTTGGCGCGAATCTCAGCAGTTGGCGTCTCGAGTACGGCGCCGGTACTGCGCCCTCGAGTTGGACCGTGATTAAAACATCCAGCGCCACGATCGATTCCGGAACGTTGACCACGTGGAACCTGGCCGGCATCGTCGACGGCACTTACACGTTGCATCTGGTGGCGCAAGCCGCGACTGGGGAAATCTATCAAGATCGACTCACCGTCGTACTTGACGGCCTGGTAATCACAGATCCCTCGCCGCTCTCGTTCAGCCTCACGCGCGGAGCAGAAGGAGTTACCATTAGAGGAACTGTTGCATCGGCGAATTTTGCCCGCTACACGATTGCTATCGTGGGAATGAGCACCAACCTGGTGATTCTTAATTCGGCGATTACCGTGACCAACGGCGGATTACAGCCCGTACACGATGGCGTTCTGGGAATCTGGAACACCACGGGCGCACCGCCGGATACTTATCAAATCACTGTAACCGAAACATTCACGAACAATAATTGGGTTGCTAAGAGCACCAAGATCGCCGTTGACTCGACCTTGCATCCCGGTTGGCCCATCGACCTCGGCCTGCTTAGGAATGGTCCAGTGAGTTTGGGCATCACAAACCATGTCAATGTTGTAGACGTCGACGGGAATGGAACGAAGGAGATCATCATCGGTTATTACAACAAGGTCAGTGTTTACGACCATACGGGGGCGCAACTTCCGGGTTGGCCGCAAACAATCGATCCACTAAACAGCGGAGCTCATATTTTTATCAGTCCAGCCGTAGATGATTTGGACGGCGACGGCTCACCCGAGATTGTGGCAGCCAGCGATCAGAACAAAATGTTTATCTGGAGTGCGAACGGCACGCTGCGGCCTGGTTGGCCCAAGAGCATCTCGGGGTTCTGGACCGACATTGCGATTGATGATCTGAACGGCGATGGTCAGAAAGAGATCATCATCACAAATCAGGGCAGCGTGCGAGTCTTTGACAAGAACGGGGTGCTGTTGCCGGGATGGCCGTTTTTTCTGAGTGGCTTAACCTCAGCTCCGGCGATCGGCGATGTTGACGGAGACGGACAGAAAGAGATTGTGGTGGCCTCGCTCACCGGGCCCACAAATCTCTACATGCTCACGGCAAATGGCGGCCTCAAGCTGGGTTGGCCAAGGGCCATCAATCCGCAATTGCCTTCCAACATCTCGACCAATTCTTATCCGACATTAGGTGACCTCGACGGCGATGGCAAGCTGGAATGCGTAATCGGATCCGCCAACGGATTTGTCTATGCTTTTCGAGGTGACGGCTCATACGTCCCGGGCTGGCCGCAGGCGACGAAGCCCGTCCGCGTCAATTCTCCCGTCATCGGCGATATCGACGGAGACGGACTGCCCGAGATCGTCGCCGGGAACGAAAAAATACTCGAATTCGGTGAATACGAAAACTACCTGTTTGCGTGGCGCGCCGACGGCACGTTGCTGCCAAACTGGCCGGTTAAATACGATCGGCCAATCACTCACACTTACTTCGGTTACGGGGCACCGGCCCTGGCGGACCTCGATCAGGACGGACGCGCCGACATCATTGTGTCGAGTGACACCACCTCAGGTTCCTGGACTGCTCTCAACGCTTATAAATTTGACGGTTCGAAGGTTCCCGGTTTTCCGAAACCGACTTCGTTTACCGGGGCATTTGATACCAACACCGCCGCTGTCGCAGATCTTGACGGCAACGGGCTCATGGAGATGGCGTGGATCGACGGCAATGGTCTGCTATATGTTTGGGATCTCTCCGCGCCGAGTACGGCGGTAGCTCCCTGGCCCATGTACCAGCATGACGAGCGTCACACCGGCGTCAGTCTGCGCACCGGGGAAACGATTCCACCAACGGTGACAATTACTTCACCTGCGGCAGGCTCACATCTCGCCGGAACCGTAAACGTTACCAGTCAGGCCACCGACAACGCAACGGTTGCGAGCATCGAACTTTACAAGGACAACGTTCTCGTCGGCAGCTCAACTCAGAGTACCTTGACCTTTGCATGGAACACCGCCGCCGAGGCTGATGGTCCACATACATTTGTGAGCAAGGCGTATGACGTCAACGGGAATGTGGGGACGTCGCCGCCGACGGTTCTGGACGCTGATAACACGCCGCCGGCGGCCGCCATTACGGCGCCCAGCAACGGCACGGTCGTTACCGGAAGTGCGTTGACGATTTCCGCGAACGCGACCGACAGCTCAGGCATTCAGAAAATTGATTTCTATGCCGACGGCATCCTGGTGGGGACCGACACATCCGCGCCTTTTACTGCCAACTGGAACACGACAACCGTACCGGACGGTCCGCACAGCTTGTATGTAGTGGCCACCGACACGCCCGGAAACAGCACTACCTCGCCGTCCATCTCAGTAAATGTGGATCACCTCGGACCGACTGTGGCGCTAACAAACCCCGTCAATGGCGCGGTGATAACCGGCATTGTCAACCTTAGCGTAAACGTTTTCGATGGCGGGGGCGTGCAGAAGGTCCAGTATTACCGCGACAGCAATGTCCTGCTCGGAACATCCTTGTCGGCGCCGTTTAGTTTCAGTTGGGATACGACGGGAGTGACTCAGGGGTCTCGCACCTTATATGCGGTGGCCACTGATCTCTCCGGCAATACGGCCACGTCCGCCACGATTTCGGTGACTATCGATCGATCGCTGCCGACGAACGTCTCGATCACGGCGCCTTCGAACAATGCGGTGCTGAGTGGAACCGCTGTCACGGTTTCAGCAACAGCCTCCGACAATATTGGAATCAGCAGGGTTGATTTCTATCGCGACAGCAATGTCCTGCTGGGAACCGACAACACTTCGCCGTACAGCATCAGTTGGGATATCACTTCTGTCACTGGCGGCGCGCACACGCTTACCGTCGTTGCTACTGATCTCGCGGGTAATACCAAGACTTCCAGCATCATCAGCGTCTCGGTAGACAATACTCCGCCTCAGATCTCTCTGAGCACACCGGCGAACGGTTTCGTCACGGGAACGTTCTCGGTTTCGGCCACAGCCACGGACAATGTTGGCTTGAGCAAGGTCGAGTTCTATCGCGACGATAACGTGCTGCTGACCACCGATACCAGTTCGCCTTACACCTTCAACTGGAATTCAACCACGGTGACTGAGGGCGCGCACACTCTTTACGCGATTGCCCAGGACAAGGCTGGATTCCGCACTACTTCGGCAACGGTTGCCATCACTGTCGACAACACGATTCCAACTGTCGTGATCACCAGTCCGGCCAACGGCGCCGCGATTCTGCCTAATGCAATCGTGAACATCAATGCCAACGCCTCGGACAACTTTGGCGTGGTCAAGGTCGACTTTTTTGTAGGCACCACCTTGACCTGTACGGTCACCTCTGCGCCTTACGTCTGCGTGTGGCAAGTCCCAAATCAAAGAGCCAACTTCAATTTGAAGGCCACTGCTTACGACGTGGCCGGTAAGACCGCAACGCACACGATCAGCGTGAGCTCAAGGTAATCTTCTCTGCGGCTCTCTGCGTACCTCTGCGCTCTCTGCGTTAAAGTAGCCATTTAACGCAGAGAGCCGCAGAGACATTAAAACCTGACTTTGACGCCACCGTTGATCACACGCCCCTCAGTGTGCGTGTAAATCTCGGCAAAGGTCGGCATCTGGTGTGGCGGGAAAACCACTTGGGTAAAGCGGCTCTGCCGAGTGTCGGTGATGTTTTCGAAATTGATGAAGAGACTGTATTTGCCAAAGGTCTTTTCACCGAAGATTCCTAAGACCCAAAACGGCTTAGTTCTGAATCCGTCACTCAGAAACTGGCTGCTCGTGTAATAAGCTTCGAATCCGGTTTTGTAGTTCCCCTCTTTTTCAAAAAGCAATGCTGAATTGATCCGGCTCTTCGGTGTCAGCGGCAGAGTCTGATTGCCGGTTAGATAGCCCGCCTTAGCATGAGTGAAAGTGTATCCGGCAAACAGTTTTACAATGTCGTAAGAGAGCCGCGCATTCGTCTCGAAGCCACGGCTTCTAACAGACTGTTCTGCTATCGCAAAGCGAAAGATTCCCGGCGGACTTTCGATCAAGACGAGGGGATCTTCTATCTGGGTATAGAAGAACATTTGGTTCAGTGCATAGGAGAATTTCTCGCCAATAGTATTCCGGTAATTTACGTCCAGAGTACCGCCGCGGCTGCGCTCAGTTTTCAAAGTATTGCCGATCGGCAGGACGTTTCGGAAAAGTAGAGTTTCCGCATCCTCAGTAAAGATGCTTGGCGCTTTGTAGCCGAGCCCGAAGCTCAAACGGCTGCTCAGATTGTTAGTGAATCGGTAGAGCGCTGAGACACGCGGTAGCGCGTACGTACCGTAGTTATTAAGGTGGTCTAAACGCAATCCTGCTTCGATCGCCAACTTTTTAGTAATTGAGAAACTGTCCTGGGCATATCCGCCGAACGTAGTGCGGGTCTCATCGCGTGGGACTGGCGTATTGAGATTAGGTGTTTCCCTAAACTGATCGTAGACGGCGTTGAAGCCCAAGACGAGTACGTGATCATTGAGTGTCTTGAGGTAGGAAATGTCCGTGTAAGAGTTGAATTGCCGGCCTTCGAAAAGGTAATCAGGAATCTTTATCTCTCGATCAAAAAAGGCGAGGCTTTGCTTAGCCACAAGGCGGCTCCCATCGACAAACTGCCTCTCGAGCTGCAACGTCGTGATGTTGCGGACGGAGCGGTTATTCTCGAAATACTGGTGGAAGTTATCGCCCTCCCCGCGAAGCACAAAAACGTCGCCGCCTTTGCGATTCTGGTAGGAAGTTGTGTTACCGATGATCAGGCGAGTCTTCTCGTCTGGATAGAAAAAGAAACGCGGGCTTAGCGTAAAGGCGTTAGTCCTGGGAAGCTCTGTAAAATCATCGTCGTCAACGTCGTATTCGTTTTGATAATTAACTGAGCCGAGAAACGTGTAACCGAGCCGCTTGAATTTTCGTGAATCGAAGATCGAAAAGTCCGTGCCAAGTGCGGTAGTTTGATTGAAGATGAGCGAGGTAAAGGGTCTGTCTTGCGGTTCCTTACTGATGAAGTTGATCACGCCGGCAATGGCGCCGCCGCCGTAAAAAGTTGCTGACGGTCCTTTGATAATTTCCACTTGTTTCAAATCGAGCGGCAGTATGTCCAGCAGGCTGATGCTGCCGGAAAAACCTCCGAACGCTGGAAAACCATCTTTAAGAAGTTGCGTGTATCTTCCGTCGAGTCCCTGTATGCGGACGCTCTGCGTGTTTGAAGTCGCCGAAGTCTGCTGGACCTTGATGCCGGTGCTTTCGTTGAGAACCATCGAAACGTTGGCGGGACGCATGTTGGTTTTCTCGTCCACTTCTTCTTCGTCGATGGCTTCAACTCTGGTCGGTACGTCGTCGATCTCGCGGCCCGTACGCGTTGACGTGATTGTGACCTCTCCGACCTCGTTAGTGACCTTCATAAACACTACAGTTTCAGGCTGGCCAACGATCGGGAAAGTAAACCTCAACTCTTTGGTTTCATAACCCGGAGAGAAGATGACGATTGTCTGTTCTCCATCAGGAATGTTGCTGAGCTGAGCGACGCCTTGCGCGTCTGTTGTTGCGGAACTTTGGGTGTCCTTGACCGTCACGGTTGCATCCGCAATGGCCATTTTCGTCGCCTCATCTTTGACTGTGATTTTGAATGTATCTTGCGCGAATGAGACTTGCGCCGCGACCAACACAGCAAAAAATATAATGAACGTCCTCACCACTCTCGCCTCTCCGAATATTAGAAAGCCAACGACTGACACGCCTTGTTACACACCCCGGCCGTGTTCTCGAATTTGATTTTCAGAAGTGAAACGTTCTAAATGCGGAGCGAAGCAAGTGGTTGGAGCGGAGGACTTCCATTACTTAAGGGCCTGTCTGGCCGTTCTCTGAAAACGTCTGGCTGAGCCGAATAAAGGGACGGGAAAACGGAAATAAAATCCGGTAACGACGCTAAAGCATGGATCGATTTTGTTCGTTCTGGTGTCGTTGCTTTGGGCAAAGAAAGCGGACATCCGTCGCAATCGCTAACGTCCTTAAGCGCGTTCATCCCGGTAGAACCGGAGAGATCTGTTGCTGGATGAATCGCCAACGTTTCGCGCTCGCACATCGACACGCAAGCCATAAAAACCCACAAAAAGGAAAATGGCAGTAGAGCTGCTATGAGTCTTTTTTGCGATGGTCTTAACATTAGCGACAGTGGCGCATTATAGAGCTTATTTCTTGTGTGAGGAAGGTTACGGTTAGAACTCTATCACCGCACCAACTGACGGCAGGATCGGCAGCACCCGCGCGAGTCGGCCAAATACGCGACCAGTATTTGTATCGAATCCATCAAAGCCTTCATAGCGCAGATTGTTACGATTCAGGAGATTCAACACCTCGCCCGTAACTGTGAGTTTCCAGCGGTTGAAGAGAAACGCTTTACTAACCCTAACGTCCCACCGCGCATAATCAGGTAAACGTACTTCGTTGCGCTGGTCGGACAAGAAATAGGTGCTGTCGACTTGCCTGAAGAACCCGGGAAGTGGCGGCCCACTGCCAAAGCGAAAGACACTGCTGAGATTCCATGTGTCAGTGAAACGATAGCCGGCATAAACGTTAAGCAGATGCCGCTGTTCGTTATCGGCAACAAACGACAAACCGGTTTGTGAGTCAGTAAGTTTAGTTCGCAAATACGAATATGAGATCCAGCCGGCAAGCTTGTTTGCACTGCGTCGTTGCAAGGTCAACTCAAATCCACGCGCGTGGCCGTCTAAGGCATTTCTGAAAGGAAACTCAGCAAAAGAAAACAGACCGCGATCAAACCGCGGCTCAGAGATGCTGAAGAAGAGATTTGCGTCCTCGCGATCGAATAACTCAAAACTCAAGCGCACGCGATCGCCTAACAACGCTTCGACACCACCACTCACGTTCGTTGCTCGCTCGGCGCGCAAACTCCGTGACCCGAGCCGGCCGAAGACTTGTTCGAAATCCGGGAACTGGTAATAGCTCCCCGCAGTGGCATGTACTCGCCAGCGCTCATTGATGGACCAGGTTAGCGAGGCTCGTGGCGAAGTCAACGTCTGCGAGGTTATGTCGCTGTGTTCCACTCGCAGTCCACCAGTGAATTGAAGGCCCCAGCGTTCATTACTCCATGTGTCCTGAGCGTAATAAGCCTGCTCAGTTCCGCTTTGGTCAAAGCTACCGAAGTCAACGCTACTGGCGTCACCGGGAACATCAGCGAATGAGAAGCGTTGGCTGAAACTGTTGACGTCTAATCGTCGAACGTAAAGACCAGCTTCGAGACGATTGGAACGAGGCAGCGCAAAACTCACATCTGAACGTATACCAAACTGAGATCGATCGCCGTCATTGAGGATCCGCTCATCGCGATTCACATTCTTGAAGTTTGTCTTCAGAGCAAAGAAGCGTGTTTGCCAGAAGACTCGGGGATTTGGCGTAAAGCTCCAGTGCGAATTCAAGAGAAAGTTGCGCGACTCGCCGCGGAATACCGAATTTACAAACAAGAGCTCTCGATCGCGATTGCGATCGAAGTCAAAACTTCCGAAGATGGCCGAAACGCCGACCTGATTTCTCGCTGAGAAGTCGTAGAGCAATTTCCCCTGGACATCAGCAAAGCTCAGAATGGGCGGGTTGTTAGCAAACTGATTCTGATCGTTAATACGGCGAATCAGATAACCCGTATAACTTTTTCGCGCAGCTACCAGGTACGAACCTTTCCGGGTCGAGATAGGACCATCGATTATCCCGGAAATGCCGCTTAGCGAAGCCGCTATGCGACCTGCCGCCTTCACTCGATTGCCATCCCGAGAGTCGACGTCTAAGACGGCGGCAGTTCGATCCCCGAAGTTCGCAGGACTACCACCGCTCAGCAACGACACTGAATTAACCGCATCGGAGTTTATTACTGACAGTGAACCGGTATCGAGATAGCCTCCAGCTATTGTGTGCACAAAATTGTCTGTGAGCACACCGTCAAGCCACAGACCGACGCGATCGAAGCCGGCGCCGCGAACGGAGAACTCGCTGCGAAAGTCGTCGTTACTGCCAACTCCGGGTAGTGTTTGCGCCGCGCGAATCGGATCGCTCAGCAGAATGCTCGACGTTGCTTGCAGCTCACGCTTGTTGAGTGTCTGCTCGAATGTCGAGGTGGTGCGAGTGCTTTCGAATGGATCAGGAACAATCGTGACGTGTTCTGTTAGTGCGGCCGCATCTTCGTTCAAGGCGATTTCGACAACGCCTTCCGCCGCACCGACGTTGATCTCCTTTTTTACTAGACCATAAGTGACTGTCGTTATGTAGAGTTCTTGTGGGCCAGGTGGTAATTCAAGAGTGAAAGCGCCATTGCCGTCAGTAATCGTCGTTTTATCCGTGAGTTTAGCTACGACACGAACGTTGGCCATAGCTTCACCGGTGTTCGCATCGACAACTCTGCCTCGCAACACGATTGAGCGCTCTTGTGCCACCGCCTGAGCGAAGAGTGGGCCAGTCAACAGCAGAAGGAGAACAACAATTAGTTTCGGTGCGGTGAGTTTCACGTTGATTCCGATCTGACGCGATCAGGAAACTCGCGTCGACTAGGGACGATGTAGTGTTGTCACTCCCAATGATCGTTCGAGATGATGGCGGCGACGGGTAGAATGATTGAGTCGTCTGCTGCTATACGCGCATTATACACACACTACAATCCACTGGGACTGCGGATGAGGCAAAGTCACCACTGATGAAAAACCGGTGCAGTCCGCAATGTTCTTTTATTCTGCTCGGCGCGGAACAGATTTCACAATAGTGTTCAAAACAGGTCTGATGTGTGACGGAAAGACGTATTCGAAATAGATGCTTGACGTGACAACACCGCGGGCGTACAGTGCTGCCACTCCTAGTCACGGTCGTTACCGGACTAATCCACTCCGGTCCTGACTTTCCTCCAAAAACCGTCTCACACATAAGGAGCCTCTTGTGAAACCGAACCGACGAAAACTGTTCGTGTTATATCTGGTTTTGTGCTCGGCGATGGCCTACTCAGGGATGCAACTCTTTGAGACTGGTGCGCAAGCTCAAGATGAAGGAGCTGGAACCTGCTGTCAGGTATCTTCTGATTGCCCTGGCGCCAAACTGTGTTATCTACCAGGTGATAAAGCAGACTGTTGCAGGCCTGCCCCTGGTTTACCAACCTGCTATGGTCCGAACTATTGTCTCGAACCGCCACACATCGACTAACACTATGAGCGAGAATAATTGCTCATCTTGCGGTGCCTCGGCATCAGAAGACTTTTCTCCGATTACGGCACCGCAAGCTTACCTGTACTCGGCGGAGGACCATCATGAGTGAGGGTAGTCCACAAGATAACCAAACCAACACCTGGTCAATAAGTCGTGGTTTTCAAATTCTAACAATTAGTTTGCTGGTTGTATCGGTAGCTCTGAACGTCGCACTATCCAGGAGAAATAAAGCTTTAAGCGCCGCGCTTTTTTCGGTCAAGGCGGAGCAGTCGTTGCCGATCGGATCGACTCTTCCACCAATTGAGGCATTTGATTTAGCTCACAACCTTCAGGTCTTAAAGTATGATCCCGCCACCTCACCGACTGTCTTTTATGTCTTTACTCCTCAGTGTGGTTGGTGCGCAAAGAATGCATCAAACTTACGAACATTGTCAGAAAGAATAAAGGGTCGCTACCGGCTTATAGGACTTTCTTTATCATCTGTCGGTCTTGACGAGTACGTGGCTCAACAAGGCATGGACTTTCCTGTCTACACGAACCTTTCACCACAGTCCATTGCGGCATATCACTTGGGAGGTACGCCGACTACTATTGTGGTATCGGCAGAAGGAAAATTATTACGTGAATGGAAAGGGGCTTACATGGGTAGCTCAAAACGTGAGATTGAGGAGTATTTTGGCGTTTCGGTTCCTGGTGTGGCGCGGGCCATCGAATAACATTCAATCTGGAAAAATTCATGGTCCATCAAGCTTCCCATTGCTTCATAATCATTGTGATGATGCTAACAATCGTCGTCGTCTGCGATTCATGCGCAACCAATGGCCAACAAAAGGTGACGAGGGGCTTGACTACATCTCCCGCGGAAGTTGATGACTTTGTAGCAAGGGTTAGCTCCTCTTCCCCTGAGGTGTCCGCCGATCTGCTCATTCGAATTGCTCAATCCAAGTTAATTAGCGACAAAAAAAGAAAGCTCACCTTGCTTGAGGAAGCCTACCACCGCGGCTCTGATGCACAGAAGAAACTCCGCATGAAACGATGGACGGGTCTCGTAGATACACCTTCCGGTTACCTTTCTGCCGCATACGATCTCGAGTTGGATGAGCTATCGATAAAGACACGGACTGTGAGAACGATGTTGAATCTGGACGCTGCCAGAGGCCGAGAATTGTTTATCCAAATTCCGAGATTGAAACTGCGACCGTTATCCTGCTCGGATGATTTGGGCTACGAGTTATCAAGCTTTTATCAAACCCTCAAAGAAGTACAGCAAAAGAGCTTCACACCAAAGGAGATGCCGGAAGGTGATGGACTACGTTTTATCCAGCGTTATCTTGCTGAGGTTGAATCGCCGGCGCAGATTGCGCCCATTGTGGATCTAATTGCCGATTCCGATTTAACGCCTTCAGAGCTCAACGTACTTTTATCGACTCTGGTATCTGCCTTAAAAGGAATTCAGGACGATCCAAAGTCGTTCGCCCTGTCACTGACATCCGGCGGTCTGGCAAACAGTCTGCAAAAGTTAATAAAAAAGAGTCGCGACAATGACATCGCCTCAGCGCCTTTGCTCAACGCCTTCAAAGCATATTTTTTACGAGAACTGAGTGTGCAATGCCCGGACACGAGGGTAGGAAGTGAGCAAAAGAATCCACTCCAGGTCGAATTCTCAAGAGTCAACAAGTGGTTCGTAAACTCAATTTCAGAAGACGAATTGAAAGCTCAAGTTGGAGAACGGTCCAATGAGACGCCGTTTTGGGACTCGCAAGAATCGCGGAGCTTTCTAATGAAAGTGAAACGATTACGTTTTGGAAGCAGTGATAAAGTCCTGACCGAAGAAGAAAAAAACAATGACGACTGGCAGCGCGAATTCCGCCAACTACTAACAGACCTGGGACAGTGGACCGGTTCAGGAGGCGACACTGAGTCTGAGGTATTTCATGAGAAATGCAATTTGTACGACGCTCTGTTCAGCCTGTCACCAAATAACTCCCTGCGCACCGAAGTGTTGATTGCGTTTGCGAGCTACCTGCGCAGTTCGTCCATGCAGGAAAGCAGTCATATCGAATGGCTATTGCACGGCCATAACCTACTGAAGAAAACACGAAGTCTCGGACCAGAACGGTTGAAGATTATCAATGTCTTCAATACCTCGACCACGCAAGCGCTGCAGCTTTACTCGCAGCTTGATGATCTCACATCGACGCAACACACTCATTGAAGATACTCAGTTCTTTGCTCCGGCCTTCTCGAGCATGCCGATAATGTCGGCGCAACCGGTCAGCAGGGCCTCATTGAAGGCGGTCCAATCATCGTTATCTTTGGCGTTTACGTCTGCACCTCGTTCAAGCAGAATTTTGACCGCACCGCTGGCGTTCGCAGTTGTTGCTTCCATTAGCGCTGTACGCCCGGTATTCGATTTCGCATTTACGTCAGCGCCCTTATTGAGCAGCATCAACACACCTTCGTATCCGAGCGTGTAAGAAGCCATCAATGGCGTATGTCCCAACTTGTCCTTAACGTCCGGGTCGCTTGCAGGCGCAGCCAGCAGCGCTTTCAGCAACTCCAAGTCTCCTTTTTCTACTACGTCATGTAAAGCTGTTCGGCCCTGAGAGTCCGGCGCATTCACGTTCACACCGCTTGCGACCAACGTTTTAATCACACCAGGTTTTCGTCCCAAAATAGCCATGTTTAGAGGTGTTGCGTGGGCGGAGGGGTTCTCGGCATTCACATCTGCGCCCGCGTTGATGAGTGCCAGAACGACCTCGACGGAGCCGCGTATCGACGCAATCATGAGCGGGGTAAATCCGTAGCGATCGCGAGCGTTTGGATCCGCCTTATGATTTAAAGACTCCTTCACAGCGACCAGGTCGTCACTCCTGACTGCCTGAAACAACGCGTCGGACTCACGCGTCAATTTAGTTTGGTTGCTCTGGCTCGTAGGCGATTCCCTCGTTCGAACCGGCATGTCACATGACAAGTGGGCCAGAAGCAGTGAGCTTCCGATTGCCAATCGAGACATCGTCCTCAAGAGCGGTTCACGCATTAGCTTTAGCTATTTCCGGCAACTTTTCATCGGACCACGCCGCAACTCTGTTTCGACATCAGGTTTGTATTCGGGCAACGTGTTTAGAAACCGAGTGATATTGCCGACGAAGATTCCTCCTTCACCCTCCCGTTTAGCAATTTCCGGAAAGTTGCTTTTAAAGAGTTGATAAATGGGTGCCCATGGCTCAAGGAGCGAATCCTGCGAGCCGTGTCTGGCGGCAGCAACATACGCCTCAACAAACAACTTCGCTAAGTCGTGGCGAGCTTTTGCGTCCAATTGGACGCTCGGGTCTTTTACTTTCAGTCTCCCGAGAGCGGTCGCAGCGAGGTCGCCACTGCTCATGCGCAATTTTGGTATTTCCTGCGCGCAGACAGTGCTCGCCGTAGTTAAGGTCAAGAGTAGCAGGACGATCTTCATCAATACCTCCACCTCCTGGTGAATCCTGCCAGTTTGGCACTAACGGCTTCAACTAAAATATTTTAGAGAACGTTTCGGCAGGCGGCGATGTAAGCCTGCATCCTTAGCGCCTTCGACTCGATGCTTTGTGCCGCGGCGAGCGCTGCCGGCCAGTCACGTTTCGCGGCTTGCTCGAAGCAGTGTGTGAGGTCTGATTTGGAAAGCGGTAGCCACACCTTGGAGTTCGCTGCTTCGAGCGTCACACTATACGCACCTCCCTCGTACTGGTTTGCACGATTAATGGCGTTCACGCCTTCGGTAAGCACCTGCGCAGCCCACGACGCGTCCTCGCCGGCGTAGAGTATTCCTGCCGCTGTAACGAGAGCCGCAGCGCGCGCGGCAGGGTCTTCGATTTTCGGGAACGACGCCATGGCCGTAAGTAGAAAATCGGATGACATTTTTTTCTTCTTTGCGTCGTTCGCTGCTACTGCGGCTGAGATAACAAGATATGTACGTAACCGCGCGTCGGATAGGCGATTCACTTGAGCGTTGAAGGTATACCAGTCAAGCTTTTTTAGCGAAGCCTCGGCCATGCGGAAAGATAGATAGATGCTGAGCTGCTCCCGAAACTTGTCGTCACGAAGGTCTACCATTCTTTGAACGGCCTCCGTGTATTTGCCTTCATCTATTAGTTGTCGAATACCAGTCGCCATGAGTTCGGCACGCTCGACCGAGTCTCCTGCCTTCTCCGCAGCGGAGAAGGCAGATTCTCCGCTGTCGAATCGGAATACAGTGTTTTCCGCGACGATTCTTTGGGCCACTGTGGCCAGATCGCTCAAGATCGGGGCGCCTATCTTCGCTCGTTCCGCGATGATGGTGAGTCTTGCGTCAAGTACGGCCCATTCTTGACCGCGATCCAGACCCAGCCGGTCGACGTAGCCCCGTAGTTTTTTAACGAGGAAAAAACAGAGAGCTGCCTGGATCGCGTCCGGCTCGCGCTGTTCAAGCGCGAGTGACTCGACGTTTAGAAAGACAACTGACGCGGCCAGGTAACTGCGGACGAGCGCCTGGTTCAAGTCTCTAGTCGGCGGTGACAGCGGACTCGCAAACATGCCGGTTTCTATCGGCACGCCTTCGCTCCCTCCTCTGATCACAGGTACCGACATTTGCGACTCCCTGAAGATATAAGCCGAAAGTACCGTAACCTGTACCGGGTTATAAATCCGTCCACCGGTAAGCATCGAGAGCGCGACGCGGAAGAGGTTAGCCGCAGCCGCAGCGTCGTGCTGCTCCAGTTCGTTCAAGTATGAAGGGAATGATCCGGGCACTCCAGCCTCAAGCACCTTCGCGGCGAGCGTAGCTGACTGGACCGGATCAGACTCAAGGCTCGCCTGTGCGAGCGACAATCGTTCTCCGGGCGAAAGTGAGTTTCCCTTCAACACGTCTTCAAGCAATTTTTGAAATTTATCAAGCAGTCGTGCCGCGGCCTTTGGATCATGACGCGCAAATTCTCTCAACAGTATGCCCATCGTGGCCCTGATCTCGGCGCGCTCATTTTTCTGGATCGCGTCTGAAGCAAACCTATCCGACAAGGCGGCGGCGGCTTTAACGAAGTTTGCTCGGGCATAAGCCTCGTCATGTTTCCAAAGTAGATCGAGGGCGGCAGTCAAGAGAGCCACGCGCGTTTGCATCTTCGGAATGTCGGCGGCGCTCTCCACGACGCCTTTCAATATGTCGATCGCCTGCGTCTTGCGCTGTGCCTCTTCAGCCTTCCGCTGAGCAACGTTGGCGGCGTCCGCTCGACCCTGGTCCTTTTCGCGCACTTGAGATTGTGCAGCCACGGTCGGTGGCAAAAATACCAGGATCAATAAAAGGCTAATTCGCATTGGTCTTTGAGGTTTCGAAGGCGAGCACAAACTTTGAGGGGCCGTCAGCGGACCGGCCCCCGAAATACTCCTAATCGTTCAGACTTGCTCCGCCGCTGCAGGTCCCGCATCCAGAACTGCCATTCTTGATAAAGCAGCCGGTGCAGCCTGCGCCGCCAATCGTAACAGTTGGGCAGTAACAGTTGTTGTCACTATTTCTCGCGCATGCTTCGCTGGTGTCGCAGCCGTTGGCGCGAACGTTAGTTAAGGTGTACGAACCGCCAGGGGCAAAGATACAGTATGAGGCAGCCACGATCACTGCGATCCTGATTAGCCACCAAACTTTCTTCATGGTTTAGTTCCTCCTTCTTGGGTTGAGTTAGAGTGAGTTAAAGCGAGGCGTCAAAAACTTTCAGCGCCAACGGCGCCGCTGTGATTTCCAGCGGCGATCCCGTGTAGGCACTCACTGGCCGGCCGAAGCCATAATCAGGCACGTAAACCTTCCCGTTGAGAAACAGTAAGTTGCTCCGGCCGGGATTGATGAATTTCAGATCAGTTCCGACTTTCTTCAGCTGCTCGTCGTAGATGTCAACGACCTGACGGCCACTCGCGTCCCGCTGACTCGTCCAAACCAGTAGCTTGCCTTTTTCCGTGTAATTCAAGTGCAGGACTGGGGGATAGTTGTGTAGTCCCTCACCCAGGCCCAATCCCGTGATTTCTATCTTGCGGAGGTGGAACCGACCATCCTGCTGCTCGATAGGCTTTGAGTCGTAAGGTGTAACGAGCGTCTTCGTCAGGGAGCCATCTTCAAGCGCGTACAAGTAGACTTTGTAGTCGTAGATATCAGAGATGTAGAGATATTTGTCGCTGAGCGTGAAGTCAAACGCGCCGGGTGTGTAGGTTGGGTTAAAGCGAACCGGCTTGGGAAGGCGATAGACTTCTGTTAACTGCTGCGACTTAAGATCGAGTTTGTAAAGGACCTGCGCGAGAGGCTCTGGCGCGTAGGTCTGCATGTAGAGTGCCTGACGCTTGCGGTCCAGCATCAACTTCAGCGTGAACGCCTCCTGAGGCAAGCGGTCGCCGAGTGAGATGTCGCGAATCTTGATGAGCTCCGGCGAGAAGACCGACAGTCCACGCGTAGCAGCCGAATAGATGTTACCGGCGCCGTCAACGCAAAACGGACTATGGAAGTCAGTAGGAAGCTTGCGCGTTGCTTTCAACCTTCCCTCTGCGTCGTACGTGTGCATTGACTTATCGTAGACAAGATAAACATCGCCGTGTTCGTTCACGTCGAACACCTCAAGGAAATGTGCCGGATCGTTCTGTGGTTCACCTTGCGGGCGGATCGACAACGCCGGCTTCTGCTCGTCGAACATATCCGCGGTCTTTTTGATGTTCGCCGCCGTAGAGGTTGAACCAACTTTTGATTTAAAGGGGAGGCTAAGGGTTGCGAACAGGTCGCGTTCACCGTCGGGCTGGAGCTCTCCGCGCCATGAATCGAGAACCCTGCCGGCGCTATCGACCAGGATGAGGGTCGGCGTCATGTGGACACCGAGTCTGTCCAAATCAACTCCCGGGATTGCCTGAACCGAGAGTCCTTTCTGTTCCACGTAACTCTTAACCAGTTCTGGATCCTTGTTGATGAATGCAGCAACCAAGTTGAACTGGCCTCCGTTTTCCTGCCGGGCTTCGGCTAACGCGTTGTAGAAAGGGACACTCTTCGTGCAGAAGCGACAGTCAACATTGAGCGCAAGGATGAGGGTTCGTGGAGCCTGTTTGTAATCAACTCCAGCAATTTCCGGGAGGACGCTTCCTTTCGTGAGCGCGACACTGGTTTTCGCGCCCGAGGGCGTGAAGTAATTTTTCACCCAGTATACCTATCGCTACGAGAGCAAACACCACGACCACGATGTTGGTCGTCACGTCCAGAATGTCTTTTAGCTTTTTCGTTGTTGGTGAAGTAGATGAGGGTAACATGTTGGTTGTCAGTCAATCTTAATTACAGCGAGGTTGAGGCCGATTTAATTTGTTGTCGGAGGCGCCAATTTAACTGTGAGGCAAGTCCGTGTCAACTGATTTTTGAATGTAACTATGCACGCTTATCACGCGGCAAAAAGCCACATGATTACGCACATTGTTTGTCATCAAAGTTGGGGCTTGCGAGTTCGGGCGGTGAATACTTTTGAACTCGCGTTGCGGATTCGACTCCCGCCCTCGGCACTACTCTCAACGATTTACAACTCGTGATCACCTGCCGATTCGGGCTGGTAAAGGACTTCCTCAACCCTAAGCCTACGCAAGCCTGAGGGCACGGGCCACTCGATGGTGTCGCCCCGTTTGTATCCAAGGATGGCTGTTCCGATTGGCGCAAGGACCGAAATTTTCCCCTCGGCGAAATCTGCCTCGGTTGGAAACACGAGTGAATAAATATTACTTTCGCCGCTCACTAAATCCTTTAACCGCACTTTCGAGCGCATTGTTATAACGTCGGCGGGAATATCGTTTGGATCGACGATCTCTGCTCGATCCAGCTCTGCTTCTAACTTGTTCAAGTATTCTCGATCGGCGCCGTTGCGCTCACGGGTACGATCGATCAATCCGTTAAGACGGTTATAGTCGAGCTCTGTTATATGGATGGTTGTTGTCTTTTTTGATCTTCGGTTCATCTCATTCACTCCAAATTTCTTACGCAGCCTTCCTCCACTCCTGCAATCCGTTCACACTTTCCTTACGACGAATAACCCTGACTGAACAGTGCGCCCCGCTTGCAACAGCGGCAGACGTACTGCCAAAGAGCAAGCGGCTTAAACCGCGTCGTTCGTTTGTCCCGAGCACAATCAGATCAGCGCCCCAATGTCTGGCCCGCGCAACAATTTGACGCGCAGCGCCGCCAGCGATGACTTCTGCTGAGATCTTGAGAGGCGCGGCGCTCAATACCTGAACAGCATTTCCGATGGCGCGATGTGCGTGGTCAGTGCCAGAGTCGCCAGTCAGGCCAAGCTCCTCGAGCGAATAGATCATCGGGTTCACTGCGCTCACCACTCTGACTTCAGTGTTCTCCGGCAAACTCATTCCCGCAATCGCATGCGCTGCAGCTATCGAAGCAACGGAGCCATCGGTGGCCAACAACACTCTGAAACCATCCGTCTGCTCACGAGGCCGGATGACCTCTACGGAACAAGGCGCATTCTCGACAACTGACTTCGCTACGCTCCCCAGCAACCGGCTTCGAAAGTCCTTACGATTGTGTGCGCGCATAAGGATCAAGTCCGCCGGCCAACTCCACGCCGCAAACGAGATCAGAAATTCGGGATTGCCGCGCATGATTACCACTCTCGAAGGGATTCCCTTCTGTCGTAAGCGCTCGACCGCCAGCGCAGTGATCTGTTCGCCGCGTCTGTGCATCTCGCGCCGTATCGCGGAAACCTCGTAGCCTTCTTCGCGCCAGACTTTCAATGGAACATCACCGTCCTCGATGATCGAAAGCACTCGCGCTTCCGTTCCGGCAGGCCACGAACGAGCCATCATTTCATCAAGCAGAATCTCCAAAGTAGTAATCGAATCTATCGCAACTAAAACTTTCATCTCATTCCCTCCAACTACGACTACGACTCATCAAAGCGTATGGCCGTAACTTCCAAAAGTAAGTGCGCTCGATCCGAGTCTTTATCAATGCCGTCGAGCAGGATGCGCGTATTGATGGCCTCACCCGACTCGAGTATCTTTTGTCGCTTCGGAATGACCACCACTGTTCGTTCGCGCACACTCGAGTTTTCCCGATCCAGAATCGCGCCCCGCAATTCCAGACCACTGAGGCTCCGGCCCGTGTTGTTTCGTACTGTCGCGGTCATTGCGACGGCCAGGCTGTCGAAGGGGTGTACTTTCTCTGTACCCACCAATTGCTCGATTGCAATGTGCCGCCGAAATTCTTCAAACTCTGGTTGACCAGGTTGCAACGCCCCTTCCAGCCGCGGCTCCGTATAAGAACTGAAATCGGACCGTGTCATCGCCAGGTAATACAAACCGGCAGCCGAGGCTGCGAGCAGCGCAGTAATAACTGCCGCTAGAATTAGAATCGGCCAACGCAGCTCAGGCTCTGCAATTAAAGCTGGACCACGATAAGCAATCATTCTTAATCTCTCCCTACTTTAGTAATCCCCGAAAAAGTTATCGTAAAACTGTGCCCGCAATCCTTGCAGACATATCGATCGTTTTCCTTCGCTCCAACGACTAACCGCACTTCCGAACACTGCGGGCATTGCACGAGCCAGCGTCTGAGCACTTCAGACCATCTTTCGCCCGGTTTCTTTCCAACAGTTGTTTCCGGCAGAACGATGTGTTGATTTTCAGGTACAGCCATTCCTCATATCCCCTCGCTTCTTACAGTCAATAGACTAGAGGGGAACGCGATTTGGAAATAGCGTGTTAACACCTGATTGCGAGGGTATTTACACGTAGGAAAGGAATGAAGGTTGTGAGGCTAGTCTGATTGCCGCCGTTCTCGCACCTGCAACGCTAATTCGACGCGGTTGCTCAGATTTTTCTTGTCGAGAATGCGGCTGATATGACCTTCTATTGTTCTTAAACTGAGCTTCAACTCCGCGGCGATCTCTTTGTTTGAGAGTCCCCGGGCGACTGCTTCCGCAACGCGCCACTCTGCGTCTGTCAGCTCTTCATCGCGTACAAGGTCTATCTCACTCGCTTCTTGATCACCAAACATCCGCGCAAGATCGGAATGAGTGCGTTGTACTCTTTCGAGAATGCTCTTCACAATCGCCACCAGCTCTTCGGTTTCGAAGGGCTTTGTGACGTAAGCATCTACACCGGTTTTAAATCCGGCGATGCGATCGGCAGTTTCGTCTTTAGCCGTGAGGAAGATGATTGGCACCAGACGTGTTCGCGGCGACGCGCGCAGATTACGCACGAGCGCGTAACCATCCATACCCGGCATGCGAATGTCACTGATGATCAGATCCGGAAGAGATTCGGCAACGCGGATCATCGCCTCTCTTCCGCGCCGAGCCGTCTGCACTTCATACCCTTCCGCTCGTAACGTATCCGAGACGGCAAGCAAGAGACCGGGATCGTCATCAACGACCAACAACTGTTTTGCCATCGTCACGCTCCTCACTACTACGTTTATTACAGCTTCCGTCATGCCACACAGGAAGGTGCAATTTGAATGTGCTGCCTCGCCCCACCTCGCTCTCGACGGTGATGCTGCCTCCCATCTGCTCCATCACGTTTCGTGCGAGGTATAAGCCAAGACCTACACCGGAAACGTCGGCGTCTTCTAAAAACTCCGCGTCAGTGGTGGCTTCACGCATTGCTTCGGAGTGACGCGCAGGACGACCCCGGTGAAACTTGTCGAACAGAATAGGCATGTCCTCTGGCGGTATACCTCGGCCGTTGTCAGTCACGCTTATAGCTACGTGATGATCTTCATTGAGTGCAGATAAGATAATGCGACCACCATCTGGGGTGTACTTGATAGCATTCTCGACGATGTTCGACAGAACCCGACGAAGCTCTTTCGGATCTGCGCACACAGGCGGAACTTCAAGGTTTGGATCGAATCGAAGATCGTGACTTCTCTTTTCGGCGGATCGTGCTTCGGATTTGACGACGGATGAGATGACTTCCTGCACATCAACTCGGTCATGCGTGACACGCAGCACACCGCCTTCGATTCGAGAAAGGTCAAGAAGGTTGAGCACTAAATCAATCTGGCGATCGCACTCTACTGAGATCGTTTCAACGTACTCGCGTTTTTTCGTCTCATCCCATCCCTCGCGCATCAAAAGGCGCGTCAGCGCTTTGATCGTAGTCAAAGGCGTCCGCAACTCGTGTGAGACGGTCGAGACAAACTCGGATTTGAGTCGATCGAGCTCAGCGTACCGCTCTTCTCTTTTCTGTAGACGCTCCGCCATTGCATTGAAGTTCATGCCGAGACGTGAGATCTCATCCCGTCCTTCGGCTGGCGCCCGCGCAGAAAAGTTTCCGCTGCCAAACTCCTCGGCTGCAAAACTCAAAAGGCGCACAGGCCGGCCGATGCTTCTTGTGATCATGAGTGCCGCCGTCACCGCGCAAAACACAATTATTAGAACAACTACGGCGTAGACCATCAGTTGTCGCCAGGCCGATGCATAAAGAATGGCGCTTTGAACACCAACCATCACAACGTAGCCAGTGTTTCCCACACGGCTCAGACCGTAGACGCGTTCAACTCCATCAACAGAACTTCTCCTCACCGTAACGGCGGTATTCCGTTCGTTTAGCGCTGACAATTGATCGGTGCCGCTGAGATCCAGGCCCAAGGTGGACTCCGCCGTTTGACTCCGGTAAATGATGCGATGATTCTGATCGAGTAATGTAACTACCGCTCGCTCAGGCAGGCTGATGCCATGTAGTGGCTCCTTCAACGCCGAACCATCTATGCGTGCGATCACTGCGCTGCCGCCTTCCATCGGCACTGCGATCGCAAGCAGGTAATGCCCTTCTCCAAGCGTCCAATCG
>Ga0134124_10001148_pt1 | contig 21225 bp, 16 predicted proteins | sample KB304_FD_96880 | JGI IMG/M metagenome (GOLD analysis project Ga0134124, IMG submission 96880) | Terrestrial soil microbial communities without Nitrogen fertilizer from Kellogg Biological Station, Michigan, USA - KB3-0-4 | ecosystem: Environmental > Terrestrial > Soil > Unclassified ... | reverse complement strand
TTTGGAATATTACTTAAGTCATATTCCAAAGGGCTAGGCGATTCATGCCAGAGTCACGACAATTTCGGCCGATCTGGTTCGCACGCTTTCTGATCGTTCTCTTAGCCTATTACGCCGGCGGCTACCTCGGCTTGACGGTACCCTATGTCGGTTCCCACATCAGCCTCATCTGGCCGCCTACCGGCATCGCCCTGGCGGCGCTCCTCGGCTGGGAGCTTTCGCTCTGGCCGGCCATCCTGCTCGGCGCGTTGGCCGTCAATCTTGCCGTGGGCAGCGGGCTGGGGCTGGCCTTCGGCATCGCCTGCGGCAATACCCTCGGTCCCTGGCTGGTCGCCCGCTGGCTGCGCCACCGGGATTTCGACCCCCATCTGGCGCGCCGCCGCGACCTGGTCCGCTACCTGGGGATCGCCGTTCTGGGCGGCATGGCCATCAACGCCAGCAACGGCGCCATCCAGCTCTGGCTGGCCGGCATCCTGCCCACCCCGGCAGTGGGCGCGGCCTGGGCGACGTGGTGGCTGGGCGATGCGATGGGGGCCCTGGTCATGGGCATTCCGCTCCTCACCGCCCGGCGCCAGAACTGGCGCCTTCTGCTGAGCGGGAAAAGAGGGGGCGAACTCGCTACGCTGGTGGTCCTGACGCTGGGCGTCGGCGCCTGGGTGTTCCTCGCGCAGGGGGCGGCGAGGCCGGCCAACCCGCTCCTCTATCTGCCGTTTTTCCTCCTGTCGTGGCTGGCGATCCGCGGCGGAGCGAGTCTGGCGTCGACCGTTGCCCTCCTGCTTGCCGCCGAAGCCGTATGGGCGACGGCGCATGGCGAAGGTCCCTTCCAGTCGTCGGACATGCATTACAACCTCGCCATGCTGTGGGGCTACATGGCGACGGCGACGGTCATCACCGTGCTGATTACGGTGCTCGTCGAGGAACTGCGCAGCAGCGAGCGCCGCCTGACGATGGCGACCCTGGGTGGGCAAGTCGGATTGTGGGAATGGCATATCCCCTCGGGGCGCGTCACTTATACCGGCGATTTCCAGGCCGTCGTGGGCATTCCGCCCGAGCGTCTCGGCCGGAGCAGGGATGACTGGCTGGCCCTGGTGCACCCGGACGACCGCGCCACCCGGGAGGCGCGGCTGGCGGAGCACCTGGCGGGCGGGACGGAACTCTACGAGGCGGAATACCGGCTGCAAGGCGCTCCCCAACTGGTCTGGGTCCTGGCGCGCGGCCAGGTCGTCGAGCGCGACGTTCATGGATCGCCGCTGCGCATGGCGGGCACGGTGCTGAACATAACCGAACGTAAACGCATTGAGGCCGTCGAGCGCCGGCAACGGGAGTGCCTGGTCAGGCTCAATGAAATCGCGGCCCACTCGCACTTGCCGCCGGCGGAGCGCTGGCAGCGGGCACTGGCGATCGTCGGCCGGCACCTCGGACTGGAATTCGCGATCATCAGCCAGGTGGTCGGGAAGACCTACACGATCTTCGCCCATGTTTCGCCACCGGACACCTTGCAGGACGGGCAAAGCTTCGAGCTCGGCAACACCTACTGCGACATTACCCTGCGCCGGAACGGGGTGGTCGCCATTGCCGACATCAAGGCGTCGTCGTATCTGGACCACCCCTGCTACCGGACATTCCGGCTCGAAGCCTATATCGGGGCGCCGGTCTCGGTCGGCGGCGAGATTTTCGGGACCGTCAATTTCAGTTCGGCGAAGCCCTGTCTCCGGACGTTTGACGACGCCGACATCGAGTTCGTCAACCTGCTGGCGCGCTGGGTGGGCTCCGCCATCGAGCGTGACCGATCGCTGGCGCGCCTGGCGGCCAGTGAGGCCTACCTGCAGGCCATCATCGACAACCAGCCCGAATGCGTCAAAGTGATGGCGCCGAACGGAACGTTGTTGCAGATGAACCAGGTCGGCCTGGATATGCTGGAGATCGGCAGCGGCGAGGAAGCCAACGCCGGCAGCTTGCTCGACTTCATCGTTCCCGAGGATCGTCAGCCTTTCCTCGACCTGAGTCAGCGGGTCTTCGCAGGGCATTCGGGCACGCTCGAATTCCGGATTGTCGGCAAGCGGGGGCGATCCCTCTGGCTGGACACCCATGCCGCCCCATTGCGCGACGGCGCGGGCAATGTGACCTCGCTGCTCGCCGTCACGCGTGACATTACCGCCAAGAAGCAGGCCGAATCCAAACTGCGCCTGGCGGCCAGCGTATTCACCCATGCCCATGAGGGCATCATGATTTGCGACGCCGACCAGGTGGTGATCGACGTCAATCCGACCTTCACCGAGATTACCGGCTACAGCCGCGAGGAAATGCTGGGCAGCACGCCGCGCCACTTGCGTTCCGTGGGCCAGAGTGACGAGTTCTACCAGGCCATGTGGCAAAGCATCAATTCCCAAGGCTATTGGGAAGGGGAGCTCTGGAACCAGCGCCGGGATGGCCGCATGCTGGCCGAGCGGCTGACAATTTCCCGGGTCGTCGACGAGGCGGGTTGCGTGACGCACTACATCGGCAGTTTTTCCGACATCACCGCGCTCAAGGAACAACAGACGCAGCTCGAGTATCTGGCCCATTACGATCCACTGACCCGGCTGCCCAACCGCACCCTGCTCGCCGATCGCATGACCCAGGCGCTGGCTCAATGCAAACGTTCCGGCAGCCTGATGGCGCTTTGTTACTTGGATCTCGACGGCTTCAAGGCGATCAACGACCAACACGGCCACGATGCGGGCGATGCCCTGCTGATCGAAGTCGCCCGCCGCCTGAACCACACGCTCCGCGCTGGCGACACGGTGGCGCGGCTGGGAGGCGACGAATTCGTGCTGCTCCTGGTCGGCATCAAGGTGCTCGAGGAGTGCGACCGTACCGTCAGCCGGATATTGAAGACGATTGCCACACCGATTCGCGTCAAGGGTCAGGAATGCAGCGTTTCCGGAAGCATCGGGGTGACCATTTACCCGGATGACGACGCCGATCCCGACACGCTCCTGCGCCATGCCGACCAGGCCATGTATGCCGCCAAGCAGTGCGGCAAGAACCGTTACCAGTTGTACGATGCGGCTCAGGATCTTGAGGTGCGCAGCCGCCGCGAGGCGCAGGAGCGGATACGCCAGGGGCTTGACCACGGCGAATTCCGGCTCCATTACCAGCCCATCGTCAACATGCAGCGCGGCAAGGTGCTGAGTTATGAAGGCTTGATTCGCTGGCAGCACCCGGAAAAAGGTTTGTTGTTGCCCGATGCCTTCCTGCCCCTCGTCGAAGGCAGCGAACTCGATGTCGCCCTCGGGCGCTGGGTATTCGCCGAGGGCATCCGGCAGTTGGGGGAATGGCGGGCGATGGGGCTGCCGCAGACGCTGAGCCTCAATGTCGCCACCGGCCACCTGCTGTCGCCCGGTTTCGTCGATGAACTGGCCGCGTTGCTGGCTGCCTGTCCGTCCCTGGCGCCGCTATCCATCGGTATCGACGTCAGCGAGACGGTGGCCGTCGAACACCTGGAGAAAGTCATCGAGATTTTCAAACGCTGCCAGGAAGTCGGCGTGGCCGTCGCTTTGGATGATTTCGGTGCCGGTTATTCGTCGCTGTCCTATTTCCGCCGCCTGCCGGTGAATACGCTGAAGATCGACCAGATGTTCGTGCAATCCATTCTCGGCAACGCCGAAGACCTGGCGATTGTGGACAGCGTCATCAACATCACCCGGGCCTTCAACCGGAACCTCTCGGCGGAAGGCGTGGAGACCTCCGAAATCGGCATGCTGCTGCTCAACATGGGGTGCACTGTCGGGCAGGGTTACGGCATTGCGCGGCCGATGTCGGCCGAGGCCGTGCCGGAATGGACGGCAAACTTCGCCGCCGATCCCGAATGGTCATTCTCGACCACCAATTTCTCGCGCGACGACCTGCCGCTGTATATGGCGGAACTCGAGCACCGGAGCTGGGTCAGGCAGTTCAGCGCCTGGCTGGAGAGCCCATCGGACAAGTCGTTGCCGCCGCCGACGGCCAGCGACTCTTGCCGCTTTGGCCAGTGGCTCGGCGAAGCCGGGCGAACGCGCTATGGCCGTTACGCGGCCTTCGCGGCGGTGAGCGACGCCCACGAGGCATTCCACCACTTGGGCCAGGAACTCGTGCACCTGCATGGCGAAGGACGAAGCGAGGCCGCGCGCGCCCAATTCGAGCGGCTGGAAACCCTGCGCGACCGCTTGATCGATCACCTGGCGGCGCTGCAAGCGGAAGTCGTCGTCGACCGGATGTCGCTGGCGGAGTCCGCGAGCGAATCACCGGCCGGCTAGGCGAGGCGCAACCGGCGTCACAGAAAGCCCTGTTGCTCCCGAAACGCCTGGATGGCCGCCAGCAGCGCTTGCAGAATGGGCGACTGGTCATCCTTGCGGTAGATGCAGCTGAGATCTATCGTGGCCGAGGGGGCATCGGAAAACGGCAGGTAGACGATGCCGGGCGGGGCGAGGGTGATGACCGATTCGGGAACCACCGAAATGCCGAAGCCGCCCGCGACGAGGGCAACCCCGGTCACCGCGTCGCCGACGATCTGGGAGATGTCCGGCGTGAAGCCCATGTTCCGGCAGAGTTCCATGATGCGGTCGACGAAATTCGGGCGCGCTCCGGTCGGGAAGAGGACCAGCGGATGCTTTTCGACTTCCTTGAAGGACACTGACTTCTGCCGGCTCAGCGGGTGGCTCTGATTGACCGCCAGATAGAGCGGCTCGCGCATGATCAATTCGCTGTTCAGGTCCGGCAAGGGGGTCAGCATGCGGTTGAAGCCGACGGAAATTCTTCGTTGGCGCAGCGCTTCGATCTGCTCGGCCTTGGACATGGTGTGCAGAACGACCCTGACATCCGGGTTGGTGTCGCGGAACAGCTGCAGCAACTTCGGAATGGCGCTGAGTATCCCGGTGCCGAAAATCCCGATGTCGAGGCGGCCCAGTTTCCCCTGGCCGGCCCGCTTCGTCCGCTCGATCGCCTGATCGACCAGCGAACGGATGTTGCGCGCTTCCTCGAGGAACATTTCGCCGGCCTGGGTCAGTTCGACGCCGCGCGGCGTGCGCACCAGCAGTTGCACCTCAAGTTCTTCCTCCAGTTGCTGAATCTGGCGCGTCAGCGGCGGCTGGGAGATATGCAGGCGCAAGGCGGCGCGGCCGATATTGAGTTCTTCTGCGACGGCGATGAAGTATTTGAGATGCCGAAGATCCATTTTTACGTTCCGGAAACAGGCGGTTGTCGATACCGGGAAGGTATCGATACGGTTTGGGTTAGGTATTGGACAGTATATCCATGGATTGACTAATCTGCCCGATACGACAAGGGGATTTTCCCTTTTGCCGTGATTCACCCGCTCTCTCTCTGCTTTCAGGGGGGGCTTCGCGCCCCCATTTTTTTGGCCTTTGCCGGGCCTGGCCAAAGGCCACGCGACACGCAAATTCCCATACCTTGCAGGTATTGAACGGAGCAAAAATCGGTATTGGACGGTAACTCTGTCACTCCGTAAATTATTGCTCAGGGCTGGCTGATTCGCCCGTCTTTGAAGAACCGGGTCGCGTTCGCCGAGCAACTGACAGTCGAAAAATTACAGGAGGGACATATGGAAATAACTGGTGGTAAGCGGCCGCGTGGCGGCCTTCGTCTGAAGCGTCTGGTGTGCAGTCTGGCCGGCGCCTTTCTGGGTGTGGCGACGAGTGGCGCCGCCCAAGCGGCGGCCTTCGACATCGACAACCCGGATGTCAAGATTTCCTGGGACAACACCTTCAAGTACAGCGCCGGCTGGCGCGTGCGGGATATCAATCCGCGGGTCGCCGACAACTCGATCGGGCCCCAGGCCAACACCAACGACGGCGATCAGAATTTCAAGAAAGGATCGATGATTTCGAATCGCCTCGATCTGTTGTCGGAATTCGATTTTCGCTACAAGAGCGCCTACGGTTTTCGCGTCAGCGGCGCTGCCTGGTACGACGACGTCTATCGCCACACCAACGACAATCCGGGGGCGTTCGGCGGTGCCCTGGTCAATTCGACGTCGGTGCCGTACAACGAATTCACCGGCGAGACCAAGAAGCTGCATGGCCGCAAGGCCGAGTTCCGCGACGTCTTCGCCTATGCCAATTTTGCCCCCGGCGATGTGAACATCAACCTCAAGGGCGGCCAGTTCACGCAGCTCTACGGGGAAACGCTGTTCTTCGGCTACAACGGCATCGCCGCCGCCCAGACGCCGCTCGATCTGGTCCGCGCGCTGTCGGTTCCCAACTCGCAGTTCAAGGAAATCGCCCTGCCGGTCAAGCAGTTGTCCACGCAGGTCCAGGTTAATCAGAACCTGTCGTTTGGCGCCTACTACCAGCTGGAATGGAAGAAAAACCGCATTCCGGCTGCCGGGAGCTATTTCAGCTTTGCCGACTTTGCCGATGACGGCGGCGAATCGATCATCCTCGGGCCCGGCCTGGCAGTGCGTCGGGGTGACGATATCGAAGCCAAGGATTCGGGGCAGGGCGGGGCGCAGGTCAAATTCAAGGTCGGCGATTCCGAATTCGGCCTCTACGCCGCCCGCTTTCACGACAAGATGCCGCAGTTCTACGTCCGACCGGGCGTCAATGCCGGCGGCGGCTTCATCGGCGACTACGCGCTGGTTTACGCCGAAAATATCAGGACCTATGGCGCCAGCATCAGCACCCTGGTCGGCGAAACCAACGTCGCCGCCGAGCTTTCGGTGCGCAACAACATGCCGTTTGTGGGTCGGGGCGTGACCATGGTGACCGGCGCCACCGCCGACAACAACAGCAATCCGGCCTACCCGGTGGGCGATTCGCTCCACCTCAACGTTTCGGCAATCAGCGTGCTTGGTGCGTCGCCGCTCTGGCAGGGCGCCAGTTTCATCGGCGAGCTGGCCTATAACCAGCGCCTGAAGATCACCAAGAATCCCGACCAGCTCGATCCGTCGGCGACCCGGAGCGCCGCGGCGCTGCAGTTCGTGTTCCAGCCGGAATACTTCCAGGTGCTGCCGGGACTCGATCTGCAACTGCCGATCGGTGTCGGTTACGGCCTCTTCGGGAATTCATCGGTAGCCGGGGTTGCGGCCCTGATGCCGCCGAAGCATGGCGGCAACTTCAGCTTCGGGATCAAGGGCGAGTATCAGAAAGCCTGGCAGTTGAGCCTGAACTACACCCACTACTACGGACCGAGCGGCTCGGTGATCAAGTACGACACCGCGGCGCCCGAGCTTTCCTACAAGAATTTCCATGGCGACCGGGACTTCGTCTCGCTGTCGGTCCAGCGGACCTTCTGAACAAAATCATAATCGGAGACTTCATCATGAAAAAAACCATGCTCTGCGCCGCCATCGTCACCCTGATGGCAGGTCCCGCGGCTTTGGCCGCCGTTTCGTCCGACGAGGCAGCCAAGCTCAAATCGACCCTGACCCCCCTGGGGGGCGAAAGGGCCGCCAACAAGGAGGGCAGCATCCCGGCCTGGGATGGCAAGGCCTCGGTGGCCACTGGCAGCAAGGCCGGTGACATTCCGACCCAGCCTTACCCAGGCGAAAAGCCGGTGCTGCAGATCAGCGCCAAGAACATGGCGCAGTACGCCGACAAGCTCAGCGAAGGCACCCAGGCGCTGCTGAAGAAATATCCGGACACTTTCCGGGTCGATGTCTACCCGACGCACCGCACCGCGGTGGCGCCGCAGTACGTCTATGACAACACCCTGAAGAACGCCACCAACTGCAAGACCAAGGCCGGCGGTTATTCGGTGGAAGGCTGTTTCGGCGGCATTCCCTTCCCGGTGCCCAAGGAAGGCGTCGAGGCGATCTGGAACTACCTGCTGCGGGTCGAGGCGGAAGCGACCGAAGTGTCGTTCAAGAACATCGTCGGCACCGCCGACGGCAACCGGACCCTGGCCACCCAGAACGAACAGGTCAACCAGTATCCCTACTACTACAAGGACGGCTCGGCCGAGAAGTGGAGCGGCGAATACTTCCTGCAGCGTTTCTCGACCGTTGCCCCGCCGTTCAAGGCCGGCGAGTCGCTGGTCATCCGCGACGGCGTCGATGCCGGCACGCCGCGCCAGACCTGGCAGTACCTGGTCGGCCAGCGCCGCGTCCGGCGGGCGCCGACGGTAGCCTACGATACGCCCGATTTCGTCGCCTCCGGCGCCAACTACTTCGACGAAGTGATGGGCATCATGGGCCATCCGGACCGCTACCAGTGGAAGCTGGTCGGCAAGAAGGAAATGTACATACCGTACAACGCCAATGCCCTGGTCACCGCCAAGGAAGAAGAAGCCTTCGCCAAGCATCACTTGAACCCCGAGAAGCTGCGCTGGGAACTGCACCGGGTCTGGGAAGTCGAGGCCACGGTGGCCAGCGGCAAGCGTCATGCCGTGCCCAAGCGTCGCTACTACCTGGACGAGGACACCTGGCTGCTCGTCCTGATGGACGGCTACGACACCGAGGGCAAGTTGTGGCGGACCTCCCAGCTCTTCCCGTATGTCGTGCCGGCGATCCCCGCCGTGGTCAACAAGCCGGTCACCGTCTTCGACCTGCAGAAGGGCACGATGAGTACGGTGCAGTTCCTCGACTCGTTCAAGGTGTTGAGCAAGCGCAAGTCGGAAAACTACTTCACCGGTGACGCGGTGGCGGCTGACGCCAGCCGCTAATTGGCAGCCGATGCCGGGGGCTTCCCTCGGCATCCCCCGGAGAACCGGGTTCTCCGGTTCCGTTTGATCAGCTTGGGAATGAACATGAACGCGCGTACAAAAACGTCGCGATGGCTTGGTGTCGCCGTGATTTCGGCAGGCCTGGGCCTCGTCAGTGGGATGGCAGCCGGTGCCACAGGTAGCGGCAGTCGTGATGTGCTCGATCAACCGGCCCGCTTCAGCGAACGGGCCAAGTCCTCGGTGCTGACTGCCATCGCGGCGGCCGGCCAGCGCCTGGTGGCGGTCGGCGAGCGCAGCGTCGTGCTGCTCTCCGACGACCATGGCCGCAACTGGCGGCAGGCGAAAGCGGTGCCGAGCAGCGTCGCCCTGACCGGCGTCCGTTTTGCCTCGGAAAGTACCGGCTGGGCCGTCGGGCACAGCGGCATCGTGCTCAAAACCACGGATGGCGGCGAAACCTGGGAGCGCCAGCTGGAAGGCCGGCAGGCCGCGAGCATTGAGCAGGCCGCAGCCGATGCGGCAGCCGACGGCAGCGGTGCCCCGACCCGTCGCCAGCGCGATGCCCAGGGGCTGGTCGCCGATGGCGCCGACAAGCCTTTCCTCGATGCCTATTTCTTCGACACGCAGCGCGGCTTTGTCGTCGGCGCCTATGGGCTCGCCTTCGGGACCCGCGATGGCGGCAAGACCTGGGCGTCGCTGGTCGGCCAGATCGACAACCCGCGTTCGCGCCATCTCTATCAGGTTGCGGCCGCCGGCAATACGCTGCTCATTACCGGCGAGCAGGGCAACCTGCTGCGCTCGACCGACGGCGGCCAGCACTTCGCGGCCTTGCCGCTGAACTACCCGGGCACCCTGTTCGGTGCCGTCGTCGCCCGCGACGAGGCCATCGTCGTCTTCGGCCTGCGCGGCAATGCCTTCCGCTCGACCGATCAGGGGGCGAGCTGGAAAAAGGTCGATTTCGGCTTGCCGCTGACCCTGACCGCCGGCATCACGTTGCGCGATGGCCGCCTGGCCGTGGTCGACGAAACCGGGCGCCTGCTGCTCAGCCGCGATAGCGGCGCCACCTTCGCCAACCTCGCCGTACCGAAGATGAACGCGGCGACCGGCCTCGTCCAAGCGGCCGACGGCGGGCTGGTGGTCGCGACGCAACGCGGCGCCGTGCGCGTCGCCCCCGAAGCCCTGAATCCGGAGCAAAAGAAATGAGTTATGTCGCAGCCCTGCCCGATGCCGGCGCGGTCTCCCTGATCGATTTCGATCACAAGTCGGGTTCCGTGATCGAGCGCGCCCTGTTCAACAACCGCCTGATCATCGTGCTGCTTTGCCTGCTCGCCACCGTCGTGCTCGGCTACCAGGCGAAGGGCCTGGCGCTCAATGCCGCGTTCGAGAAGATGATTCCGACCCGGCACGAATACATCGCCAACTTCCTGGAGCACCGCCAGCAGTTGGCCGGTGCCGGCAATACGCTGCGCATCGCTGTCGAAACCCGGAAAGGCAACATCTTCGACCCGGCCTACCTCGATGTCGTGCGCCAGATCAACGACGAGGTCTTCCTCTATCCGGGCGTCGACCGCCCGTTCATGAAGTCGCTGTGGGCGCCGTCGGTGCGCTGGACCGGGGTGACCGAAGAAGGTCTCGACGGCGGCCCGGTGATTCCTGACGACTACGACGGCTCGCCGGCCAGCCTCGACCAGGTCCGCGTCAATGTCGAGCGCTCCGGTGAAATCGGCCAGCTGATCGCCGCCAATTTCCAGTCGAGCATCATTCTCGTGCCGCTCCAGGACAAGGTCGCCGAAAGCGGGGCCCGCCTCGACTATAACGACCTGTCGCGCCGTCTCGAGGAAATGCGCGCCAAGTACGAAAGCGACGACATCAAGATCCACGTCACCGGCTTCGCCAAGGTCGTCGGCGACCTGCTCGCCGGCCTGCAGCAGGTCCTGATGTTCTTCGCGGTCGCCATCGCCATCTGCACGGCGGTGCTCTACTGGTACACGCGCTGTCTGCGCAGCACCTTGCTCGTCGTCATCTGCTCGGTGGTTGCCGTGGTCTGGCTGCTCGGCCTGCTGCCGACGCTCGGGTTCGAGCTTGATCCCTATTCGGTGCTCGTGCCTTTCCTGGTCTTCGCCATCGGCATGAGCCACGGCGCCCAGAAGATGAACGGCATCATGCAGGACATCGGGCGCGGCACCGACAAGCTGGTCGCCGCCCGCTTCACCTTCCGCCGCCTGATCCTGGCCGGGGTTACCGCGCTGCTCGCCGATGCCGTCGGTTTCGCCGTGCTCATGGTGATCCAGATCCAGGTCATCCAGGATCTGGCGATCACGGCCAGCATCGGCGTCGCCGTGCTGATCTTCACCAACCTGATCCTGTTGCCGATCCTTCTGTCCTACACCGGGGTCAGCGCCGCAGCCGCCAGGCGCAGCCTGAAAGCCGAACTCGCCGAAGCGGCCGACGCCGGCCATGCCAAGCATCGGTTCTGGGCTTTCCTCGACCTGTTTACCCAGCGCAAGTGGGCGGCCATCGCCATCGGCGTCGCCGTCGTCATGGGCGTCAGCGGCCTGCTCGTCAGCTTCCAGCTGAAGATCGGCGATACCGACCAGGGGGCGCCCGAGCTGCGTCCGGATTCCCGCTACAACCGCGACAACGCCTTCATGGTCGCCAATTACGCGGCCAGTTCCGACGTCTATATCGTCATGGTCAAGACACCGCAGTTCCATTGCGCCCACTACGACACGGTGATGGCGGTCGATGCGCTGGAGCGCGAGTTGCAGCAGCTACCCGGGGTCGAAACCACGACCTCGCTGGCCGGGCTGAGCAAGCTGGCGGCCGCCGGGCTCAACGAGGGCAGCCTGAAGTGGTACGAGATTCCGCGCAGCCAGGACATGCTGAACTCGATCATCACCCGGGCGCCGCGCGAACTGTTCAACCAGAACTGCGACCTGCTGACTGTCTACGCCTACCTCAAGGATCACAAGGCCGACACCCTGGACAGCGTCGTCAAGACCGTCGAAGCCTTCGCCAGGGAACACAACAGCGAGGACATCCGCTTCCTGTCGGCGGCCGGCAATGCCGGGATCGAGGCGGCGACCAACATTGTCGTCAAGAAGGCCAATACCGAGATGCTGCTGCTGGTCTATCTGGCCGTGATCATCCTCGCCTTCGTCACCTTCCGGTCCTGGCGCGCCGTGCTCTGCGCCGTGCTGCCGCTGATGCTGACGTCGGTGCTCTGCGAAGCGCTGATGGTCTATCTCAATATCGGGGTCAAGGTCGCGACGCTGCCGGTGATCGCGCTCGGCGTCGGCATCGGCGTCGATTACGCGCTCTATGTGCTGACCGTCACCCAGGCTCAGTTGAAGGCCGGCCTGACGCTCTCCGAGGCCTACTACAAGGCGCTGTTGTTCACCGGCAAGGTCGTCGTGCTGACCGGCATCACCCTCGGCATCGCGGTCGCCACCTGGACCCTGTCGCCGATCAAGTTCCAGGCCGACATGGGCATCCTGCTCGCCTTCATGTTCGTCTGGAACATGCTCGGCGCCCTGATCCTGCTGCCCGCCCTCGGCCATTTCCTGCTCAAGCACAAGAAGCCGCTCGTCGTCTGACGCGCTTCATCACCCGCTGATCTTTGCGAGAGGTTCACATGTACAAGCATCTCCTGGTTCCCCTGGACGGTTCGGGGCTGGCGACCGAAATCGTTTCCCGGGTCGTTCCCTTCGCGCTGGCGCTGGGCGCCCGCATCACCTTCTTCACAGCGCGCGCCGACTATGCGGCGACCGGGCCGGGGGCTCTGCAACGGACGGTGGCGCCCGCCGCCTATGCCGACAACCTGGCCGGCGAGGCGCGCGGCGTGCTGCAAAAAGCCGAAGCGGCAGCCAAGGCTAGGGGCGTGCCCTGCGCCACCCTGGTCCGCAATAGCGACCGGCCGGCCGCCGCCATCCTGGCGGTCGCGGACGAGCTGGGCTGCGACCTGATTTTCATGGCCTCGCACGGGCACAAGGGCCTGCGTGGCCTGGTGCAGGGGTCGCAGACCCAGAAGGTGCTGGCCGGCACGGCGCTGCCGGTGCTCGTCGCGACCATCGAGAGCAACCAGCCGGATCGGGAAAAGCAGGCGGCGCTGGCCATCATCCTCGATGAGCACCGCTCGCTGGCGGCCGTGGTGCGCGGGCTTCTGCACCTGGTCGACGAAGCGGTGGCCGGCCGCACGGCGCTCGATGTGATGCTGGCGCGAACCATGATCCACTACATCGAAGCCTTTCCCGAGCGCCTGCATCATCCCAAGGAAGAGGCCTATCTGTTCCGGCTGCTGAGTGCCCGAACCGCTGAATTCGACGGCGCCATCGCGCAACTGCGCGCCCAGCATGCCGGCGGTGACGAGCTGATCCGGGCCATGCAGGGGGCGATCGATCGCCATGCCCGGGCTGGCGCGGCCGGCGGCTCGCTGGCCGCCGTCGCGACGGCCGTCAATGCCGTTGCCGAGGCGCAGTGGGAACACATGAACCTCGAGGAAAACACCATTCTGCCGGCCGCCTGCCAGCACCTGACCGGCGAGGACTGGGCGGCGATCCATGTGGCTTTTTCGGCGAATGGCGACCCGCGTTTCGATGCCGACCTCGATGACGGATTCAAGCGCCTCTATGCGCGCATTGCGAACCTCGTGCCACAGCCGGGTTTATAAATTTATCAATTGCGTCACTTGCGGTTGATAAAAAAATAAAACAAGCGTCGTATTTGCTCGATGCGCTGGTAATAACGCAATTAAATCAGTTGTTTATCGCTTTGGCACGGTCCGTGCAATTAGTTAACCATAGTGCAACTCTGGGCGGCCGGGAAAGGAGAAAGCATGCCGATGTTCAAGGTACGGATTGCCGAAACCGGCGAGTGTTTTCCCTGCGACTCGGCGCAGTCGGTGCTCGAAGGCATGGTGCAGATCGGGCGCCGGGGCATCCCGACCGGGTGCCGCGGCGGTGCCTGCGGCGTCTGCCGGATCGAGGTGCTGTCTGGATCTTTCGCCCACAAGGCGATGAGCCGATCGCAGGTCAGTGAAGCGGATCAGCGGGATGGAAGGGTTCTGGCTTGCCGGATCTTTCCGGGCAGCGATCTGGAATTGAAGGTGCTGGGCGGCATGAGGTGCTCGGTGCTGCAGCACGAAGCAGGAAAGTAGTTTGGTTCATTTTTGCCGTCATTTTTATAACGAGGAGACTAGACAATGGCAATGACAGGTGTTTTGCGTCCCGGACATGCACAGATTCGCGTGCTCGATCTGGAAGAGGCTGTGCGTCACTATCGCGACGTGATGGGGCTGGTGGAAACCGGCCGCGACGCCCAGGGCCGGGTGTATCTGAAATGCTGGGACGAACGCGACCACAACAGCGTCATCCTGCGCCAGGCCGACCGCGCCGGCCTCGATTTCTTCGGCTTCAAGGTGCTCGACAAGGCAACGCTCGACAAGCTCGATGCCGACCTGCAGGCCTATGGCCTGAAGACCGAGCGCATCCCGGCCGGCGAAATGCTGGAAACCGGCGAGCGGGTGCGCTTCGAGTTGCCGAGCGGCCATCTGATCGAGCTCTACTCGGAAAAGTCCACCATCGGCAACGGCTGCGGTTTGGTCAATCCGACCGCCTGGACGCCGGACTCCGAGCGCGGCATCGCGCCGGTGCGTCTCGACCATGCGCTGCTCTACGGCCCGAATGTGGCCGAAGTCCAGAAAATCTTCACCGAGGTGCTCGGCTTCTACCTCGTCGAGCGCGTCCTCAACCCGGAAGGCACGGCCAACCTGGCGATCTGGCTGTCCTGCTCGCACAAGGTGCACGACATCGCCTTCGCCGAGTACCCCGAGCCGGGCAAGCTGCACCACTGCTCCTTCCTGATGGAAACCTGGGAAGAGGTGCTGCGTGCCGGCGACATCATGTCCCACAACAAGGTGCCGGTCGACATCGGCCCGACCCGCCACGGCGTGACGCGCGGCTGCACCATCTATGCCTGGGACCCGTCGGGCAACCGCTTCGAGACCTTCATGGGCGGCTACCAGCCGTATCCGGACTACAAGGAACCGCTGACCTGGACCTTCGACAACTTTGGCCAGGGTCTCGACTATCCGCAGCGCAAGCTGCACGAAACCTTCCTGACCGTCGTCAGCTGAGCGCCATGGCATCCGCTTCCAATCCGGCCAACAAGCCCGAGATCGACAGCCAGCGCCGCTTCGTCCGCCAGCTCGGCGAGCGGGCCAACGGCTTCGTCGAATTCGAGTTCGCGATCGGCGAGCCGGAAATCTTCGTCGAGCTGATCCTGCCCCGCGAAGACTTCGCCGAGTTCTGCGCCGGCCAGCAGGTCGAAATGCTGCCGGCGCATCGCGCCGACGGCCTGCCGACCGGCGACTGGGACTGGCGCCTGTCGGATGCCACCGGCACCCGCTTCAAATAATTAACGACGCTGTTCGCCGCAACATCTGGCGACAGCTAGGAGACTTATTATGCAAATTGATTTACGTACGGTCAGCATCCAGCCGCAACGGCAGGCCTTCGATCACCTGGTCCGCCGTTTCGGCGACAAGCCGGCATCGCGCTACCAGGAAGGCAGCTACGACATCCAGGCGACCGAAAACCTGCACTATCGCCCGACCTGGGATCCCGACCAGTTGATCTACGACAAGTCGATCACGCGCATCGTCATGGCCGACTGGTACGCCCTGAAAGACCCGCGCCAGTTCTACTACAACACCTACACCCTGGCCCGCGCCCGGCAGCAGGAAACGACCGAGGCCAACTTCAGCTTCGTCGAAAGCCGTGGCCTGGCCGAGATGATTCCCGAAGAACTGAAGCAGACCGCGCTCCAGGTGCTGGTCCCGCTGCGCCATGCCGCCTGGGGCGCCAACCAGAACAACACCTTTGTCTGCGGTTACGGCTATGCGGCGATCTTCACCCAGGCCTGCATGTTCCACGCCATGGACAACCTGGGCATTGCCCAGTACCTGTCGCGCATCGGCCTGCTGCTCGGCGACACGGATGCGCTCGACGACGGCAAGAAGGCCTGGCTCGAAGACGAGGCCTGGCAGCCGCTGCGCCGCTACCTGGAAGACTGCCTGGTCGTCCGCGACCCGTTCGAGCTGTTCGTCGCCCAGAACCTGGCGCTCGACGGCCTGCTCTACCCGCTGGTCTATGAGCGCATCGTCGATGGCTACCTGTCGGCGGGCGGTGCTTCGGCCATCGCCATGCTGACCCAGTTCATGACCGACTGGCACGACGAAACGCGCAAGTGGATCGATGCCGTCCTCAAGACGGCGGCCACCGAGTCCGGGCACAACCGCGAGGTCTTGCAGGAGTGGTGCGCGAAGTGGGGGGCGCGGGCCGCCGCCGCATTGCTGCCCGTCGTCCGTCTGGGCCTGGGCAGCGCCGCCGAAGAGGTGGTGGGTGAAGAAATGGACGCCCTCAAGGCGCGCCTGAAGAAAACCGGTATCGAGATCTGAGAGAGCGCCATGTCGACCGTATTCATAGCATTGCAAGCCAACGAGGACACCCGTCCGATCATCGACGCCATCGTCCTCGACAACCCGGAAGCCACCGTCAATCGCCAGCCGGCGATGGTCAAGATCGACGTCCCGGGCTGCATGGTCATCCGCCGCGAAAGCATCGAGGAACAGCTCGGCCGCGCCTACGACCTGCAGGAACTGAACGTCAACCTGATCACCCTTTCCGGCAACGTCGAAGAGGATGAAGACACCCTGACCCTGCGCTGGAACAGTTGAGAAGGAGAGATAAAATGGACATGAAGACCGCCAAGAAGAAACTGGGCCTCAAGGAAAAATACCGCCTGCTGACCCGCGACCTCGGCTGGGAGCCGAGCTATCAGCCGAAGGATGCGATCTATCCCTACACCCAGTACGAAGGGATCAAGATCCACGACTGGGACAAGTGGGAAGACCCTTTCCGCCTGACCATGGATTCCTACTGGAAGTACCAGGCCGAGAAGGAGCGCAAGTTCTACGCGATCATCGATGCCCACGCCCAGAACAACGGCCATCTGCACATCACCGATGCCCGCTACCTGAGCGCCCTGAAGATTTTCCTGCAAGCGATCAGCCCGGGCGAATACGCCGCCGGCAAGGGCTTTGCCCGCATGGGCCGCGAGTTCCCCGGTGTCGGCACCCAGGTCGCCTGCCAGATGCAGGCGATCGACGAGATCCGCCACGCCCAGACGCAGATCCATGCGCTGTCGAACTACAACAAGTTCTACAACGGCTTCCACGGCTTCGCCGATGCCCGCGATCGCATGTGGTACTGCTCGCTGCCGCGCTCCTTTTTCGATGACGCGATGTCGGCCGGCCCGTTCGAATTCATGATCGCCATCGGCTTCAGTTTCGAATACGTGCTGACCAACCTGCTATTCGTGCCCTTCATGTCCGGTGCCGCCTACAACGGCGACATGGCGACGGTGACCTTCGGCTTCTCGGCGCAGTCCGACGAAGCCCGCCACATGACGCTCGGCCTCGAGTGCATCAAGTTCATGCTCGAACAGGATCCGGCCAACCTGCCGATCGTCCAGAACTGGATCGACAAGTGGTTCTGGCGCGGCTTCCGCCTGCTCGGCGTGGTCGGCACGATGATGGATTACATGCTGCCGAAGCGCGTCATGTCCTGGCGCGAGGCCTTCGAGATCTACGGCATCGAGAACGGCGGCGCGCTGTTCAAGGACCTGGCGCGCTACGGCATCCGCCCACCCAAGGGCTGGGACGACGCCGGCAAGGCCCTCGACCACATGTCGCACCAGTTCATGCTGGCCCTCTACCAGTACAACTTCGGTACCACGTTCCACAGCTGGATTCCGTCCGAGGACGACATGGCCTGGCTGTCGAAGAAATATCCGACGACCTTCGACAAGTACTACCGGCCGCGCTGGGAACACCTCAAGAAACTCAAGGAAGCCGGCACCCCATTCCACAACATGGGCCTCGCCAAGCTGTGCCAGACCTGCCAGATCCCGACCGTGTTCACCGAGCCGGACGATCCGACCCGCCTGACCCAGCGCGAAGTCGACTACCAGGGCGAGAAGTACCACTTCTGCTCCGAAGGCTGCCAGCACATCTTCGAGAACGAGCCGGAAAAGTACGTCGAGGCCTGGCTGCCGATGCCGCAATTGTTCCAGGAGCCGATCAACGGCGACCTGGCGGCCTGGATGGAATGGGTCAGCCTGGTTCCCGGCAAGGACAACGGCGATTTCGACGGTTCCGAGGACCAGAAGAATTTCGATGCCTGGCGCGATCTGGCCAAGAGCAACCAGTAATTCCGACGCAGACAAGATCAGGAGACAAAAATGGCAGTGACTTCAACCAAACCCTATGTCGGCGTGCCGCGCGACGTGGTCGCCAATTTCAACGGCAAGCAGATCGTCTATGTGAACTGGGAGCAGCACCTGCTGTTCGCCACCCCCTTCATGCTCGTCGTCGAGCCGGGCATGCGCTTCGGCGACCTGCTGGCCAACGTCGTCAAGCCGCTGATGCAGGCCGATCCCGATGCCGGCGCCGTCGATCTGACCAAGCTCGAGTGGCGCAAGGGCAAGTCGGCCTGGCAGCCCGATTTCGCGGCCACCCTGGCTGAAAACGGCATCGTGCACAAGGAGCAGCTGCATTTCACGACGCCGGGGTTGAATACCCTGCTGGCAGCGGCATAAAGGAGGCGGCGCAATGAGCTACGAACTGACCATCGAGCCCCTCGGTCAGACCATCGAAATCGAGGATGGCCAGACCATCCTCGATGCCGCCCTGCGCGCCGGCATCTATCTGCCGCATGCCTGTTGCCACGGCCTGTGCGCGACCTGCAAGGTGCAGGTCGTCGATGGCGAAATCGAACAGGGCGAGGCGTCGAGCTTCGCGCTGATGGATTTCGAACGCGAGGAGCAGAAGTGCCTGGCCTGCTGCGCGACGGCGCAGAGCGACCTGGTCATCGAGGCCGAGATCGAGGAAGACCCGGATGCCGAAAACCTGCCGGTGCGCGATTTCGCCGGTGTCGTCAGCCGCATCGAAACGCTGACGCCGACCATCAAGGGCGTCTGGCTCAAGCTCGACGGCGCGGCCGGCATGCGTTTCCAGGCCGGCCAGTACATCAACCTGGAACTGCCGGACGGCATCGGCAGCCGGGCCTTCTCGGTGGCCAGTCCGCCGTCGGCGGCCGGCGAAATCGAGTTGAACATCCGCATCGTGCCGGGCGGGCAGGGCACGAGCTATGTTCATGAACGGTTGGCGGTCGGCGAGCGGATCGCCATGACCGGTCCCTACGGCCGTTTCTTCGTCAAGAAATCGGCCGACCTGCCGGTGATCTTCATGGCCGGCGGCTCCGGGCTGTCCAGCCCGCGCTCGATGATCCTCGACCTGCTGGCCGAGGGCTTCGCCAAGCCGATCACGTTGGTCTACGGCCAGCGCCATCGCGACGAGCTCTACTACCACGACGAGTTTCTCGCCCTGGCCGAACAGTATCCGAACTTCCGCTATGTCCCGGCCCTCTCGCACGAACCCGAGGGTAGCGGCTGGAGCGGTTTCCGCGGTTTCGTCCACGACGCGGCCAAGGCCCATTTCGACAACGATTTTCGCGGCAACAAAGCCTATCTCTGTGGACCGCCGCTGATGATCGAGGCCTGCATCGCGACCCTGATGCAGGGGCGGCTCTTCGAGCGCGACATCTATACCGAGAAGTTCATTTCCGCGGCTGACGCCCAGCAGGTGCGCAGCCCGCTGTTCCGCGCCCTTTGACGCGTCTTCGAGACGACCTCCGGGTCGTCTTGTTTCATACCTTTTAGATATTGAAGTGAAAGAAATAAGGTATTGGACGGTATTGAGTCGTGGAACCTAGACTGATTGCAAGCCCCGGTATCGGGGAGAACCACAAGGAGTTGCCATGCAACTGATCAAGAATTTCATCAACGGCGAATTTGTCGAAGCGACGGGGACCAAGCCCTTCGCCAAGCGTTCGCCGCTGAACAACCAGGTCATCGCCCAGGTCGTCGAAGCCGGCCGGGCCGATGTCGACGCCGCCGTGCAGGCCGCCCATGCCGCGCTCAAGGGCGAGTGGGGCGGTCTGAGCACCGAGCGCCGCGTCGACCTGCTCTACGGCGTGGCCAACGAGATCACCCGCCGCTTCGACGATTTTGTCGCCGCCGAGATGGCCGATACCGGCCAGCCGCACCATGTCATGACCAGCGCCTTCATTCCGCGCGGCGCGGCCAACTTCAAGGTCTTCGCCGATGTCGTGAAGAACGTGCCGTCGGAGTCCTTCCAGATGGCGACGCCGGATGGCCGCGGCGCGCTGAATTACGCCATCCGCCAGCCCAAGGGCGTGATCGGCGTCATTTCGCCATGGAATGCGCCCTTCATGCTGATGACCTGGAAGGTCGGCCCCGCCCTGGCCTGCGGCAATACCGTGGTCGTCAAGCCGTCGGAAGAGACGCCGCTGACCACCACGCTGCTCGGCGAAGTCATGAACCGGGTCGGCATCCCGAAGGGGGTCTTCAACGTCATCCACGGTTTCGGCCCCGATTCGGCCGGCGAATTCCTGACCCAGCATCCCAAGGTCGATGCCATCACCTTCACCGGCGAGACGCGCACCGGCACGGCGATCATGAAGGCCGCCGCCGAAGGCATGCGCGACGTGTCCTTCGAGCTGGGCGGCAAGAATGCCGGCATCGTCTTCGCCGATGCCGACTTCGAGGCCGCGGTCGACGGCATTTTCCGTTCCGCCTTCCTGAACTCCGGCCAGGTCTGCCTGGGCACCGAGCGCGTCTATGTCGAGCGGCCGATTTTCGAGAAGTTCGTGCAGGCCCTGAAGGCCAAGGCCGAGGCCGTCAGGTTCGGCCGGCCGGATGACCACCATGCCGACTACGGCCCGCTGATCAGCGCCGAGCACAAGCAGAAGGTGCTGTCCTACTACGCCAAGGCCAAGGCCGAGGGCGCCCACATCGTCACTGGCGGCGGCGTGCCCGAGATGCCGGCCGATCTGGCCGAGGGCCACTGGGTGCAGCCGACCATCTGGACCGGCCTGCCGGAAACGGCAGCGGTGGTGCGCGAGGAAATCTTCGGGCCGTGCTGCCACATCAGCCCCTTCGAGAGCGAAGACGAAGTCATCAACAAGGCCAATGCCAACGACTACGGCCTGGCGACCACGATCTGGACGACCAATCTGGGCCGCGCCCATCGCGTCGCGGCGCGGGTCGAGGTCGGCATCACCTGGGTCAACAGCTGGTTCCTGCGCGACCTGCGCACGGCTTTCGGCGGCTCCAAGCAATCCGGCATCGGCCGCGAGGGCGGCGTGCATTCGCTGGAGTTCTATACCGAAACCCGCAACATCTGCATCAAGCTCTGAGGCCCCCATGAACGACAACAAGATCAAGCAGTACGGCGACGAGCTCTATGAAGCCTTCGTCGCCTGCCGGCCGGTCCGTCCACTGCTGGAACGCCAGCCGGAAATCAGCATCGAGGATGCCTACCGCATCCAGGAGCGCTTCGTCGCCCGCCGCGTGCAGGCCGGCGAACGCATCATCGGCAAGAAGATCGGCGCGACCAGCAAGCCGGTGCAGGACTTCCTCGGGGTCTATCAGCCCGATTTCGGCATG
>Ga0134124_10001145_pt1 | contig 21244 bp, 13 predicted proteins | sample KB304_FD_96880 | JGI IMG/M metagenome (GOLD analysis project Ga0134124, IMG submission 96880) | Terrestrial soil microbial communities without Nitrogen fertilizer from Kellogg Biological Station, Michigan, USA - KB3-0-4 | ecosystem: Environmental > Terrestrial > Soil > Unclassified ... | reverse complement strand
GAGGCGGTAATACGCCCGCCCCCCCCCCATCTTCCACTGTCGCCTCCACTCCGGTTACATGGTTCGTTCCCGAAGGATTCACCGTGAGCGCCCAGATGGAGAGTCTCTTTGATACGAACCAGCTCTCTTTGGACGTCCAGAGTGCGCCCGGCGGCAGCGGTCAGATCATTGGAGCAATCCACCCGTTGCCCTCCATCTTCCAGACGGATGCCGGAGACCCCCTTGCTCCCAATCCAGCCAAAAACCCGGTGACTTTTGCCACCATACTCAGAGGCGACCAGGTGAGACCGCGCAACGTGGTAACCGGTGCAAGCGGGTACGGTTCGGTCACTCTCAATCCTCTGACCAAACAGCTCACCGGCTTTATCGTAACTTCCGGGATTGCCGGAAATGCTGCTCACATTTATGATGGCATTTTCGGTACCAGTGGCACAATTGTCTTGTCACTGGAGGGTGGGCCCGTGGTCTGGACCGTTCCGGCCAACACTGTACTGACCGACTCGCAGATAGTCAGCCTGACTTCGGGCTCATTCTATTTCAACGTCCACAGCGACGCATTCCCTGACGGGGAAATACGCGGGCAGTTAAACCAGCAGGTCAGACTTGCCTCCTTGAAAGGTTCCGGCGAGGTACCTCCCGTCACCACCAGCGCCACCGGTGTCGGGTTTCTGGCCCTTGATCAGTCCACCAGGCAGTTTTCGGGTTTTGTCAGGGTGGCCGGACTCAGCAGCGCAGTAAGGAGCGCATCTCTCCATGTCGGAGCAGCCGGGACGAACGGGTCTGCCATCGTTTCCATGTCGAACAATGGTAACGGCATCTGGTCCGTGCCGCCAAATACTTTCCTTGGCACCTCCCAGGTTGCGAATTTCAACAATGACGAACTCTATTTCAACATCCATACGGAAGCAAATCCCGGGGGAGAGCTGCGGGGGCAGATTCTGAAATCCAGAGTAAGGATCGGAACGGCTGACCTGGACGGATCCAAGGCGGTTCCGCCGGTTTCAGCCGTTGGTAAAGGAATTATTGCCTTGGATTCCGTCACCGAACAGGTGAGCGGCGGTTTGAAGGGCGACAGTGCCTTCGGAACTACGGCCCACCTCCTTTCGGGACCCGCCGCCACGGCCGGAGCACCTGTCATCACCTTGACCACAACCTCTCCGGTCACAGTTGCCCCCGTGCCGGGCATCTCATTCGCACTCGATATTCAAAAAATTTTCAATGACAACTGTGCTACCAGCTTTTGTCACGTGAATGGCGGGTTAGCCCCGATGTCCCTGCAAGAAGGGTTTTCCTATGCCAACATGTTCATCAGGGTAGTTCCGGGTAATTCTGCCGATAGCTATTTAATCCGCAGGTTAACCGAATCCGTACCCTTGTTTCCTCGAATGCCCTTGAACAAAGCTCCATTGGACACAACCAGCCTGAACCTGATCAAGGCGTGGATTGATAACGGGGCTCTGGACAATTAATGGATAATTATGGGTTAGACAAGGTTGGCAAGCTCTGGTAAGCTTTTGAAACAGCTGTTTCCAACAGCGGACTGCCCAGTCGGCGGCACATTTAGAAAAAGGGGATAACGACAATATGAGAAAGATGAGATCAGTAGTTGTTGCCATTGTTGCATCTCTCGTGTACTGCATGTCGCTTTCGGCCGCCATGGCAATAGACGAAGCGGTTAAGGCCAGCAATGCAGTCAAGGCAAAAGACGAAACGGTAAAGAGCAGCAAAGCGACCAAGGTAAAAAACGACGCGGTGAAGATCAGCAAAGCGTCCAATGTAGTCAAAGAGATCGCCGCTATTCCAAAAATGAAGATCCCGCCGGATCTTCTTAATGGCGCCAGCGCCATTGTCCTTGTTCCGGGGGCCGTCAAGAACGACTTTATGGCCGCCGGCGGAAGCGCAGGAGGCGTGCTGCTGGTGCATGACAAGGAAGGCACATGGAGCAGCCCCGTATTCATCACCCTTTCCGGCGGCACACTCGGGTGGCAGATCGTGTCGGATCCGATGGACATCGTCCTGGTGATCAAGAACAGGAAATATGTCGATGCCATCCTGAAGGGTAAACTCCCCCTGGATATCAAAGTCGCAATAGAGAAAGGGCGGTTGGGTCTCAATATGAAAGCCGCGACCGCCAAGGAGCAAAAGGCGGAGATTGCGTCCTATGTCCGCAGCCGTGGAGCATTTCATGATGAGGCGGTAGTGGCGGGCGCCATCGTGCAGATTGACGCCGCCGCCAATGACGCCTTTTATGGCAAGCCGAAGGTTGACGCCGGAGATATCGTGTCCGGCAAGGTGCCTAAATCGACCGAGGACGTCAAGGCTCTGCAGAAACTGCTGACCGAATACGTGGCTCTCAAGTAGTACTCAAGCTCCGGAGAATTGACGGAGTGTGCGGCAATTGCACACTGCAATCAACAACGCCCCGTCGGCAAGATGCCGGCGGGGCGTTGTTGTAAATCGCACACTGCAAACGAGTACCTACGCTTCAGGCGCCTCAGTTGTCTCAGGCACCTCAGGCGCCTCGGGTGTTGACTCAGGTGTCGCGGGCCTCTGCAGAAGCATCTGCCGGAAAAAATCTTCCAGTGACGCCACCCCTTCGATATTAATCTGCCGCCCCTGCTGCACAAATTCCTTCAGAAGCTGTGTTCCGAACTGAACCCTGTCACTCACAAGCACCAGCGACCTGGAATCGATCGTGGAATACTTTTCCCTGCGAGACTCCGCCGGGGTCTGAAGTATCTCTTCAATCCAGTAATCCGTTTCAACGCGCCCGTTTTCCCGCGCCTGCATCAATTTTCCGCTGGTATCGAGCCTCCTGAATTCCTCGATAACAGTCGGCCGATTGCAGCCGTTTTCCGTCATAAACGTGTCATTAATGAATATCAGCCATGCTTCACTGACTTCTTTTGCGGTCATTGTTGTACTCATGTAAATTCCTCCAAGTATATGTAAATCTGCAGTGTTGTCCGGGGTCAGACAAAAAGGCCTCACGAGTATTCCCGCGAGACCCTTTGTCTGGACATGCTACATATTGCACCGGGCTCGGCCGTTTACCCTGAGTACATCAGGGTAAACGGCGCCCTGGCTTGTGTTACAGCGGGTCCAATCCCGCCACCATTCTGAGAATGTTGAGTGAATCCCTGACGTCGATGATGCCATCGCCAGTCGGCATCGGCGCCACGTCGAAGCGGAGCAACTCTTTTTGTGTAGGCTTCTTGAGATCGACAACCGATTTCAGCGAATCAAGGGCCTCCTGCAGGTTGTAACTTCCCGGGGTAAAGCTTGCGATACCCGAAGTGAAGTTCGGGACGGTCATGTTCTGGTCGTTCACGGCCACCTGTGTGCTCGCCGGTGTAATAAAAATGCCGGGTAGCGAGGGGGTGATATCATAGGAGCCGTTAATAATTCCGGTAAAGGTGAAATTACCGTTCACGTCGGTCAGCACAGTTTGGGGAGCGGATCCACCCAGGGTTTGCGGGGAGATCAGCATGTTGACATGTTCTACCGGTGCGCCGAGCTTGTCGAAGACCTTGCCTGATACCGTGAAGCCGGGCGCTGCTACCGCTGCACCGCCGACGGTGAAGGGTACCTTGGCGGTCATCACAACCTCTTCCACTTCCCCGGGGTCGTCTGACTGGCTGTTGTGGTTAATAAACTCACAAATGATGAAATCGTTGATCGGAGCTGTCGGCTTGACCAAGGCGTCAAAGCGCCGGCCAACGGCCATGTCGATGGGGGTGCCGGCGGGCACCAGGTACGACTCGTTGTGGGCGTACGGGGCGACGCCGAGGGCGCGGCCGTCCCACGCGATGATCACCGCGTTCACCGGCAGGGTGACCCGCAGGCAGTTGTAGGCAGCGTCGAGAATGCGGACCAGAATGGTATCGCCCACCTTGGCATTGACGGAAACCTGGGTGCCGCTGATGCCGCTGTTCAGTGCCGCGGGAATGACGATGTTGGGCGGAATGGCGGCCGTCCCATGCAATGGGGCGGGCACCGGCACGCCGGTGATGAACCAGTAGTCGGCATTGAAGTCGTTGAAGGCAAAGAAGCCATTCACCCCCGGGTTGAGGTTGAACTGGTCGTTAAACCCGGGCCTTGAGCCATGATGGGGGAAAGTGGTAAAGGCACCGGAGGCCATATCGCTCCAGACCGAGTCCCGGTCGTCGCAGACCAGCAGCGCCTCCACGTCGAAGGGCACTGTCATGGCATGGGGGTCGGAGGGAAACGAAATCTGGGTGTCGGTGGGCCCTGGGCCCGGGTCCGGCGCATCAACGGGATTACGGTTGAATCCGGGGAACTGGGTGAATCTGGGCAGCCCGGTGAGCGGGTCGTCCAGGTTGCAGGCGACCCGGCGCTTGCCGTCCCGGCCGTGGCCGATCGGCACGTTGTTGAGTGTGACCGCCCCGGTCACCGGGTCGGTTGAAGCGATCGAAGCGAAGTAGGAGTCCGGCGCCTCGAAGATCAGGGCGCTGAACAGGCCGAACTCGAAATGCTGCATGGTGTTGCGGTGGCAGTGCAGGAAGTAGAACCCCATGAAATTAGGCTGCCACTGATAGACGTAATGGCCGAGTTCCGCGGAGCAGTGTCCGACACCGTCGTTCATGGGGGTGGGCTCCATGCCGTGCCAGTGGATGGTGTGGGGAGGTGGCCCCTTGCCCGAGACATCGCCGTTGAAGATCACTCCGCGGGGCATCCGCAGCGTGGGGCCGGGGTAGGTTCCGGCTGCGGCCGCAGGGTTGTCCCTGTCGCCGATCGCAAAAAAAGTAAGATTTTTCTTGTTGTCCCAGGTCCTAAGCGACAGGCCGTGCAGCAGGTCGCGCTGGACCGTGTGGGGGATGGACGGAGCGCTCTGATGGCCGGCGGCGGCCATGACTTCGGGCACCGGATTGGGGCGAATCTGGCTGGTGCCCCCCTTGCCGTCGGGCACGTCTTGCGCCACCATCAACAGCTGGTCTATGGGAAGCACGGCTTCGGTGGGTGGATCCCACATCTTGGTCCACATCCCCTCCATCCCTACGACAGACCAGCGGGTTATAGTAATACCGGAATTTGGAAGTGCCATTTCTATTCTCCTTTTTAACTTTTATATTTTCTTTGCATCGATATCAGGCACAGTCGGTCGGTCCGGTCGCTAGCCCGCGACTGTCCTAGGCCCGGTTGCCTCGCGGGTACCGTTGATCTGGTTGACGGCGAGGCCGCGGATGTCGCGGAACATCTGTTTGAAATCCGCATCCATCGGGAAGTTCATCCAGTTGCCGAGCCCCTGGCTCTGGGCGTTTCGGTCGCCGAATATGTACGCTCCGGAGATCAGGCCGCAGTTATAGTTGCCCCCTGGGCGGTCTGGCTCGGCTCCAGGTGGTCGTGGGCCGGGTAGCAGAGCGGCGACAAGCGCTGGCCCAGTTCCACCGGCGTGACCCCGTCGAAAGCCAGTGCGGTCGTTCCGGCGGCCGGGAAGAACGTCTGCATCTCTTCCTGGGGGGGCCAGACGGGTATGCCTCCGGCGGTCTTGAGCGGCTGGTCGGGTCTGCCGATGCCGCGGGCGTTGGCGTTATCAGGCGGGCGCATGAACGGGAAGACATAATCTACCCGTTCCATCGGCTTAATATTGTAGATATCAACCCAGACGGGGTTGGGATGGGGCACAATGTTGGTAGCGCGGACTTTGTTGTTGAGGGTTATGAAAAAGTGGTTGCAGTGCATGTGGTGCGAATGGGTCTGTAGTCCGGCATTCAGGATATGTATCACCACCGGCTCGCCGACCCTTGATACGGGGGTGATGGCCGGGATGAAATGGGAGAAGAAGCCTGACTGGCCGTTGATGGTGAAATACTGCGGCTTGCCGTTGTTCCGGGTGGGGCTGAACGGATCGCGCAGGAACTTGTCGCGGAATGTCTTGGCGTCATAGTCCTTTTTATTTGATGCCGTAAAGTTGCCCACTTCGAGTTGCAGGTTGGGGCTGGCCTGATGGTACAGCCAGACGTACTGACGGAACGGAGGGGTGAGGGTTGCCGGGTCCCCCTCTTCCCATTTCAGCCCGGGCCAGAACTTGGTGCCGAACATGTCGAACATGTTCTGGGTATGGGGGGGCGGATTGTCGTAGGGGGTGAAGTTGTGGCCGGCGGCGGCAGCAGCAGGCCGGACCACCAGCGCGCCGTGCAGACCCATGACCCGGTTGACCGGCTCGTTCAGGTTGTCATAGTAGAGGTGGGCGCCCGACTGTTTTACGGTGAAGGAGAGCGGTCCGACGGTAGCGCCCGGGGCGATTGGACCGCTGTCGAAGATCCCGGGGATGAAGAAGGAGTGCGGCACATCCAGGGTATTGGTGATCTTGATGCTGATGGTATCACCGTTGACGGCATAAATCGTCGGACCCGGGTTGTCGGGCGGGATGTCCACGCCGTCCGCCTTCATCTTGTAGATCCAGAAGTAGCACTGGGCGTTGTTGATTTCGTTGTGGGTCACCATATTCTTCAGCGCATCGGTGATGGTGACCTCCAATGTCTGGGTGGCGGCAAAGGCGTTCGTTAACCCTAAAAAGGGAATCCGTGTGCCCATGATAATGGTTGCAGCCACCCCTGTTGCACCTAACTTCAGAAAATCTCGTCTTTTCATGCTCATCGCTTCCTCCTTGCCTGTTTTGAGGTCTCTGTTTCTCGGACTATGTGATTAGGTGTTCCAAAAACTTAAAGAGTTATTTCTCTAAAGCACGGAATATGCCAATTTCATGATAGGTGTAAATGCTTAATTGTTTAAGTATGTTACGGTTAGACTTTGAAACAGGTACAGAGCATGACCATATCGATCAATATACTGCGGGAGGGTGGATGGCTTGCGTATCATGCTTATTTCATTACATATATTTTGTTTTTGTCGCGGCATACACATTTTTATAATGTGCCAATATTTTTGCAGGGTAACGTTGCGCAGTCTGGACCGGCTTCAACGTCTTCATCGCCGGGCACGTAACGTCTGGTTGTTTGATTGACAATGGACACAAAAGGCGGGTATATCTCTGCACTAAATGGATACATTATTTCTTGCGGAAGGTCATGGCGATGAACAGGACATTCAGAATCATCAGTTCGGCGATATTTGTTGTTGTGGCCATAACCTGCGGGTATATCTACGGCCGGCGGGGCGGTTCACCGCCGACAGTTACGAAGGCGCAGGCGCCGGCGGGTGAATATACCTGTCCCATGCATCCTTTCATCGTCAAGGACCGTGCGGGTTCCTGTCCTGTCTGCGGCATGGAGCTTGTAAAAAAGACCGCCGGGCCCGGAGTTACCGACAAGGAACTGCTGAATGTCAGCCATGTCGCGCTGTCGCCGACCCAGCAGGTCATGGCCAACCTGGCCACGGTTGCGGCCGTCGTGAAACCCTTCACCAGGGAGATCAACTGCACCGGTATCGTGGCCTACAATCAGGAACTTCAAGGGAAGGTTTCCGCCTGGGTTGCCGGACGGCTCGACCGCCTGCTGGTCAAAAGCGCGGGGAGCACGGTGCAAAAGGGCGTACCGGTGGCTGAAATATTCTCGATCGATCTGTACAATGCCGAGGTGCAGTACCTTGTGGCCTACAGGACGATCAAGATCCTGAACAGCTCCGTTTCCGTCTCCTTTCCGATAAACACCCAGATGTCGCTGTCCGACGCCCACGAGCGCCTGCGCCAGCTCGGATTCAGGGAGGAACAGTTCGAGCAGCTGCAGAAATCGTCAAAACCGTCGATCCGTGTCCCGATTTACACCCCTTTCTCCGGCGTCGTAACCGAGAAGTTTGTCCAGGAGGGGCAGTACGTCAACGTCGGGGAACCGCTCTTCTCCGTTGCCGATCTCTCACGGATCTGGGTGGAACTTGAGGTCTTTGAAAGCGATTTCCCCTTCGTCAAGGTCGGCCAGGATGTCATCATCCATTCCCGCTCATATCCGGGTGAGTCCTTTCACGGGAAGGTGAAGCTGGTCTATCCCTTTCTGGACGCCAAGACGCGGACGGTCAAACTCAGGGTCGAGATCCCGAATCCCGGTTTGAAACTGAAACCGGAGATGTACGTGCAGGCGGCTATCAGCGTTCGTCTGGCCGATTCGCTGGTCATACCCGCCGGCGCCGTCATGGACACGGGTACGCGGCAGGTGGTCTGGGTCGAGTCCGGGCCGGGCGTATTCGTGCCTAGGGATGTGAAAACAGGTGGGCGGTCCGGCAAGGAGGTGCAGATACTGTCCGGCCTGAAGGCCGGAGAGAGAGTGGCGGCTACCGGAGGCTACCTGATCGACTCCGAAGCCCAGCTCAGCCGGGGAAGTGAAGTGCCGGCGCAACCTCCGGCAATGCCGGCGCGCAAGGATGAGATGAACATGAAAGACATGAAGATGAAGTAGGAAAAGGATGAGGGATGAGGGAGGTAGCGGTGCAATGAGATGTTTTTGCATGTTTTGGACAACCTTGCTGCTGTTCGCAGCGCTTTCGTCGGCTGCAGCGGAAGATATGGGCGGTTTCCGGGGCTTCGCCTGGGGTAGCAGCGAAAAAGAGATGCTGAGTGCCGAACCGAAGCTGGTCGAGGGACACATGGGGGTAATGCCGGGGGTGAAGGCCTATCAGCGTACCGACGAAGACCTGAATTTCGGAGGAATCAAGACCGAGTCCATTATCTACACCTTCTACAATGGCCGATTCAGCTCCGTCAGCATCGACTTCAGGGGCTTCGATAACAATGAAAAACTTCTTGCATATTGCAAGAAACTGTTTGGCCCGGTCACCGCGTCGGCGGTACTGAGGCTGGAAAGCTATGTCTCTTTCGATTCTCCCAAGACCGGCGCCATGCTTGTCTACCAGCTGTCCATGCAGACCACAAACTACGGCAGGTTGTACCTTTATTCCAAGGAATTTCTAAAGTAGGAAGATGAAGAGGGCAATCCTCAGCTGCGTACCTTCTTGACCTTGAGACGCATGTTCAGCGTCTGTCTCTTGAGCCCCAGCATGGCGGCGGCGGTACCCTGATTGTTGCCGGAGATTTTCATGGCCGCTTCGATCAGGCAATCCTCTACCTCCTGCAGGGTGGGGAAGCATCCCCAGATCTTTTCTATCTTCTCATGCATGGAATCACTGCTCTGATTCGCATGCTCTTTAACGACAATCTCTCGTCCGTCCGAAATCATGTTTCGGAATGAATCCAGCGAGATCATACCCGATTTGCTTCGAGCGACCGCATCGTATACCATCCCCTGCAACTCTCTGATATTACCCGGAAAATTGTATATGGACAGCAAGTCCAACAGTTCGTGGGGATACGAGGGGGGCTTTATTCCGAGACTCTCTGCGGACTTCGCTATGAAAAATGCCAGCAGGAGAGGGATATCCCCCTTCCGTTCCCTGAGCGGCGGCAGAGCGATATGGTGTATGAACAGCCGGTAATAGAGGTCGTTACGGAAGCGCCCTTCGGCGACCAGCGCCTTGATGTCCTTGTTGCTGGCGCATATGATGCGGGCGTCGCAGGGCCTTGGTGTGTCGGAGCCGACCGGGTAGAACTCCCGTTCCTGGAGCACCCGGAGCAGCTTGATCTGCGAGGATTCCATCAGGTCTCCGATTTCATCCAGGAACAGGGTGCCGCCTGCTGCCTTTACGATCAGTCCTTCCCGGCTGCTGTCCGCGCCGGTGAATGCACCACGTTTATGGCCGAAAAGTGTGTCGGAAAACATCGTGTCGTCCAGACCGGCCAGGTTGACGCTGACCAGTTTCCCGATGTTGCCGCTCAGGCAATGAATGGCTTGCACGATGGCTTCCTTGCCGGTACCGGATTCACCGGTTACCATGGCCGGCTGAGGCGAACGGGATACAATTTCGGCATATTGAAACAGGCCCTGCATGGTGCGGTCCCTGGTGATGATATCGGCAAAAGCGTCCGGATGGTCGATCCTGTTGAAGATCAGGTGGTCACGCAAATCGGTGAGCTGTTCGTTGAGCGACGTGCGTTCCAGGGCTTTGCGGATCGTGGCCACCAGCCGCTCGTTTTCTACCGGTTTGACCAGGTAGTCGAATGCGCCCAGTTTCATGCATGCCACCGCACGGTCCAGCTCATAGGCCGCTGTCACCATGATTACCGGAATTTGCGGATAGCGTTCCGTGATCAGCGGGAGCAGATCCGTTCCGGTCAGATGGGGCATGAACAGGTCGAGGATGACGGCGTCGAACCGCTCAGAAGCCAGAAGATCAAGTGCCTTGCGGCTGTCGGATTCCGTGACAATATTGACGAAGCCTTGAAATTTAAGGAGCGTGGAGACCGCCTTGAGCGCATTGAGTTCATCGTCAATAATCAGCAAGCGTCTCTGTTCAGTTGTTGTCATTGTTCGCCTCTTTTGTGGTATGTACGTATTGCATGGATCATATGGATGGTGACGCCGGCAGGCGTACCGAAAAGGTTGAACCGAACCCGTCCTCGGAGCTGAATTCGAGCGTACCGCCATGATCCTTGACGATGGCCGAACAGATGGCCAGGCCGAGCCCGGTACCTCCGAAATCCAGGCGGGTGGTGAAAAACGGTTCCATGATGCGGGAACTGAGTTCCTTCGGAATGCCGCTCCCTTCGTCGGCCACATTGATAAAAACTTCGTTTTTGCCAGCATCGAATCCGGTTGTGACCTTTACCCCGCATCCCTGGTTCGGCAGCGCCTGCAAGGCGTTTTGAATCAGGTTGATCACAACCTGCTCCAGTTGCAGGGCGCTTCCCCTGACAGAAGGCAGGTTCTCGGCCATCTCCAGGTTGAATTTGTCGGTCAGACGGGAAATAGAATAATTCAGTATGGAAGCCGACAACCGTGTCACCTCGTTGATATTCACCGGTGCTTCCCGCACGAAGCGGTCATTGCGCCCATATTCCTTCAGGTTTTCTATGATACCGCCGATCCGACGTGCCCCCTCCTGAATGCTGTCAAAGGCGTCCGGAAGCAGCTTTCTGGCCTCGCTCCAGGGGATCTGCGCCACCTTGAAATCTCCCTCAAGGCGGTAGCGTTCCTCAAGAAGCTGCTCCAGGTCGGGCCACGCATTCCTGATCAAACCGGCATTGATCAGGATAAAGTTGTTGGGGTTGTTGATCTCGTGGGCGACGCTGCTAACCAGCATACCCAGGGAAGTCATGCGGTTGGCGTGGATCAACCGTGCCTGGAACTTTCGTGCCTCTTTTTCAAGCACCACCCTGTCGGTAATGTCGCGGAACGTGGTGAGTACGACCTTTGCTTCCTGCAACGCGATCATCTTGCCGCGGAAAGAGAGTATGCGCCTTTCGTCTCCAGTCGTGCGGCACTCGAAGCTCTCAATGTGGCCCTGTCCGCTTTCGGAAACGATGTCCGCAATAGCCGATTCCAGCTGGTTGCCGTCAGTGGCCTGGCAGAGGCCGGAAAATCTTCCGGCAATCAGGCTGTCCCTGCTCTTGTTGAACAGGCGTTCGGCCGTGGGATTGGCGTCCACAATGGAGTGATCGGCAGGTGAGACCAGGATGATGGCGTCCTCGCTCTGATCGAATATCTGGCGAAAACGCTCCTCGCTCTCCTGCAGGATCCTCTCTGCATTGCGGCGTTCGACACTCTCCTCCTCAAGCAGGCGCACCGCCTCGTTCAGTTCGCTGGTCCTCTCCAGCACCTTCTCTTCGAGCTGTTCCTGATGGGCACGTAATTGAGACTCGTTGTAACGGTAATCCGCTATCAGTTGCAGCAACGGTCTGTAGAGATGCCGGTAAAGGAACGGGACGAGAAACAGCATCAGCAGGAAGGCGTCCAGCAGTAACTGTACATGAAGAGAGGGTCTGAATGGGACTGTCAACAACCAATTGACCGCATATTCAAGGATGGAAACGACGAGCGCCAGGAAAAGCACCAGCCGCAAGGGTGAAAAGATAAAAGGGCTCTTGTGATTGCCCGGTTCCGTCTTCCCACTCGGGTGGGAGCTATTTCGGGCAGTGTCGGACTGCATGCTGTGGCCTCGCTTTTCTTGACCGGCAGCTCATCTTGCTGCTTTAAGTCCGGTGCAGGATCATTCCACTCTTCCCCCTGCAAATATTTTTGCAGGGGAATTCAATCCCATATATGCTCTTGATGCCGGTATAACAGGCTCTGCAGCTATTAACGCTCCCGCCGGGGTAATAAAAATATTGCAGGACCAATAAATGGGTATTCAAACATCTTGTGAAATAGTATCAGAAAAACAGAAAGTTGAGTCATAAAATATTTGTGGCGTTCTTTGTGGCATATCCGATGCATATAATAATGGCTAATTGCAGAAGTAATCGCGATAGCGACTGGAGTACAACCAATAATGTTCGGCACGACGCTTTATTCGGCAATCCTTGGTCTTTCTTCCAAGTGGCGCATATCTAACGCCGCAGTGGACGAATCCGCCGATTGTGTTGAAATTCATATCGGAACCAGCCGTGACGCCGAGTTCTCGTGTCCTGTGTGCAACGGGCGTACCGACATGGTCGGCGATAGTGAGCATCGCTGGCTGCACGATGACCTCTTCAGCATGCAACTGAAGATAGTGGCGCGTATCCCGCTTATATCCTGCGAGACCTGCGGAGTCAACAGGGTAAAAGCGCCATGGGAGCGGCCCGGCTCCAATTTCAGGGAAGGGGACACTGACGGAGAAAAAGAGGAGAGCAATATAGCTTCTTAATTGATACAAGACGTTTCAACGTTTGCCCGTACATTCCTGCACCGCCGCATCCGTCTAACATCCAGGCCAAACCGATAGTGCCGCGCCTTAAGCGGCAACCAGTACAAGCTTCCTGCCGAAAGCCGTTTCAAAGAGATCGCCATTACTCCTGCCGCCGAAAAGTTCTACCGATAAGTCACTTTCTCCGATAAGGTTTATCCTGAACGTGGATTGGAACAGGGTGCAACCGAGTGCGGTTACCATGCCGAGGCGGCGGCGGTCAAGACCGTCGGCAAGCCGGACGATCCCGCCGAGTCTCTTGACCAGAAGCCTGTCCCTGGACGCAAGACCGGCGAAATAGTCATGCTTCTTCCGAGGCAGCGATTTGCGGTGGTAACGCCCGACCTGCGCGATGATCTCCCGTTCCCGCGGCGTGAATCCGAACAGTTCCGAGTGCCGGACCAGATGGTATGTATGCTTGTGATGGTCCGAATAGCGGATACTGTAACCGACGTCATGCAGCAGGGCTGCCGCCTCTAGGATCTGGCGCTCTTTTTTACCGAGCTTGAATTCCGATGAGAGCGTATCGAATATCTCCAGAGCCAGATTCATCACATGGAGGGGATGGTTGTCGTTGTGGTAGCAGGAACGGGCATATTCAAGGATCGAATCCCGCCAGTTCCGCGGCTGACTTTCCGCAGGCAGGAGGTTGCGCTTCTTCAACCCCTTCAGGATCAATCCCTCCCGGATACCCCGTTCATTGACCTTCAGAAGATTCGTCTTCAGGTGCTTCATCAACTCTTCCACTACCGTGACGCCGGCAACGATGATGTCGGCCCGTTCAGGCTGCAAACCCGGTATCTTTTTTCTATCCTTCAGATCCTTTCCCAGCAGACTGGCTAAAAGGTGCACCACCTGGGTGTGGTAGGTTTCGAAGCCGTGGACGGAATCGTATTCCTTCTTCTGCTGCGCCATCACCATTGCGGCTATGGCGTTCATGGTCCCTCCGGAGCCGATCAGGCATTGGAGCGGAATCTCGTCGGCGGTAAGAAACTCTTTGAGAGTTTTGCGGATGTGCTTGCGCAGCTTGAGAAAATCCTCCCGCTTGATGGGGTCGCAGGAAAGGAACTTTTCAGTCAGAACAACCGTTCCCAGTTCCAGAGAATAGATCTTGTCGATATGGTTTCCCAGAGAAGTGACCACTTCCGCGCTTCCGCCGCCGATATCGACCAGGGCGTAGCTCCTGCCTTCCGTGTCGATGTTGTTCTGTGCGCTTAAGGCCGCCAGTTCCGCCTCCTCTTCGCCGCTGATCACGTTGATCTCCAGGCCGATATTATCGGCAACGGCCCTGACAAAAGCTTCTCCGTTGGACGCCCGTCGCACCGCGCTGGTAGCAGCGGTCTCTATCCCCATCACCCCGCAGCCGTCGATGATCAGTTTCATCCTGGAAAGCGCCGTCATAGCTCTCTTCCAGGCGTCCTCGGATATGGCGTTGTTCTTGGCGATCCCTTCCCCCAGTCGTACCGTCTCCTTCTCGTCGTCAAGCACTCGAAACGTTCCATGTTTGTCAACTTCCACGACAATGCAACGAATGGAATTCGAGCCGATATCAATCGCTGCCAGCCTGTTTTTTTTCATATTGTCCATCCTTGTCTGTGCGTCAACATTCACGATTGGCCCGTTCGCTGAATCTCGAAGTCCGGCAAATGGTTGTTTTTTCATGGTAGCTGATTTCAGCAGCGAACTGCAATCAAACAAGAGTGAAAACCGCCAGTTTGTCGTTCATTCTACCATGCACTCGGTCATTTGCAAAAATGCATTTCCCCACTACTCATAGCCTTATCTTTTTCGGCGCCTTTAAATCCGTCAGGAATATGTTACAAATTATGAACCTTATGTCCTTGGCCTTGGCAGGAGACGCATGAAAAAAAACATCATCAAAAAACTTACCGCCGGATTCAGTTTTTGTCTGCTGCTGATCGTATCCGTGGTGGCATTCAACTATATCGCCTTGGGAAAACTAGAAAAACTTTACCAGGAAACCATAAGACACTCCGTGGACATGGAATTGGCAACGGACGCGCAGCATATAGGCGAAGATCTGTATCTGATAATCGCCAACGCCGTCATCAACCGGGATCTGGCCAATATTGAGCAGGACTGGGTTCGTGGTAAAAAAGAAAACCTGGCAAAGCTGGAAAAGGTGGCCCTGGCTGCCGATACAGCGGAGGAAGAGGCCTGGATTGAGGAGTCTCGAAAAGCATTTAATGAAATAATCCGCATTTATGAGCAGGAAATGCTGCCGCTCATCAGAAAGGTGGCAGGAATTTCCGGACCGCTTGTTGACATGGATGCCCGCATCGACCGGCAGATTGTAGCCATCGACCAGGCTCTGCAAAAGGTTGCGCTCTCCATGTCGAATGATAACCAGCGGGAGTCAGTGAGGTATCATGTAATTCTCAGGCAGACACGCGGTTTCGGTTTTATCATCTCGTTGGCCGGAGTTTTGGCCGTAATAGTGGTCACCACCCTTGCAACGCGGCAGATTGTCGGACCTCTCACGGAGATAACCGGGACGGCGCTGGAGATAAAGAAAGGGAATTTCCTGGTTGGATTGAAGCACAAATCGGATGATGAAATCGGGGTGCTGGCGGACGCCTTTCGGGATATGTCGGAACATGTGGAGAAACGAACGGTTGAATTGCAGGCATCGAACGAACACCTCCAGCAGGAGATCCTTGAACGCAGGCAGGCTGAAGAGGAAGTTTTCAGGTTGAACGCTCAGCTTGAACGGCGGGTATCGGAGCGAACCGCCGAGCTGGTAAGAGCGAACGAGCAGTGTCAGCTGGTGATCAGCACTCAAAGACAGACCGAGAATGAACTATTGGGTTCACGTGAAGAATTGCGTAACCTTAGCGCGCGTCTGCAATCGGTGCGGGAAGAGGACAGGAAACGGATCTCCCGCGAGATCCATGACGAGCTGGGGCAGTCGTTGACGGCTTTGAAGTTTGATCTTTCCTGGCTGGGGAAAAAATTTAGCAAGGACCAAACCGCTCTTTACGAAAAGACGGTCTCTATGACGGCGCTCATCGAGTCGATCATCCAAACGGTGCAAAGGATTTCCTCCGAGCTTAGACCCGGCATGCTCGACGACCTGGGCCTCAAGGAAGCCATGGAATGGGAGATGAAAGAGTTCCAGGTCAGGACCGGCATAGACTGCGAGTTCAAATGCGCTATAACCGACTTCAATGGAGACGTGGAGAACCGCACGAACATATTCCGCATCTTTCAGGAAGCCATGACCAATGTCGGCCGTCATTCACAGGCAACAAAGGTAAGCGTAATACTTGAGGAAAAGGCCGACACGCTGGTGCTCTCGGTTTGGGATAACGGTCGGGGGATAAACGATATGGAAATTACCGACCCCAAATCTCTGGGGCTCATAGGAATACGGGAACGCGCCCGTCTTTGCGGCGGCGAGGCCAGGATAAACGGGTCCCGGCTTGAAGGAACCATGGTAAAAGTAATCATACCAATCATACCCAAAAACAGAAAGGAAGAACCAAGATGCTGAAGATCCTGAAGATCCTTATCGCCGACGACCACACCATTGTCCGCAAAGGGCTGGTGCAGATTCTCGCGGACAGCCCCGATCCGATCATGGTCGATGAAGCGTACGACGGAGAAGAAGCGCTGGCCAAGGCGCTTGCCAGTGACTATGACCTGGTGTTGCTGGATATTTCCATGCCCGGAAAAGGTGGGCTGGATGTGCTGAAAGAGTTGAAAGACCGCAGTCCCAAGCTTCCGGTACTGATACTGAGCATGCACCCTGAGGAGCAATATGCGGTCAGGGCCCTGCGATCCGGCGCATCCGGGTATCTGACCAAGGGAAGCGCGGCGGATGAGTTGCTGAGCGCCATACGCAAGGTTTTGTCGGGAGGGAAATATGTCAGCAGCTCCCTCGCCGAAAAACTGGCGGGCTCTTTGGATGAGAAGGCCGAAAGACCCCTGCATGAGACTCTCTCCATTCGCGAGTTTCAGGTTCTATGCATGATCGGCTCCGGGAAGACTACAACCGAAATTGCCGCTGAAATATCACTGAGCGTGAAGACCATCAGCACCTTCCGCGCCCGGATTCTGCACAAAATGCGGATGAAGAACAACGCGGAACTTACCTGTTACGCCATTCACAACAAGCTGGTAGATTGATTGGATATACATTCGCATTTTCCCCTACTTTTTTTACCTCATATCTGAAGTATAAGATGCCGGACTGATTCCCCCCCCACGGAAACGACATCCTCATTCAGAATATATTGATGCGGAAGACAACTTTTCAAGGCACCGAAATCACTTCGCCACACCCGCATCTCCGCCTGCCCCTCAATCGCCAATGTCCCTGAAATTCGCCGGAATTCCTGGTTTGACTCCATCAGGTGGAGATCAATAGATGACGAAGTGTAAACACATATTACATGCCGATTCACAAGAAAGGTCTTGCGGAGATTCGGATACGTATTTCTACGAATTCAATTCTTGCACCGAAAGACTATGTTATCAGCATGAGGAAATGATCTGTAGGATGGTTGTAATGGACGTCAAGGAGGTGCCGAGATGTCAAGAATTCTCATCGCCGATGACCACGCCATTGTCCGCAAAGGGCTGGTGCAGATTCTCTCGGACAGCCCCGACCCGATCATGGTCGATGAAGCGTCCGACGGAGAAGAAGCGCTGGCCAAGGCCTTTTCCGGTGACTATGATCTGGTGTTGCTGGATATTTCCATGCCCGGAAAAAGCGGGCTGGATGTGCTGAAAGAGTTGAAGGGCCGCAGTCCCAGGCTTCCGGTTCTGATACTGAGCATGCACCCCGAGGAGCAATATGCGGTCAGGGCCATGCGATCCGGCGCATCCGGGTATCTGGCGAAGGGAAGCGCTACGGATGAGTTGTTGAACGCCATACGCAAGGTGTTGTCGGGAGGGAGATATGTCAGCAGCTCTCTTGCCGAAAAACTCGCAGGCTCATTGGGTGACAATATCGAAAGGCCTCTGCATGCAACTCTCTCCAATCGCGAGTATCAGGTGCTGTGCCTGATCGGTTCAGGGAAGACGACAACCGAAATCGCCGCTGAAATATTACTGAGCGTGAAGACCGTCAGCACCTTCCGCACCCGGATCTTGCACAAAATGCGGATGAAGAGCAATGCGGAACTTACACGTTACGCCATTCAGAACAAACTGGTAATTTGATCTAATATACATCTCTCCCCCCATTATCACCCCACCATTTTTATCCCAAATTTGTAGGACAATTACTTACACATACTTAAGAATAGTACTTACAAAAGGAAGATAACAACTTCTCAATCTCTATAAACATAATAACTTCAATTTCTCTGTAGGATATGCAAATACATTTATGTAGGTAAATGTCTTATGTGCCAAATATTCAATAGTTATATAAGTATTAGTGTTGCAGGTTGACAAAAATTTTACATGGGGCATGACATTATTTCAAATTCATTTAGCATGGATAACTCTCCTGACAGCACAGCCATTACTAAGACAAGGAATACCATATCTAAATGTTCTTACAGGCTTTTTAAATAAGCTCCAAATTATTTAAACAACGTAAGTACTCGTTGGCATGGAACGTGGATAATCCGTTGTGAAATTGATTAAGAAATGTACCGGTGTTGTGAACTCCAGAGGAGAATCGCCATGAATAGAACTGACTTCGCCAGCAATCAACAGGCACACCTTGATGGCTGCAATTCAGGAGAATTTGATGTTATCGCCTTTTTGGACGGGAGAGGACCGCCCGGAGGAAACCCACTCAAACGCGTTAGAAAAGTCAGGTCACAAAATCAAAGGAGGAAACTACTATGAAAAGCTTAAGTAGAATGAAAAGTCCATGGCTACTTACAGCGGTATTGCTGGCAGCCCTGTCCCAGACCGGCTGCAGTGGCAACGGCGCATCTGCGGATCCTGCTGCCGCCCCGGGATCTACGAATACTACTGCGACTGTCGATCCGGGTGCTCCGCCCGTTGCAGTGGGCAGTTCAGGCGCCAGCCCGGGAACCGTCGCCGCCGTGATCAATCCGGAAGCCCCACCCACTTCGGTTGCCACGACCGCCACCACGACTGCGGTCACCACGACTGACCCCGCGACCGGCAACATTCTGGTCGCCACGACTGACACCAAGACCGGCACCACTACGGTTGCCACGACCAACCCCACGACCGGCGCCACTACAGTCACCAATACGGTTGCCACCGTCACTACCAACCCCACGACCGGCGCCACCACGGTCGCGACGACTAACCCCACGACCGGCACCACTACGGTCGCGACGACTAACCCTAAGACCGGCACCACTACGGTCACCACGACCGCCGCCACCCCGGGCGCTGCCCCGGTCGTCACTACGGTCGCAACCCCGGTCGTCCCTCCGGCCCCCGTTGTTCCTAAAGCTATCGTGGTGCAGGGCAACCTGGTAGGTGACGCGAATGCCGCGTTGACCGGAGCGCCACCCGTAGGCGTTGCCAAGGCTGTAGGGGCTGCCACGGGTCCATTGTCGGTCCCTCTGACAGCTCCTGTTTCGGTGGTATTGGTTGATGAAACCGGGAACGTAGCGGCGAGCCAGACCGTAACCGCCGCCGACGGTAATTTCATCCTCATCCCCCCCCCGGGCCACACATACGTGCTGTTGTTCCGCGACGGAAGCCCGACGGGCAAAACCATAAGTCCCCTGATCGCGGACAAACAGACCGGGAGGATCTCCTTCAGTATCCCGGAAGGGTCCGCTGATGTGACCCTTGGGAACGTAACCCTCGACTCCCTGCTGGGCAAAGCCTGGAGCTGGAATGATGTTGCCATGGCTCCGCCCGCCGTCGTCTTCCCCTTCGCTGCTGTCGAATGGCGGGGGACCTCGGACGTTCCGACGGAACGTGCGCCGAGCCCGCTCTTCGGGGCGCAGCCTTTTACCCAGGCAATGGTGCTCTTCGAGGAGTTCGGCCCCGAGCAGATGCCAGCCGCCGCGGCCGGAGGCTTCACCCCCTTTCCGCAACCCCAGAATTTCCAGAGCGGACCTAATCCCGCTCAACTGGAGGCATTTCTGGCCCAAGACGGAGTCGCGCCTTACCCAACCAGGCTCTCGAACGTCATAGATCAGAACCCCTGGAAACCAGCCATAGAAACTTTCCTCGGCCACGCGCTTGTTGCGCCTCCCGGCAGCGTGGCGGGACCGGCCGAAGGCCGGCCATCGGGAGAAGACTGGGCCCAACAGAGTTGGACCGAATTCTTTCCCCAGAAGTTCTTCAAGACCGCCCAGGCCCCCGCACGTACCAACGGCGGTTTCCGCGACGCGCTTCAGCGGCACGGGTACACCAAGGGTGAATTCGGGCCTGGCGGGCTCTACCACAACGTCGCTGGAGTGCTGTCGGGTACGACAAACGGCGTCGCGGTCCAGCTGCACCCGAGCATGCCGGTTCAGCAGCCGAACTCCGTCTGGACCTTTGACGGCACGCTTCCGCCCAAGCTGCTCCAGGCGCGCTACGGCGAACCTGTCATGATGCGCCATTACAACGCGCTGCCGATCGACGAAACGGCCACCAACGGCTTCGGCAAGCACACCATCACCACCCACGAGCATAACGGCCACTCACCTGGCGAGAGCGACGGCGTTGCCGGCGCCTTCTTCTTCCCGGGTGAGTTCTATGACTATCGCTGGCCGCTCCAGTTCGCCGGTTTCAGCAATAACAACAACGGCGCCGGCGCCGTCAACTTCGGCGCGACCGAAGCCAAGGCGGCCACGCCCTGCGAACCTGGCGAAACATTGCCCGTCCTCGTAAACGGCGTCCTCACCCCGAGGAGCTGCCAGAACGGGACCATCAAGCTTCCGGGAGATTGGCAGGAGACGATGAGCACCCACTGGTTCCACGATCACATGCTCGATTTCACGTCCCAGAACGTGTACAAGGGCAATGCCGTAATGATGAACTACTACAGCGCGCTGGACCGCGGCAACGAGGCCATCAACGACGGCGTCAACCTCCGCTTCCCGAGCGGCACGGCGCTCAACTGGGGCAACCGCGACTACGACATGAACCTGGTAATAGCTGACAAGGCCACGGACCAGGCGGGCCAGCTCATGATGAACACCACACAGCACAACGGCTGGCTGGGCGACATGATGACGGTCAACTGGCAGTACAAACCCTTCGTCGACGTGCGTGCGCGCAACTACCGCTTCCGCATCCTGAACGGCTCGGTGTCGCGCATTATGGCGCTCGCGATGGTGCAGCAGGTCAACGGAACTACCGGAGAGCTGCCGGGACCTCCGGGCTCCGGGATCTCCTACAACCGGGTGCCTTTCCACATGATCGCCAACGACGGCAACATCCTGGAGCACGCGGTTGCCTTTGACGGGAAAATGGATGTCTTCCATGACGGCAAGCCCGATGCATGGAAGGGTCAGCTCCCGTCACAGACCATCGCGGAACGCTACGACATCGTCGTCAACTTCGGCGCGAACGGCATCAAGCCGGGCGACAAGGTGTACTTCGTCAACATCATGGAACATCAGGACGGCAAGGGGACCAAGAGCAAGGT
>Ga0134124_10001144_pt1 | contig 21248 bp, 33 predicted proteins | sample KB304_FD_96880 | JGI IMG/M metagenome (GOLD analysis project Ga0134124, IMG submission 96880) | Terrestrial soil microbial communities without Nitrogen fertilizer from Kellogg Biological Station, Michigan, USA - KB3-0-4 | ecosystem: Environmental > Terrestrial > Soil > Unclassified ... | reverse complement strand
GTCGGCGCTGGTGTTGTCGCTTCAATTATTGAATAAATAGATCTGTTACGAGGTTATCAATGCAGAGCCAGAAGATAAGAATTCGCCTTAAGGCATACGACCATAAACTTCTTGATGTTTCAGTAGGTGAAATAGTCGATACAGCAAAAAGAACTGGTGCACGAGTTGCCGGGCCAATACCTTTACCGACTGTAATTAATAAGTATTGCGTTCTGCGTGGACCCCATGTTGACAAAAAGTCTCGTGACCAGTTCGAAATCAGGACACATAAGCGTTTGATTGATATACTTGACCCTACACAGCAGACTGTTGATGCTCTCATGAAGCTGGATTTATCCGCCGGCGTTGATGTTGAAATTAAACTGTAACTGCTACTACGACTGAATAGGACTGAATATGATGAAAGGTATCATCGGAAAAAAACTGGGCATGACTCAGATATTTCTTGAAGACGGAACGAGAGTGCCCGTAACTGTTATTCAGGCTGGCCCTTGTTATGTTGTTCAGAAAAAGACTGCTGATAATGATGGGTATTCAGCAGTACAGGTCGGATTCGAATCGGTTGCTGCTGCCAATGTCAATAAACCATACCTTGGACATTGCACTAAATCAGGTCATGGCGTTTTCAGGCATCTGCGTGAATTCAAAAATGATCAGGTTGAGTCCATGAATGTCGGTGACGAAATCACTGTTAATGAGTTTTCGGTTGATGATGTGATTGATGTGACCGGAACCAGTATCGGTAAAGGTTTTCAGGGTGTTATCAAGCGCTGGAACTTTAAGGGAGGACGTGCATCCCATGGATCGCGTTTTCATAGAGCGCCCGGTTCCATTGGTGCATCAGCAACTCCATCGCATGTTTTTAAAAATAAAAAGATGCCTGGTCAGATGGGGAACGCTAAAGTTACCGTACAGCGGCTTAAAATCGTACGCGTTGATGCAGCTGATAATCTTCTCTTGATAAAGGGTGCTGTGCCTGGACACAAGAATTCAATTATTACGATCAAAAAGAGTGTTAAAGCTTAGTACTTCGGGAGTTTGTGTATGCCTTCAATAGCAGTTTATAATATGAACAAGCAACAGGTCGGTGAACTTCAACTGTCCGATGATGTGTTTGATGTTGAAGTAAGAGAGAGTCTTATACACCAGGCACTTCGGATTCAGTTAGCAAATCGGAGAGCAGGTACTGTTGCCGTCAAGAATCGTTCTGCAGTGCGTGGCGGCGGTAAAAAGCCATTCAAGCAGAAGGGTACCGGTAATGCGCGACAGGGCTGCAGCCGTGCGCCTCAATATCCGGGTGGTGGTGTAGCGTTTGGTCCACAACCCAAAATCTATAATCTCAGTATGAACAAGAAAGCCAGGTGTGCTGCCCTCTGTTCAGTTCTGACTTATAAGCTGCAGACAAATAACATTACTGTTCTTGATAAAATAGAATTCGATAAGGTTTCAACTAAGGATTTTGTCGGATTTCTGAGTATTTTCGACCTCAATAAATCCTTGATTGTAACTGATGATTATAATAATAATTTATTTTTATCAGCCCGTAACGTGCCGCATATAAAAATGTTAAAGCATGATGCATTAAATATTCATGACATGCTTAAATATAAGCACATTATTTTTACCCAGGGCTCTGTACAATCAACCGAAGGAGTATTGCAAAAATGAATATTTACTCCGTAATCAAAAAACCGCATGTTACCGAAAAAACATCTTTGGGCTCTGATTCAAACAATACCGTTGCAATAGTAGTTGATAAGGCAGCAAACAAGATAGAGATTAAACAGGCTGTTGAGAATCTGTTCAAAGTCAAGGTATCCGATGTCCGCACTGTAACCGTTGCCGGCAAGGTAAAACGTTCTGGCAAAACTTTCGGCAAACGTTCCAACTGGAAAAAAGCATATGTTACGCTCCAGGAAGGGCAATCAATAGATTTCTTTGAAGTCTAACTAATACGTTTGGGGTTCACAATGGCAATCAAAAGCTATAATCCAACTTCAGCTGGCCGCAGACATCAAACATGCTCTGCGTTCGATGAAATAACTAAGACTACTCCTGAAAAGTCCTTGCTCGTTTCTCTTAAAAAAAGTGGCGGCAGGAATTCCAATGGCCGAATTACTTCACGTCACCAAGGTGGCGGTCACAAACAGAAATATCGTATTATCGATTTTCGTCGTGATAAACGCAGCATTCCCGCTACCGTTGCCAGTATTGAGTATGATCCGAACCGTAGTGCTCGCATCGCGCTTCTGAATTACGTCGATGGCGAAAAACGCTATATACTTGCTCCGCTTGATCTGAAAGTTGGTGACGTAGTAGTCAGCGGTCCGGAAGCGGATATTAAACCTGGTAATTCACTTCCCTTGCGTTCAATTCCGCTTGGTACAGTCATCCATAACATTGAACTTAAAATTGGTAAAGGTGCACAGCTGGCAAGAAGTGCGGGTACCTTTGCACAGCTCATGTCCAAGGAAGGCAAGTACTCCCAGGTGAAGCTACCGTCTGGTGAGGTTCGCCTGGTGCTTCAAGATTGTTATGCAACGATCGGGCAAGTTGGAAATACCGACCACGAGAATGTAAACATTGGAAAAGCCGGCCGTTCGCGTTGGCTTGGTAAACGTCCTAAAGTCCGTGGGGTCGCCATGAACCCGGTTGATCACCCTCATGGTGGTGGTGAAGGCCGTACTTCAGGCGGTCGTCATCCCGTTACACCTTGGGGCATTCCAACCAAGGGTTATAAAACTCGTACTAACAAGACTTCTGATCGCTTCATTGTCAAAAAGCGCAGTAAATAATTCGTTGAGAGGCTGAGATATTATGGCACGTTCGATAAAAAAAGGTCCATTTATTGATGACCACCTGAACAAGAAAGTTCTGGCTGAAGGTCCTAATTCCAAAAAAATTATCAAGACCTGGTCACGCCGCTCAACAATCAGCCCAGATTTTATCGGGTGCAGTTTTGCGGTTCATAACGGTAAGAAGTTTATTCCTGTTTTTGTCACCGAAAATATGGTTGGTCATAAAATGGGTGAATTTGCACCAACAAGAACTTTTCACGGTCATGCCGCTGATAAAAAGAGCAAAGTCAAGAAGTAGTAAGGGAGCTTATAATGGAATCCAACGCTAAACTCTCATCTGTACGCCTTTCTCCGCGCAAAACTCGACTTGTAGTTGATCTTGTGCGTGGCAAGGGTATTCAAGATGCACTGAATATCTTACGGTTTATGCCACAGCCTTCTGCCAAGCTTGTATCAAAGCTTCTTAAGTCCGCTGTTTCAAATGCAGAACAAAAGGGTGTTTCGGATGTAGATCGCCTGATAGTCAAGACAATTTATGTTGATGGTGGTGCTGCACTTAAACGTTTTGTTCCTCGTGCAATGGGGCGTGCCAGCAAAATACGAAAGCCTACTAGTCATATTGCTGTAACCCTTTCAGACTCGAAATAGTTTTATTACGTGGAGGTGTAGGTTGGGACAAAAAATCAATCCGATTGGCTTCAGACTCGGTGTTACAAAAACTTGGGATTCGAAGTGGTATGCTGAAGCAGATTATGCAAAATTGTTGCATGAAGATCTTGCAATCCGAAAATTTCTAAAAAAACGCCTGTACAGTTCCGGCGTTTCAAAAATAGAGATTGAGCGCGCTGCCAACAAGTGTAAAATAAATATTTTTACAGCAAGGCCAGGTCTTATCATTGGTAAGAAAGGGTCTGAAGTTGAGACGATTAAGAAAGAGCTTGCTCTGATTTCGTCTAAAGAAATTTTTATAACTATAAATGAAGTTCGTAAGCCCGAGTTGGACGCTCAGTTAGTTGCTGAAAATGTTGCTTTGCAATTGGAGCGTCGCATAGCGTTTAGAAGGGCCATGAAGAAAAGTGTTACTTCAACTCTTAAATTCGGTGCAAAAGGAATTCGCATAACCTGCTCCGGCCGTTTAGGTGGCGCTGAAATGTCCCGTACTGAATGGTATCGTGAAGGCCGGGTTCCACTGCATACTTTGAGGGCCGATATCGACTACGGCTTTGCTGAAGCAAAGACAACGTACGGTCTGATTGGTATCAAAGTGTTGATTTTCAAGGGTGAAATTCTTCCTGGTAAGTAACTTTTATATTGCACAATAGGAGCACGTATCAATGTTAATGCCGAAACGGGTAAAACATAGAAAACAGATGAAGGGCCGTATGTCCGGTAAGCCCTGTAGAGGTATTGAACTTTCTTTTGGCGAATTCGGGCTTCAGGCAACTGAGTGTGGCTGGCTGGATTCGCGGCAGATTGAAGCGGCTCGTATTGCAATGACCCGCTATATCAAGAGGGGCGGAAAAATATGGATTCGTATTTTTCCGGACAAGCCACTTACTGCTAAGCCGGCTGAAACCAGGATGGGAAAAGGAAAGGGCTCACCAGATTCATGGGTTTGCGTTATAAAGCCTGGTATGGTGTTATATGAAATGGAAGGCGTTACAGAAGAGATCGCACGTGAAGCTCTCAGGCTGGCTGCCCATAAGTTGCCCCTTTCAACCAAGTTTATTATCAGGGGGGATGCCCATGAAGCCTAATGATCTACGAAAAATCTCAGCTGAAGCGCTGCTCAAGAAACACATGGAATCAACTCAGGAACTCTTTAACCTTAAATTTCAGCTTCACACCGGCAGACTCGAAAATACTTCCAAGCTGAAGAACCTTCGTAAGGATATTGCTAGAATTAACACCATTCTCACCGAAAGTAAGGCAGAGGGAGTATCAAAATGAGTGAACGCGGTCACAGAAAAACCCAGGTAGGCGTTGTTGTTAGCGATAAGATGGAAAAGACTGTTGTTGTAAAAGTCGACCGTCTCGTTAAGCACAGTGTCTACAGTAAATATATTAAGCGCAGTGTTAAATATAAAGTTCACGATGAGCAAAATAGTTCTAAAGTTGGAGATCGTGTCCAGATTATTGAGTGCCGTCCTTTGAGTAAGGACAAGCGCTGGAGCCTTAAGCAGATAATTGAAAGTATCTCTTAGTATAGGGAGTAACATCTAATGATTCAAATGCAGACAGTACTGGATGTAGCCGACAACTCTGGTGCAAAGAAATTATTTTGCATTAAAGTTCTGGGCGGCTCTAAAAGAAAATATGCTGGTGTTGGTGATATCATCGTTGCTTCTGTTCGTGAAGCTCTGCCGAATTCAAAGGTAAAAAAAGGTGATGTAGTCAAAGCAGTGGTGGTAAGAACAGCAAAAGCTCTTGGGCGTCCTGACGGCTCTTATATTCGTTTTGATGATAATTCAGGTGTTGTCATCAATAATGCTAAGGAGCCGGTTGGTACTCGTATCTTCGGTCCGGTTGCCAGAGAATTGCGTGCTAAGAAGTTTATGAAAATTATTTCTCTTGCACCGGAAGTACTATAAAAATATCGGAGAATGATGATGCAAGCCACGAAACCCCATGTTAACAAGGGTGATACCGTAATGGTAATCGCCGGTAAGGAAAAAAGTAAAACGGGTAAAGTTCTTCAGCTGCTGCCGAAAAAAAACGGCGTAATTGTTGAAGGTCTTAATTTAATTAAGCGCCATGTGAAAGCCAAGGGTAACGAAGCCGGCGAAATTAAGGAAAAGGAAGCACGGATTCATATCTCCAATGTTATGCCATACTGCTCAAAGTGCTCCAAACCTGTAAGGACCAGCAAGAAACTATTAGAAAACGGCGAAAAGCAACGCGTGTGTGTAAAGTGTGGCACAACGCTTTAGAATTATTTTGGAGGAACTTACCTAATGTCCCGTTTAAAAGAAATATACTCATCAGAAATCGTTCCCAAGCTTCGTAACGATTTCAGTTATAAGTCTTCTATGGAAGTGCCGCAGATTAAGAAGATTGTTGTAAATATGGGGTTGGGTGAAGCGATTCAGAATGTAAAAATTCTTGATTCAGCTGCTACCGAACTTGGTTTGATCACTGGACAGAAATCTGTGATTACCAAAGCAAAAAAATCTATTGCAACATTCAAGCTTCGTGAAGGTATGCCAATTGGTTGTATGGTTACCCTTCGCCGCGATCGCATGTACGAATTTCTTGATCGGTTGGTCAATGTTTCACTTGCCAGGGTTCGTGACTTTAAGGGCGTGTCTGGCAAAGCTTTTGATGGCAAGGGTAATTATACACTCGGCATCAAAGATCAGCTTATTTTTCCTGAGATCAATTATGATAATGTTGATAAGATAAAAGGGATGAATATTACGATTGTAACAAGTGCTAAAACAGACGAAGAAGGTAAAGCACTTCTCAAGTACCTGGGCATGCCGTTCAGGAACTAAGATATCTGGAGGATTCTGTGGCAAAAGTATCAATGATAATTAAATCTCAACGTGCACCAAAGTTCAAAGTTCGGCAGCACAATCGTTGTCCGGTCTGCGGGCGCCCTAAGGCATTTTATCGCAAGTTTGAGATGTGCAGGATTTGTCTGCGCAAGTATGCCTCGTCTGGCCAGATTCCCGGCGTGATAAAATCGAGCTGGTAACCAAAAGTCACATATAGATAAAGAGACAGGAGCACATTCACAATGTCCATGACAGACCCTATTGCTGACATGCTTACCAGAATTAGAAATGCAAACATGGTAAAGCACCAGAAAGTTGACATTCCATCATCCAATATGAAGGTCAGTATTGCTAATGTATTAAAGCAAGAAGGCTTTATTAAAAACTATAAGGTTATTTCAGATAATCTTCAGGGTGTCTTGCGTGTTTACTTGAAGTATATTGATGAGAAAGATAGCGTAATAAATGAGATTAAGCGTGTCAGCAAACCGGGTGGTAGGGTTTATGTCAAGTCTGAGGATATTCCTCTCGTGAAAAGCGGACTTGGAATTGCAATTCTCTCCACTTCAAAGGGTATCATTACTGATAATGTTGCTCGTAAGTCCGGAGTTGGTGGCGAGCTGATCTGTACGATCTGGTAATAATAGCGACAAGGAGTACTTTTAGATGTCTAGAATAGGTAAATTGCCGATTGAGATACCAAAGGGTGTGAAGATTTCTTTCACTGATTCAGTACTGTCTGTCCAGGGCCCTAACGGCTCTTTAACACGGCAGATCATGTCTGTTGTTTCACTTGATATTCGTGATATTGCAATTGAAGTAACGCGATGTGACGATTCAACTGCCGCACGTGCTGCCCATGGTCTTACGCGCACGTTGATCAATAATATGGTAGTTGGCGTTACCAAGGGTTTTCAGAGGGATCTTGAGATCAATGGGGTCGGCTACCGTGCTGAAGTTAAAGGCAAGGAGTTGGTTCTTGCTCTCGGCTATTCCCACCCCGTGAACTTTCCGATCCCTGATGGAATAACCGTGGATGTGGAAAAGATGACAAAGTTGTCTGTTAAAGGGTTTGATAAGGAGTTGGTCGGCCAGACCGCTGCAAAGATCAGATCGTTCCGCAGACCGGAGCCTTACAAGGGCAAGGGAATTAAATACGCTGACGAGACTATCCTGAGAAAAGCTGGCAAAACCGGCAAGAAATAGTCTTTATAAGGAGATATTGTGGCTAAGACAGCTATTAAAACAATCATTCGGCTTAAACGTCAAGTTCGAGTCAGGAAAAAAGTTCGCGGTACAACCGACCGTCCGCGTCTTAATGTATTCAAGAGTGCGCGTCATATTTATGCGCAGATAATTGATGATACGAATGGTACAACTCTTGTTGCAGCTTCAACTTTATCAGAGGCAGCAAAGGATCTTTCTAATACCGGTAATGTTTCTGCAGCGACGCTTGTAGGCAAGGAAGTTGCCAAGCTCGCCCTTGCAAAGGGTATTTCGTCTGTAGTTTTTGACCGCAACGGTTTTCTCTATCACGGCAGGGTCAAAGCGCTCGCTGATTCAGCCCGCGAATCCGGGTTGAATTTTTAAAAGTAAGGGAGGTTTTCTTTGAGTAGAATTAATCCAGCAGAACTAAATCTTAATGACAGGGTTGTACATATCAGTCGTGTTGCCAAAGTTGTTAAAGGCGGGCGCCGCTTCAGTTTCTCGGCATTAATAGTTGTTGGTGACGGGAACGGTTATGTGGGATATGGTCTTGGTAAGGCGAATGAGGTTCCTGAAGCGATCAGGAAGGGCGTAGAACAGGCTAAAAAGAACCTTATTAAGGTCCCCGTAAATTCTAGCCAGACGATTCCTTTTGAGATCGAAGGTAAATTTGGAGCTGGTCGTCTTCTCATGAAACCTGCTTCTGCCGGTACAGGTGTTATTGCCGGTGGCGCAGCGCGTGCAATATTTGAAGCGGCTGGGATTAATAATATTCTCTCAAAGTGTCTGGGCTCTAATAATCCTCACAACGTTATTAAAGCTGCTTTTCAAGGTCTTCAACGTCTTAAGACTCCAGAAGAGATTGCCGCCCGTCGTGGTATTACAGAATAATTTATTTATGCGGGGAATTAATTATGAGTAACTTGCTTAAGATAACACTTACAAAAAGTACTATTTGTACTCCTAAAAAACATCGTGCAGTAGTTGCTGGTCTTGGCTTATCTAAACTTAATCAGACGGTTCAGCGTCAAGACAGCCCTCAAATTAGGGGTATGATCAATAAAGTCGGTCATCTTTTGACCGTTGAATAGATAAAGGGGTTGACTTTCATGGAACTTAATAATCTGAGACCTTCTATCGGCTCAACTAAAAACAGAAAACGTATCGGTCGTGGTACTGGCTCAGGTCATGGAAAAACTGCGACAAAAGGTCATAAAGGCCAGAAAGCCCGTTCAGGCGGCAGTATAAAAGCCGGTTTTGAGGGCGGCCAGATGCCTTTGCAGCGCCGCTTGCCAAAGCGCGGGTTCACACCCCTTAATCGCATCGAGTATTCGCTTGTGAACATCAGTCAGCTAGATATCTATGAAGCCGGCTCTGTTATTGACGTGATGGCTCTCGTCTCCAAAGGCCTGATTAAATCAGATCGATTAGCTGTTAAAATACTTGGTAATGGTGACATCACCAAGTCTTTAAAAGTAGCTGCGAATAAATTTAGCCAGACTGCCAAGGATAAAATCATTGCCGCTGGTGGCAGTGTTGAGGAGATTGCATAGATGTTCGAAGCTCTCCAGAATATATTCAAGATTCCTGAGCTAAAAAAGCGTGTCTTATTCTCTTTGGGAATGCTTGCCGTATATCGTGTTGGGTGTCATATACCAACCCCTGGAATTGATCGGATAGCGTTATCACATTTTTTTAAACAGTCTCAGGGGACCCTGTTGGGCCTTTTTGACATGTTTTCAGGCGGGGCATTGGAGCGTTTGACGGTTTTTGCCCTCGGTATTATGCCATATATTTCTTCATCGATCATTTTCCAGCTTCTTACTGTAGTCGTTCCTGCTATTGAGAAACTGTCAAAAGAGGGTGAGTCGGGTCGTAAAAAAATTATACAATACACTCGATACGGCACTGTTGTTTTAAGTATCGTTCAAGGTATGGGTGTCGCTGTTGGTCTTGAGAGCATGCGCGGACCTGCCGGCGAGTTGGTCGTGCCAAGTCCAGGATGGGGTTTCAGAATTTTAACAGTGATCACTTTGACCGCCGGAACTGCTTTTGTTATGTGGCTTGGTGAGCAAATGTCCGAAAAGGGGATTGGTAATGGTATCTCCTTAATTATCTTTGCCGGGATTGTTGTTAATATTCCCAAGGCACTTTATAACACCGCAAAGCTTGTAAATGCTGGCCAGCTGTCTCTTTTTGTGCTTATCTTTGTACTGGCGATCATGTTTGCAGTTATTGCCATTATAGTTTTTGTCGAGCGCGGGCAGAGGCGCTTATCGATTCATTATGCCAAGAGAGTGGTCGGTCTTAAGACATTTAACGCTCAAACTTCACATTTGCCTTTAAAAATCAATATGGCCGGTGTAATTCCCCCTATATTTGCATCCTCAATTATAATGTTCCCTGCTACAATTGCGAACTTTATTAATATTCCATGGGTTCAGAATGCCGCTAAGAGCTTGTCTCCCGGGCATTTGGTATACAACATCTTTTTCGTTGCTTTTATCGTGTTCTTCTGTTATTTCTATACGGCTGTAACGTTTAACCCTATTGATGTTGCTGATAATATTAAAAAACAGGGTGGTTATATTCCCGGAATTCGTCCCGGCAAAGAGACATCGGACTTTATTGATTCCGTTCTTACCAGACTTACTTTTGCTGGAGCGATTTATATTTCAGTTGTCTGCGTTTTGCCCTCCATATTAATCGGGAAGTTTAATCTTCCCTTTTACTTCGGGGGTACTGCGCTTCTGATTGCGGTAGGCGTTGGGATGGATACGGTTTCTCAGATTGAGTCACACCTCATTACTCGAAACTATGAGGGGTTTCTTAAGGGTGTCCGTATCAAGGGGAGACGATAGGCGTGAATATTGTTCTCTTTGGGCCTCCTGGATCCGGAAAAGGGACCCAAGCCCAGTTTATTGTTGATCGTTATGGTATTCCGCAGATTTCTACTGGTGACATGTTAAGAGCTGCAGTAAGGGCTAAAACACCACTTGGTGAAATGGCTAAATCCATAATGGATGCTGGTGGGCTTGTTTCTGATGATATCGTTCTTGGTTTGGTAAAGGAGCGCGTATCTCAGGGAGACTGTGAAAATGGCTTTATTTTAGACGGGTTTCCGCGAACCGTTCCTCAGGCAGATGCTTTAATTTTGTTGTTGGATGGAATAGACAAGAAAATTGATTTCGTTATTTCTTTGGACGTTGATTCACAGGAACTTATTAGCCGATTGTCTGGAAGAAGAACCTGTCCAGCATGCGGTAAGGGTTTTCATGTGATTTACGATAAGCCGGTGCAAGAGGGAGTTTGTGATTTATGCGGCTCTTTTCTCGTCCAGCGTGATGATGATGCCGAGCATACTGTTATCAACCGGCTAAAAGTATATGATCAGCAAACATCCTCTTTGAAATCGTATTTTAAAGATTTAGGTATATTTTACAGTGTTCCAGGCAGTGGCTCTATTAACGATGTGCAGTCTTTGATATGTTCTATTATAGATACAGGTGGTATTGGTGATCATTCTTAAGTCTCGGCACGAGATTGACAGAATGAGAGTTGCTTGTTGCATTGTAGCCGAGGTTCTTGAAGGTTTACGTTCTTTAGTGTGCCCTGGGGCCACTACATTTGATCTTGAGCAGTTTGCTTCTTCTGAAGCTCTTAAACGTAACGCAAAGTGCGCTTTTCGTGGATATCACAGTTATCCAAGCTCCTTGTGCTGTTCGCCTAATAACCAGGTTGTTCATGGCTTACCCAATAAGAACCCACTGAAATCAGGTGATATATTAAGCCTCGATTTTGGTGTTGTATATGATGGTTTTTATGGTGATGCTGCTATAACGGTCCCTGTTGGCATTGTCTCTGATGTTGCAAAGAAATTGATTTCAGCTACTGAAAATTCTTTGTACGCTGCTATTGAAATGGCAACTCCAGGGAACAGATTGGGTGATATTTCCTACGCTGTGCAGAGTTATGTTGAATGCAGAGGGTATTCTGTAGTTAGAGATTTTGTTGGTCATGGCATCGGAAGAAGTCTGCATGAGGACCCGCAGATTCCCAATTATGGTTTTTCAGGTAAAGGTGTTAAGCTTAAACCTGGCATGGTGCTGGCGATCGAGCCAATGATTAACGAAAAGTCTCATGAAGTTAAAGTTCTGGATGATAATTGGACTGTTGTAACGTGTGATGGTGGGTTGTCGGCGCATTTTGAGCATACTGTTGCCATCACTGATAACGGACCTGAGATACTAACGCGGATATGATGAAAACATCCGTGCAAGGGGAGTTTTATGAAAGTACGTGCATCAGTAAAAAAAATATGTGACAAGTGCAAAATAGTCAAACGCAAAGGGGTAGTGCGTGTTATCTGCGACATCCCCAAGCATTCACAACGTCAGGGATGAGTTATTAAAGGGGGTATTTCCATTGGCACGTATTTCAGGTATTGATTTACCAAAGAACAAGCGAATTGTTATTGCATTAACTTACATTTACGGTATCGGCAATTCTTCTGCAGAACGTATTCTTTCTGCCAGTCAGATTAATCCTGATACGCGTACCGATAAACTCACCGAGGCTGAAGTTGCCAGACTTCGTGAAGAAATTGATCGTAATTGCAAGGTAGAGGGTGATTTGCGTCGTGAGATTTCAATGAATATCAAGCGACTCATGGACCTTGGATGCTATCGTGGTCTGCGTCATCGTAAAGGCCTCCCCTGCAATGGTCAGCGTACAAAAACGAATGCACGCACACGAAAAGGTCCTGCACGTACAGTCGCCGGTAAGAAGAAATAATTTAATCAGCTCTGGAGAATACGAATGGCAAGCCCATCAAAAAAGGTAGTTCGTAAGAAAAAAGATCGCAAGAATATTTCAAACGGTGTTGCTCACATTCAAGCGACTTTTAACAACACTATAATTACTATTACTGATCCTGTGGGAAATGTAGTTGCGTGGTCGACAGCTGGTGCCAAGGGCTTCAAAGGTTCGCGTAAAAGTACTCCTTTTGCTGCACAGATTGCTGCTGAGGATTGTGCAAAAAAAGCACAGGAGCACGGAATGCGCACTGTTGAAGTCTACGTTAAAGGCCCTGGGTCTGGTCGTGAATCCGCTCTCCGGGCTCTTCAGGCCGCTGGCTTCAGTATCAGTTTCATTAAAGACGTCACTCCAATTCCTCATAACGGTTGTCGTCCGCCAAAGAGAAGAAGAGTCTGATTTTAATAGTAACAACTTTCAAGGGGGTTTTCATTGGCTCGATATACAGGACCTTCATGCCGATTGTGCAGAAGAGAAGGAACAGAACTATTTTTAAAAGGCGATCGTTGCTACACTGACAAGTGTGCGATTAAGCGTCGCAATTATGCGCCTGGCCAACATGGACAGGGCAGAACGAAAGTATCAGCATACGGCACTCAGCTTCGCGAAAAACAAAAGGTTCGTCGTATTTATTGTATTCTCGAAAAGCAGTTTCGTAGTTACTTCCAGTTGGCTGACCGGATGAAGGGCGTTACTGGCGAGAATCTGCTTTCACTTCTTGAGCGTCGTTTCGACAATGTTGCATATCGTCTTGGTTTTGCAGCTTCTCGTTCCGAGTCCCGCCAACTCGTCCGTCATGGCCATTTTACCATTAATGGCCGAAAAGTTGATATTCCCTCGATACAGCTTAAGGCTGGTGATGTTATCGAGTTGCGTGAAAAAAGCCGCAAGGTTGTTGCTATAAATGACGCTCTGGAAGCAGTTGTTCGTCGTGGAATTCCGCAGTGGTTAGAGCTAGATCGTGATTCCTTCAAAGGCACCCTTAAAGGTGTTCCGACTCGTGAGGACATCACAACTCCTATCCAGGAACAGCTCATTGTTGAGCTCTATTCAAAGTAATTTCTGGAAGCAGCTGATTCTAGTTTCGAACGACAACCGGCTTTCTATTTCCGGAGGAGGCATTAATGTATAAAAACTGGCGGGACCTTATTAAACCAAAACAACTTCAGGTTGAAAAGGATACTCTAACAGCTACTTACGGCAAGTTTTATGCTGAACCCTTTGAACGCGGTTTTGGAACTACTTTGGGTAATTCGCTCAGACGTGTTTTGCTTTCTTCCCTTCAGGGCGCTGCTATTACTTCACTGCGGATTAAAGGTGTTTTGCATGAATTCTCAGCGATTCAGGGTGTAACTGAGGATGTAACTGATATAATCCTGAATTTAAAGGGTGTCAGGCTGAAATTGCATTCTTCAGATCAGGCTACTATTCACTTTAAACATAAAGGGGTCGGAATCATTACTGCTGGCGATATTGTTTCTGGTCACACAGTTGAAGTTATGAATCCTGATCACTACATCGCTACTTGCGGTAAAGATGCAAATCTTGAAGTTGAGATGACCGTAAAAATGGGTAAAGGCTATGTGTCTGCAGATCGTAACCGTGATGAGAAAGCCCCTGTAGGAACTATTCCTATTGACTCAATATATACTCCCATTAAAAAGGTAAATTTTTCAGTTACAAATGCTCGAGTCGGCCAAATGACCGATTATGATAAACTCAATCTTGAAGTATGGACTGATGGAAGTGTCAAGCCTGAAGATGCTGTGGCTTATTCTGCAAAAATATTGAAGGAACAGCTTTCGATATTCATTAATTTTGACGAGGAATTTGAACCTCAGGTTGATGAAGAATCTCAAGAGGACAAAGATAAGGTTAACGAAAATCTGTACCGCACAGTAGAAGAACTGGAACTGTCGGTGAGATCGGCTAATTGCCTTAAAAATGCCGGAATAAAGCTGATTGGTGAGCTGGTTACAAAATCTGAGTCTGAAATGTTAAAGACGCAGAATTTTGGTCGCAAATCACTTAATGAAATTAAGGACATTCTTTCAGATATGGGTTTGACCTTTGGGATGAAAATTGACAGTTTTCCCGATCCAGAGTTGATGATTCGGTTACGTGGCGAGCAAAGAGAAGAAGAGTAATTTTTGATATCTGGTCTAGTTTAGAAAGGAACTTTATATATGCGTCATAATAAGGCTGGTAGAAGACTCGGCAGGAAGACAAGCCATCGCGAGGCGATGTTTAGAAATATGGTGACGTCTCTTCTTGATCATGGAAAAATTACAACTACAGATGCTAAGGCAAAGGAAATTCGCGTAGTTGCTGAGCGAATGATAACCCTTGGCAAACGTGGTGATCTTCATTCGATGCGTTTGGCCGCTTCGGTAATCAGGGAGAAATCGGTAGTTTCGAAATTATTTTCAACTATTGCCCCTCGTTACAAGGAACGCCTTGGCGGTTACACCAGAATTATAAAACTCGGAATTCGTCAAGGTGACGCTGCACCCGTTTCTTTGATTGAACTCGTTGAAGAGGAAATAAAACCTGGCAAGGCTATGCTGACTTCTGCAAAGCCAAAGCAGACATCTTCGGTTGTCCTTGAACCTGCCGCTGAAGTTGCAGTCGCTGCTGAATAAATAAGTTAATTGCTTTAGATAAACAGAGACGGCGTGGGATGTTCCACGCCGTTTCTGTTTTTACTTTGTATGTGTTGTTCGCATGGTGCTTCCACCGCTGTGTTCTTATGGTTAGAATTTACTTTTGGCGGCGCAATTCTATCCAAACGGTACTCCCATTCAAAAAAATACGTAAAATATTTTAGGTTGTTGTCAGAAGGCATGTCTGTAAAACTTATTGTTATCCGGACAATCTGCTCATGATCGTAAGTACGACCTGAATATCCTCTCGACTTTACTCTTTCATGCGGAATCTTTTCCTGTCTTCGTCTGTCCCGGCACTCTTGATCAATGCTAAATCTTATGGATGTGAAGGCCAAATTCTGCTAATAATGACCAGTTGAATGTTGAAAGTTACAGGAGAAATATTCATGATCAGCGAGAAATTACGACTTACCCAGACTGTCAAGGGGGCGGGGTGTGCCGCCAAACTTGCCCCCGGCGACCTGGATAAGGCGCTCTGCGGTCTTGATTTGCCCGTGGATCCGGACCTTCTTGTCGGTCTCGATCGGGCTGATGATGCCGGGGTCTACAGAGTCTCGGATGACCTGGCCCTTGTTCAGACTATTGATTTCTTTCCACCGATGGTCGATGATCCCTACAGCTTTGGTCAAATCGCCGCAGCCAATGCTCTTAGTGATATTTATGCCATGGGAGGCACTCCTAAAACGGCGATGAATGTGGTGGCTTTTCCCTCAAAAACTCTGGATATTTCGATCCTTCGCACCATTATCGAAGGGGGACTGGACAAGTTGCGGGAGGCCGGGGTTGTTCTGGTCGGCGGTCATACCGTAGAGGACAACGAACTGAAGTACGGTCTTTCCGTGACCGGTTACATACACCCTGACCGCATCCTGATCAAAAGGAATCTGCAGACCGGTGACCGCCTGATCCTTACCAAACCGCTCGGGACCGGGATAGTCACTACTGCCATCAAGGCCGGGATTGCCGACCAGGCCGTGACGGACAGGGTCACCAAGGCCATGGCAACATTGAACCGGGAAGCGGCTTTGACTATGGAGGATTTTCCGGTACACGCCTGTACGGATATCACCGGCTTCGGTTTTCTGGGACATCTGGCCGAAATGGTGGTTGATTCGGGGCACGGAGTGTGCGTTACGGCGGCACAGGTACCGATATATCCCGAGGCGTTGGAGTGGGCGGCCATGGGTTTGATACCGGCCGGTGCCTATAACAACAGAAACTTTCGCGGAGCGTTTGTCGATTTTGCTGCTTCCGTGCCTCAAAAGGTTCAGGATCTGTTCTTTGACCCGCAGACATCTGGAGGACTGCTGATCGTGGTTGCGGCCGGGGAGGCGGAGCGACTCGTCGAAGCCCTGAAGGCAAAAGGGATCGAGTGCGCTGCTGTTGTCGGTGAGGTGGTTGCGGAACCGCTTGACAGGATCATTGTAGAATAACTGGTTACGTGGAGGTTAAAATGATTAACGAACTTGACTGCCGCGGCATGGAGTGCCCCGCACCGGTATTGCACGTCAGGAATGCCGTTGCAATGGAAGCGCCTGCAGCCATAACTGTACTGGTAGATAATGATGCAGCACGGCAGAATGTCAGCCGTTTCCTGGAACACCAGAACTATCAGGTCAGCTCCCAGGCACAGGGAGGCGAATTTCGGGTGGTCGGCACGCGGGAGGAAGGGGCTTCCGTTCCCGGGACGGCACCCTCGGCAGATGCCGTGAAGAAGCGGGAGAGCGGGGTGAAGAAGATCATGGTCCTGGTAACGAGTACTCATATGGGGCATGGCGATGATGGCTTGGGGGACATGTTGATGTTCAATTTTCTGAAAACACTGAAAGAGATGGGAGCCGATCTTTGGCGTGTTGCCTTTGTCAACAGCGGCGTCAGTTTTACCGCGGAAGGTTCCGAGGCGGTGCCCATTTTACAGGAACTCGTCGTGAATGGTGTTCAGGTCACGGCGTGCGGCGCCTGCTTGGCGTACTTCCATCTCTTGGATAAGATTCAGGTTGGAGAGGTCACGAATATGCTTGAAATTGTCACCGGCATGAAGCTTGCCGACAGCGTGATAACAATCTGATTCTTTATGGCCGAACAACTGGAATACGCCGATGCCCGAGAAGATAAAGTTTACCCCACAACTCATCGAGACCCATTGCCTGATAGATGTCCGAACACCACTGGAGTTCGAGGAGGATCACATCCCCGGCGCCTTTAATGTCCCTCTCCTGACCAACGAAGAGCGGGTGGAAGTCGGGACGATACACAAACGGATCGGCCCGATTGAGGCACGCCGAAGGGGGCTTGAACTTACCTGTCACCGGTTTTACGGCATGGTCGACCGGATCGTTTCGCTTTCGGCCGACCGGCCTATTGTGATCTATTGCTGGCGCGGAGGGCTGCGCAGCCACTCCGTCGCCATGCTGGTTGAGACCTGCGGGACACCGGCCAGGCAACTTGCCGGCGGTTATAAATCCTTTCGAACCCATGTGATTGATTATTTCGAACGATGTGACTTCACTTCCCCTCTCATTGTCATGCACGGGATGACCGGTACCGGCAAAACTACGTTTATCAACGGCCTGGACCCTGGGCAATGGGCAACCATCGACCTTGAAGGCATTGCCAGTCACAGGGGCTCCGCCTTCGGTGCCCTCGGCCTGAAACAGGATTTCAGCCAGAAGCATTTTGAAACAGCCCTGTGGAACGCCTTCATGCGGCTGCCAGGCGACAAACCGATCGTGCTTGAGGGTGAGAGTCAGCGCATCGGGAAATACTCCCTGCCGGGAATCCTGTATCAGAAAATGGCGGAGAGTCGCAAGGTCTGGTGCCACGCATCTATGGGAACCCGCATAGAAAGACTTACCCATGAGTATGCCCGCCCCGAATACAGGGGAGAAATGCTGGAGGCTCTCGAGCGAATAAGAAAAAAACTGGGCGGGACCCAGTATGCCGAATTGAAAAAAATGATTGAAGGGTGGGATGTAGAGGGGATTGCCCGAGGCCTGATTGAAGGGTACTACGACAAGATGTACTATAAACACCGCCCCTGGACACCGGATCTGGAGTTAGAGCTGGAGGATTTAAGGCAGGCGGAAACCAAGCTGAAAAACTATTTGGGTTCAAGGGAATAAACGTTAACGTGACATGAATACCGGTGATGTCTCTTGTATCTATTCTCAACCTGCATGAAGTGTTTCAGGTTTTATGCTGCTTTCCTATAGCCGCGTGCTTGGCAGCCATTCTTTGACGGTATTCTATGATTTCGTTTCTTAAAGAATGCAATTTTGCAATTTTTTCGTCCACCAAGTGGGTGTGTTTGTCCAAAATTGCAACGAGTTTTGGAATCATCTGATCAGTCTCTTTTGCTTCACCATACGCTAGATACAGTTCCTGCATCTCCTTAATGGTAAGTCCCATATCTTTCAGCTTCATGATAAATTTGATGCGCCTTACAAAGTAAGGCGAATACCCCCTGTTTGCTCCGTCGACCCTCTCTTCCGATTCAATAATGCCGACTTCTTCCCAATATCTGAGCGTTCTCGTTGTCAGCCCGAGGTTCTTTGCCAGATCTCCTATCGCAATTATCTGATTATTATTATCGTTAGTATTCATTTATGCCGCCTCTGAAATATCCCCATTTAAGAATATTTATTATGTCTGAATTGCCGTTTTGTCAACAAGTCAATCTAAAACAGCATCTAATAATGGATTCTGTCTGAATTCAAAGTCCGAGGTGACCGAGCTGGTTTGCCCAACCCCGGCTCCTGTTCTCACTGCGGAGGCAATAATAATACCATACTTTAAAAAGGGATTATATTTTTAATTGACACGCACGTAAACGGTATGTATATTTTGTGTGCGACAATACATTTGTTCGATGTAGTGAAACAATTATTTGTGTTTTGTGAATCTGCGGAAGATGTAGTCTGAGCACGGAAGTGATGCACGTAAACACGCTGGCTGCTAGTTATAGTCAACCAGGAAGCAAATAATCGTGAAAGGGGAGGGTGTATCATGGCACAAGCAAGCTACAATTGGAGCGAAATCGCGCGAAACCCGAAATACCTTGAGTTGAAACGAAAAAAAAGGGTGTTTTTATTCGGATGGTGGATCGCCTCATCGATTTATTACTTTTCGCTGCCGCTTCTTTCCGGCTATTTTCCGGCGTTGTTTAAAATCAAGCTGATCGGAGTCATCAACTTTGGATATCTGTTTATCTTGTCCCAGTTCCTGGTGGCGATCTTTGTCGCCATGTACTACACGAAGGTCGCCAACAACGATTTTGACCGACTGACTGACGAACTCGTCAGAGAAATACAATAAGGAGGAGGGGACCCATGTTTACCAAGATCTTGTCAACGTTGATTCTTACGCTTCTCCTGACCACGGTCGGGTTTGCCGCAGAACCATCCAAATCGGCTCCACAGGCCCCGGTGGCTGCTGTTTCCTCCGCGCCGGCGCTCCAGGCGCCTGCGCCTTCCCAAGGCCAGCCCGCAGCAGTGTCTGCGCCTGCCGCGACTGCACCGGCACCCGCGTCGGGCGTACCCACCAAGATCAAGCCCAACCGCGCCATTACCATCAGCATGTTCCTGACGATCATCGGCATTACGCTATGTGTGGTCGTATGGGCGGCACGGCAGACAAAATCTGCTGCCGATTTTTATACAGCGGGTGGCGGCATTACCGGCCTGCAGAACGGCTGGGCCATCGCAGGCGACTATATGTCTGCAGCCTCGTTTCTGGGCATGTCCGGCCTGATCTCGCTGTATGGCATCGACGGATTCATGTATGCGGTCGGGCCGATGTTCTCCTTTATCGCCATCCTGCTGGTGATCGCCGAGCCTTGCCGTAATGCCGGCAAATTTACCCTTGGCGATATCCTCTCCTTTCGCACCTCTCCCAAGCCGGTACGTGCGGTGGCGGCAATTTCCACGGTCACCGTGTCGCTCTTCTATCTGATCGCCCAGATGGTCGGGGCCGGCAAACTGATGCAGGTACTGCTGGATATCCCCTACCGGGTTTCCGTGATCGGCGTCGGTGTCCTGATGGTCGGCTATGTTGTCTTCGGCGGCATGAAAGCTACTACCTGGGTGCAGATCATCAAGGCCGGCCTTCTTATGACCGGTACCATTCTGCTGGCGTTCCTGGTCATAGCAAAGGCAGGTTTTAACCCGGTCGGCTTCTTCACCGATATCGTCGGCAACCAGCTTGTTCAGGACCATGTAAGAATGAACGTGCTCAAGGATGCCCTGCCCAAGCCGGGCTTTGACTATGGCCAGCGATTCATGGAACCGGGACTGTTCCTGAAGAATCCGCTCGACCAGATCTCGCTCGGAGTCGCCTGGGCACTGGGCGCCGCCGGCCTGCCACATATCCTGATGCGTTTCTTTACGGTGCCGAGCGCCAAGGAAGCCCGCAAATCCATCGTCATCGCGCTGTTCATCAACAGCAGCTTCTTCTTCCTGATCAACATCATCGGCTTCGGCGCCGCGCTCTACCTGTCACCCCAGCTGATCAGTTCGGTTGACAAGGGGGGTAACATGGCGACCCTGCTGCTGGCCCAGTTGCTGGGCGGAGGGGCCGGTTCCCTCGGTGGCGACATGTTCCTGGCCTTTATCTGTGCCGTCGCTTTCGCCACGATCCTGGCTGTCGTCTCCGGTCTCGTACTGGCTGCATCGGCAGCAATAGCTCACGACGTCTATGTCAATATCGTCATGGACGGTAAGGCCGACCAGCAGACCCAGGTCAAGGTGGCCCGGATCACCTCGCTGTTTGTCGGCATCGCTGCAATCGTGATGGGTCTGGCTGCCGAGAAGGAGAACGTAGTGGCCCTGGTGGCGCTTGCCTTCGCCGTAGCGGCATCGGGCAACTTCCCGGCAGTCATGCTGTCACTCTTCTGGAAACGCTTCAACACGGCCGGCGTTATCTGTGCCCTGCTAGTGGGTACAATTTCCGCTCTGGGGCTGGTCTTGATTTCGCCGGTCATGACGTATCCGCAGAAGATTGCCGATGATGCCAAGAAGATTGTTTCGACCCTAGAGAAGAAGCAGCAGGAAGGTGCAGTGCTGGCCGACAAGGATCTGAAACAGTTGGACAAGTCGCGCAAGGACTTCGAGAAAAACAATGGCGGGACCTCCATGGTCGGCCTCAAGGCCCCGATCTTCCCGCTGAGGAATCCCGGCATCGTCTCTGTTCCGTTGGGCCTGATAGCGGCAATCCTGGGAGCGCTGCTGTTCAGGGATCGAAGGGCCGAGGAAATGTTTGATGAGATCGAG
>Ga0134124_10001143_pt1 | contig 21250 bp, 19 predicted proteins | sample KB304_FD_96880 | JGI IMG/M metagenome (GOLD analysis project Ga0134124, IMG submission 96880) | Terrestrial soil microbial communities without Nitrogen fertilizer from Kellogg Biological Station, Michigan, USA - KB3-0-4 | ecosystem: Environmental > Terrestrial > Soil > Unclassified ... | reverse complement strand
CTTGAACTCCCCGCCGTGCTTCTCGGCCATCACCTTCGTCAACGCCGCCGTCAGCGTCGTCTTGCCATGGTCCACGTGACCAATCGTCCCCACGTTCACGTGCGGCTTGTTGCGTTCGAATTTCTCTTTGGACACGGCGAGTTCCTCTAAAAAACGTTTCAAAAAACACTGCGTCGCTGGAGCTCACGACCGGGATTGAACCGGTGACCTCGTCCTTACCAAGGACGTGCTCTACCAACTGAGCTACGTGAGCGGACGACCTTTAGCAGGACCAGCAACAACTTCAGAAGAAGTAACCAAACATCAACGTAGCTGCACTGCACTGCGCTGGCATGGAGCGGGTAGCGGGAATCGAACCCGCGTCATCAGCTTGGAAGGCTGAGGTTCTACCATTGAACTACACCCGCCAAACAAACACGCCATGCACACAAGCATCTGCTCTTACGCTTTGGCCCCGTGGTGGAGGGGGAAGGATTCGAACCTTCGAAGGCGTAAGCCGGCAGATTTACAGTCTGCTCCCGTTGGCCGCTTGGGTACCCCTCCGCCTAAAAACGAGCCGCGTATTCTGATTTCCACCCCTAGTACTGTCAACGCAAAAATTGGGCCAAATCAAAGGTTGGCGAGCGATTTCTGGAGGCCAGAACCCTTGACGAGGACAGCCTTGCCAGCGGGAAGGTCCTCCGGGAGCACAAATGGACCGTAGGCCAGCCGCTTCAGACGGCTGACTTCGAAGCCCGCCGCCTCGAATGCCCGCCGCACCTCGCGGTTGCGCCCTTCCCGCAGACCCACTTCGTACCAAGCATGGCCGTCGGAGCGTCCGCGCTCTTCCACCAGGCCAAACCGCGCGACGCCATCCGGCAGCTGAACGCCGTTTTTCAGCCGCAGGGCTAGCTCCGGCCCCGGCGTGCCCCGCAGGCGCACCAGGTAGCGCCGCTCCACCTCGTAAGAAGGGTGCATCAGGCGGTGGGCCAGGTCGCCATCGTTGGTGAAGAGCAGCAGCCCCGAGGTGTTCACATCCAGCCTGCCGATGACCACCCAACGGCCCGAGGGTGCGGGGGGCAACCGGTCGAATACCGTGGGCCGGCCCTGGGGATCATGGCGCGTCGTCACTTCACCGGTGGGCTTGTGATACAGCAGCACGGCGGTATCCCTTCCCTCAGAAGGCGCGGTTTGTATCTGCACCGACACCGGCTGCCCATCGAGCGCAAAGGCATCGCCCGGTTCAGCGCGATCGCCGAGCTTGGCCACCGCGCCGTTCACGGTCAGCCGGCCGGTGCGTAGCCACTCTTCTATGCCGCGGCGCGAGCCCACTCCAGCCGCGGCGAGCAGTTTCTGGATTCGCTCGCCCAACGTTGCGCTCCCGCGGAAAATCAGCGGATCGGCAGCTGCAGCTTGCTCAGCAGCTCTGCCTTGCCTTCCATGTCCCGCGCCTCCACGGCGTGGTCGATGAGGCGGCGGTTCAGATGCGGGCCGAACAGCTGCATGAAGTCGTAGGCGTAATTGCGCAGCAGCGTGCCGCGCCGGAATCCCACCCAGGTGGTGTGGATGGGGAACAGATGCGAGGCGTCGATCATGGTCAGGTCGGTGTCGACTTCCGGTTCGAAGGCGACGCTGGCGACGATGCCCACGCCCATGCCGAGTCGGACATAGGTTTTGATGACGTCGGAATCTCTGGCCGTCAATGCGACGCGTGGTTTGAGTCCCTCTCGGGCAAAAAGCGTCTCCAGCGAAGAAGGTCCGCTGAAACTGAATACGTAGGTGACCAGCGGGTACTTCTCGAGGATGGCGAGGCTGAGTTTTGGTGCCCCGGCTCGCGCTAATGGGTGATGTTTTGGAACAATCACCTGCCTATGCCAGCGATATACGGGCAAAAGCACCAATTCTGGAAACAATGCCTCTGAACCGGTGGCGATGGCCAGGTGCACTCTGTCGCCCGCCACCATCTCCGAAATCTGCTCGGAGGTGCCCTGATGCAGGTGCAGGTCCACTTCCGGATAGCGCTTGCGGAAAGCCTGCACCACCGGGGGCAGCACATAGCGAGCCTGGGTATGCGTGGTGGCGATGGACAGGGTGCCGCGCGCGTCCTGGTTCAGATCCGCCGCTACGGATCGCAGGCTTTCGATCTCCGCCAGCGCGCGCGCGGCGTATTCGAGCACCTTGGTGCCTTCCGGCGTGACACGCGCAAAGCTGCGGCCCTCACGCACGAACAGGTCGAACCCCAGCTCTTTTTCCAGTTCCTTGAGGGCGCGCGAGATCGCCGGTTGCGATGTGCCGAGGGCGGCCGCGGCATTCGTGACCGACAACCCGTTGCGGGCTACCGCCAGTGCGTATTGGAGCTGATGAAAATTCATGACCGGCCCGCCATTGAAGCGACTTTATTATAACAAAGGGTTATTAACGCTTCACCTGCCCTCTTTGAGCTATGAGGCGTCGCTACGGGGATTTAGAGTCGCCGTTCAACAGAAAAGGGGGCAGGCTTTGAGGAGCCGGGCATGATCTACAACAGTATTCTGGACACCATCGGCCGCACGCCGATCGTCAAAGTGCACCGCCTGGCCCCCGCTGGCGTGACCATGTACGTCAAATGCGAGTTCTTCAATCCGGCCTCCTCCGTGAAGGACCGCCTGGCCATCGCCATCATCGATGATGCGGAGAAGAGCGGTGCGTTGAAGCCCGGTCAGACCGTGGTCGAGGCCACATCGGGCAACACCGGCATTGCGCTGGCCATGGTGTGCGCGGCCAAGGGCTATCCCTTCGTCGCCACGATGGCCGAAACCTTTTCGATCGAGCGCCGCAAGATCATGCGCATGCTGGGCGCGCGCGTGATTCTCACGCCGGCCGCAGAACGCGGCACGGGCATGGTGAGAAAGGCCGAGGAGCTGGCGAAGAAGAACGGCTGGTTCCTGGCGCGACAGTTCGAGAATCTCGCCAATCCTGCTTATCACCGCAGCACTACCGGTCCGGAAATCCTCAGCGACTTCGCGGGCAAGCGGCTCGACAGCTTCGTCACGGGCTGGGGCACGGGCGGCACGCTCACCGGCGCCGGCGAGATCATCAAACTGGCGCGACCTGATACGAAGATCATCGCCGCGGAGCCGGAAAACGCTGCGCTGTTGTCCGGCAAGACATTTGCTCCGCACAAGGTGCAGGGCTGGACGCCGGACTTCATACCCAAGGTGCTGAAGAAGGAAGTGGCTGATCGCATCGTGACGGTGAGCGACACCGATGCCATCGGAACCGCGCGTGCGCTGGCGCAGAAGGAAGGCATTTTCGTGGGTATTTCGAGTGGCGCCACGTTCGCGGCTGCGCTGCAGGTGGCGCGCGAATCCACGCCAGGCAGCGTGATTCTCGCCATGCTGCCCGACACCGGCGAACGCTATCTGTCGACGGCGCTGGCCGAGGGCATCAACGAGGGGACGGATCCTGAGCCCTGAACCCTCCAACGCCGTGCGCAAGCAATCCGCGCTGCCGACGGCGGTGCGGTATGCGCCGCTGCCTGATCCATTCCGCATGAAGCATGGCGGCGAGCTGAAGCGCGCGCAGATTGCCTACGAGTGCTGGGGCACGCTGAACAAGGAGCGCAGCAATGCGATCCTGCTGTTCACCGGACTTTCGCCGTCGGCGCACGCGGCTTCATCGCCGGAGAATCCCGAAGACGGCTGGTGGGAAAAGATGATCGGCCCCGGCCGCGCCATCGACACCGATCGCTTCTTCGTGATGTGCGTGAATTCGCTGGGCAGCTGCTTCGGCTCGACGGGTCCGGCTTCGCTGAACCCCGCCACCGGCAAGCCGTATCGCCTGGATTTTCCCGAGCTCGCGGTGGAAGACATCGCGCGCGCCGGCTACGAAGCTGCGCGCTCACTGGGCATCGACAAGCTCGATACGGTGATGGGCGCCTCGCTGGGCGGCATGGTGGTGGTGGCCTTCGCGGCAACCATTGCGCATGGCGCACGGCGATTGATCAGCATCTCCGGCTCCGCCGCTTCCTCGCCGTTCGCGATCGCGCTGCGTTCGGTGCAGCGCGAAGCAGTGATGAGCGATCCGGCGTGGAACAAGGGACACTATCCGGACAATGAGCGCGGCCCGCAGGCCGGCATGCGCATCGCGCGCAAGCTGGGCACCATCACCTATCGTTCGGCCGACGAGTGGAGCGGACGTTTTGCACGCAACGGGCTTTCTGCCACCGGAAAGCATGCCGTGGCGCGTGCACTGCAGCGTGTACCTGAGGGCTTCGGACCGCGCTTTGCGGTCGAGACCTATCTGGAATCGCAGGCCGAAAAATTCGTGCGCGTCTTCGATCCCAACTGCCTGCTGTACATTTCGCGCGCGATGGATTGCTTCGACATCGCTGATTACGGCGATCCGGCGCAGACGCTGTCACGGTCCGGTGTTGCCAGCGCATTGGTCATCGGCGTGGAATCGGACTTCCTGTTTGCGATCGACGAGCAGGCTGACATCGCGCGCTACCTGACTGCCGCCGGCGTGGCGACGACCTTCGCACCGCTGCCCAGCATCGAAGGACATGACGCCTTCCTCGTGGATCTGCCGCGCTTCGATGCGGCGATCCGCGGCTTCCTGAACGGTTAGTCGCTCACCAATCGCGCCACTGCCCGTCGCGCGTCGCGCGGCTCAGGGTCGCAGGCGTTTGCTGACGATGAACTGCGACACGATCCATTTCTCGCCGGCGGTGGGCGGCGATCCGGTGTGCAGCATCTTCCGGTTGGGCGAGAGATCCGGGTGCGCATTGATGAAGAATAGTCCGTGCCCCCCGGTACCCCGGTGGTTGATGCCCAGCTCGGGGAACGTGGTCTCGCCACCCTCGTACTCATCGTTGAGATATAGCAGGAACGTGACCATGCGCTGCCCCTGCTCCTGGATCTGCTGCGCATAGTCCGCAGCCTGGGCATCGATGAAATCGAAATGCGGCGTGATCTGCTGACCCACATCGTAGTGCAGCATCATCGGCGCCTCGAAATTCTGCATGGGATAGCCGCAGGTCGCGGACATGCGGGCCTGCAGCAGGAACTGCACCACGTCGAAGTTGGAGTAGCTGAACAGCGCCATGGTGTTGGTGCGCATGGGGTGCACCTTGTTGCTGCGGTCCACGGCGTCATAGACCATTGCGGGACCCAACCGGCCACGCGCGCGCCCAATCAACCAGCGGCACACGGACAAGGGGGCAAGATCCGGCACCCGCCGCACGTTCTCATGCAGCGCATCGATGGGCGCGGCATTCAGCCAGTAAGCCAGCGGTACGCGCTGCGCCATGTCGGACCAGTCCGCTGCCGGCGCATTCGGCGGCTGCAGGCTTGCAAGCTGGCCACGCGCGGATTCATCTCCGGCTGACGCCGCACGCGCCAACAGCTGCAACGCACCCGGCCAGTCCTGCTGCAGATACGCGCCAGCCGCCGTCAACGCGGCGATGCGTGCCAGCGCGCGCGGTTCGTTGCGCTGCGCGGCCTCATGCAGGAACACCAGTGCGTGTTTGGGAGACTTCGGCGCCCGGTCCCCCACCAGCACGCGGTGCCCCAGTTCCGACATGGCCGCAAGGTCGCCCTGGCGGCTGGCGTCCTTCAGGACTTCGATCGCCTCTGCGTGACGGCCCTCGGCATCGAGTTGGCGCGCGCGTCCCAGACCGGAGGATGCGATGGACGGGTTGAGCATCCAACGATGATACGACGGGCCGCAGGGGCTTCGTCTACTGCAGGAACCCGACCTTCACTTCCTCTTCCGTGAGCAGTCTCACCGGCACGGGCCGGATCTGCCAGATGTCGCGACTGTATTCGCGGATGGTGCGGTCCGAGGAAAACAGCCCGGAACGTGCCGCATTGAGGATGGACATGCGCACCCAGGCATCGTGATCCGCGAAGGCTGCGTCAACCTTCTGCTGACAGTCGCGATAGGAGGCGAAGTCCGCCAGCACCAGGTAGGGGTCGTGATACAGCAGGTTGTCGAGCAGCGGCCGGAACAGTTCGGTGTCGCCGCGCGAGAAGAAACCGCTGCGGATCAGCTCGATCACCTCGGCCAGCTCCCGGTCCTGATGCAGTTGATCCTGCGGCCGGTAGCCGCGCGCCCACAATGCCGCCACCGAGTCCGTGTCGAGACCGAACAGGAAGAAATTCTCGGCACCGACCTGCTCACGGATCTCCACATTCGCACCATCCAGCGTGCCGATGGTCAGCGCACCATTCATGGTGAACTTCATGTTGCCGGTGCCGGAGGCTTCCTTGCCGGCGGTGGAAATCTGTTCGGAGAGATCTGCTGCCGGATAGATGCGCTGCCCGTTGCTGACATTGAAGTTCGGCAGATACACCACCTTCAGCAGATCGCGCACGGCGGCATCGCGATTGATGATGTCGCCGACGGCATTGATCAGCTTGATGATGAGCTTGGCCATGCGGTAGCCCGGCGCCGCCTTGCCACCGAACACGAAGGTGCGCGGCTGCATGGCAAGATCCGGATCGGCCTTCAGCCGCAGATACAGCGCGATCACGTGCAGGATGTTCAGGTGCTGGCGCTTGTACTCATGGATGCGCTTGACCTGCACGTCAAACAGCGAAGCCGGATCCACAGTGATGCCCGCGCGTTCCAGCGCGATCTGTGCGAAGTCGACCTTGTTGGCCTGCTTGATCGCGCGCCATTCCGTGCGGAAACCGCTGTCGTTGACCAGCGGCTCCAGCCTCTGCAGCTCGTTGAGGTCGGTGATCCAGCCGTTGCCGATGCTGGATGTGATCAGCTGTGCCAGCCGCGGATTGGCGAGCACCATCCAGCGCCGCGGCGTCACGCCATTGGTCTTGTTCTGGAACTTCTCCGGGAACAGCTCGTGGAAGTCGCGCAGCACATCGGTCTTCAGCAATTCTGAATGCAGCGCCGCCACGCCGTTGATGGCATGGCTGCCCACGCAGGCCAGATGCGCCATGCGCACATAGCGCTCACCGCGCTCGTCGATCAGTGACAGCCGCGCCAGCCTTTCCTCGTCACCGAGGAAACGGATGCGCACCTGATCGAGGAAGCGCGCGTTGATTTCGTAGATGATCTCCAGGTGCCGCGGCAGCACGCGCGCGAACAGATCGAGCGGCCAGCACTCCAGCGCCTCGGGCAGCAGCGTGTGATTGGTGTAGGCAAACGTGCGGGTGACGATGTCCCAGGCATCTTCCCAGGGCAGCACCTGTTCATCGAGCAACAGTCGCATCAGCTCGGCCACCGCGATGGCCGGATGCGTGTCATTGAGCTGCACGGCGAACTTCTCGTGGAAACGCTCCACCGGCAGATGCTGGGTCTTCAGGATGCGGAACATGTCCTGCAGCGAGCAGGTGACGAAGAAATACTGCTGTTCCAGCCGCAGTTCCTTGCCCTGCACCTGCTCGTCATTCGGATACAGCACCTTGCTGATGTTCTCGCAGGCCACCTTGCGCGTCACCGCACCGCTGTGGTCGCCGCGATTGTGCGTGGAAAAATCGAAGGACTCCGGCGCCTCCGACTTCCAGAGCCGCAGCGTGTTGGCGGTGTTGTTGCGGTAGCCAAGGATTGGCGTGTCGTAGGGCACGCCGACCACTTCCTTGTGCGGCACCCAGCGCACGCGCAACCGGTCGAGCTCGTCGCGATAGCGTTCGGTGTAGCCGCGCAGCTTCACCTCGACGGCCCACTCCGGCCGCACGATCTCCCAGGGATTGCCGAAGCGCAGCCAGTTGTCGGTGCGCTCCTGTTGCCAGCCGTCGACGATTTCCTGGTGGAAGATGCCGAACTCATAGCGGATGCCGTAACCAAGAGCCGGAATCTCCAGCGTGGCCAGCGAATCGATGAAGCAGGCGGCCAGGCGGCCGAGTCCGCCGTTGCCCAGGCCCGGCTCCTGCTCACGTTGCAGCAGCTGGTCGAAGTCCAGGCCCAGCTCGCCGATGGCGGCGCGCACTTCATCGAGCATGCCGAGATTGACGAGGTTGTTGCCCAGGTGCGGGCCCATCAGGAATTCCGCGGACAGGTAGGCCACCGTGCGCGAGCCGCTGCGCGTGTAGGCCGCCGCCGTACTGATCCAGCGTTGCAGCAGGTAGTCGCGCACGGTGTGCGCCAGTGCCTGGTAGTAGTCGTTCTGGGTGGCCAGCGCCGGAAATTTGCCCTGCGTGTAGAACAGGTTGTCGAGGAAGGCGTGTTTGAAGGCCTCGCGCGCGGACGAGTCGGGGGCCGAGCCGGAGCGAGGCAGATGTGTGACGGCGGCAGTGTGATGCATGCGCTGTACCTGCAAGTCCCGTGCAGATCCCGGTGTCGCAGCTGGAGGGGTTCAGCCCATCTGGCTGCACCGATCTGGCGCAGTCTGGAGCGCGCTCGCTCCGTATTGATGCAGCTTCGCTGCAGCTGAAGGGTTGGTTTCAGCCGCTATTGCGCAACGCCGTAGCCACGGCACTGATGGAAAGCTGTATGGCTTCCTGGATGCGCTCATCGGTCTCGCCCGCGCGATGGCGCTTGATCAGCTCGACCTGCAGATGATTCAGGGGCTCGATGTAGGGCAGACGCAGCCGTATCGACGTGTCCAGCTGCGGATTCTTCTCCAGCAGACGCGACTGGCCGGTGATGTCGAGCAGGCAGTCGTGCGTGACGCGCCAGGCGGCCTCGATCTGGCTGAAGTAGCGTTGCGCGAGTTCCGCATCCTGCACCAGCGAGAGATAGCGCCGCGCGATCACCAGATCACCCTTGGCCAGCACCATCTCCATGTTGTCGAGCGTGGCGCGGAAGAAGGGCCACCGCTGGGCCATCTCGCGCAGCAGGCCGCGATCGCCGAATGCGGCCAGCGCCTGGCCTGTTCCGTACCAGCCCGGCAGCATCACACGCGTCTGCGCCCACGAGAACACCCAGGGGATGGCGCGCAGATCCTCGATGCGATCGGACTTGGTGCGCGCCGCAGGGCGTGATCCGATCTTCAGCGTGGCGATCTCCAGCAGCGGCGTGAACTGGCGGAAGAAAGTCCTGAAGTCGTCTTTGCCATAGACCAGCGCGCGATAGCTGTCGAAGGCCTCCCCTGAGATATGCGTCATTGCCTCGGCAAAGCGTCGCTGGTCGCTGGCGTCGCCACTATCGGGAGACAGCGAGGCCAGCAAGGTCGCGGCGGCGATGGCTTCCAGATTCGTGCTTGCCGCCTCGCGCGTGCCGTACTTGGCCGCGATCACCTCACCCTGCTCGGTGATGCGGATGCGGCCCTGCACGGTGCCCGCGGGCTGCGCGCGGATCGCAGCGAATGCAGGTCCGCCGCCGCGGCCGACACTCCCACCGCGGCCATGGAAGATCTGCATCTGCGTGCCAGCTGCGCGAAACACCTCGCTCAGGGCGCGTGTGGCCTGCTGCAGACTCCATACCGAGGTGAGATAGCCACCATCCTTGTTCGAGTCCGAATAGCCCACCATGACTTCCTGGTAGCCGCGCTGTGTCGCGGCCGCAAGAGTCTCGGGCAACGCCAGCCAGCGCTGCATGATGCCGGGCGCGCGTTCCAGGTCACCGATGGTTTCGAACAGCGGCACCACCATGAGCGCCGCGGCGGCGGGATCTTCCGGCCGATACAGTCCGGCCTCCTTCAGCATCAGATTCACTTCAAGCAGGTCGGAGACGCTGTCGCACTTGGAAATGATCCAGTTGGTGATGCAGCCAGCGCCATAGCGCGCCTGTGACGCAGCCGCTTCGCGCACGATGGCAAGTTCCGAGCAGGTTTCGTCCGAATACTCCGCATAGGGACTGCACAGCAGTCGCGGGCTGGCCAGCTCCTTGCGCAACAGTGCAATGCGCGCTTCCTCATCGAGGCTGGCGTAGTCCGCCGCCACTCCTGCGCGCAGCAGCAGCTCGGCCACCACGCGCGCATGCACATCGGAGTTCTGGCGCAGATCCACCGTCGCAAGGTGAAAGCCACAGGTTTCCACCTGGCGGATCAGCCGACCGAGGGCGCCGCCGCTGGCCAGCAGTCCGGCACCGTGATCGGCGAGGCTGCGCGCCAGCGCCGCCAGATCCGTTCGCAATTCCTGTGGCGTCACATAAGCCGGCGCCGTGACGATGGATGCGCGCGGCGGGGATTGTCCGGTCAACACCTGGTAGGTCGCGGCCAGTCGCGCATAGATTCTCAGCAGCGCGCGACGATACGGTTCGTCGGCACGGCCTTCATAGCTGTCGCCGCTGGCGTCGGCAAGTTGCCGCACTTCAGCGCTGACACCAGCCAGAGAGGTCGACAGCGACAGCTCCTTGCCCAGCGAGTGAATCTGCACCAGATAGCCATCGAACAGTGCGCGCGCCGCCGCTGACAGCGCATGGCGCAGGCTCTCGGCGTTGACGTTGGGGTTGCCATCGCGATCACCGCCAATCCAGCTGCCCAGCCGCAGAAAGCCCGCGGCACGTCGCGGCAGCAGACGATCCCAGCGCGCATAGAGCTGCGGCAGTACGGGCAGGAAAATGTCGCGCAGGTAGGACAGCGCGATTTCCACTTCATCGCGCACCTGCATGCGTTCGCGGCGCAGCGGCCGCGTCTGCCAGAGCAGCGCGATCTGCCGCACGATGGCGGACTCGATCACATCACCCTGCGGGGTCTCGAGTGCGCCGCTGTCGCGCAGGCTCATCAGCTCAGCGATACGGCGGCGATGGTCGAGCATGCTTTTTCGCATCACCTCGGTGGGATGCGCGGTAAGCACCGGCACGATCAGCGACTGATCGAGCAGATCGGCCACGGCTGTCGCCGGCACGCCGTCAGCAGCCAGGCTCTGCAGCACACCGGCCACGTCCTGCGCGCCTTCGTCAGCGGCACGTTGCCGGTCTTCTGCCAGATTCGCCAGCATCGAAAACAGCATGAAGCCGCGGACGAAGGACAGTGTTTCATCCAGCCCCAGCGACTGCAGCGATTGATCGACGTCGGCATGAGCGATGCCGCGATGACGATCCACAGAGGCCGCTCGTATGGCCTCGATGCGGTCGAACAGTGTCTGGCCGCCATGCGCGCGAATCACGTCCCCCAGCAGCCGGCCGAGATAGCGGATGTCGCCGTTCTGCGAGATGCCAGAAGGCGCGGAGGCGGAAACTGCGGCGTTCATGGACCTGCCGTTGCAAGAAACCTGCCGGTGGCGCGAATTCCGGAGCTTACGCCAGATAGAGGCACTGCCCCGTGGTTCAAAAGCCTGCAGTCTGTGGTCCGTGAGCCGACGAATTCTCATGCTGACCGGCGCCCTGCTGCTGCTCTTGTCGGGACCGGCAAGTGTGCGGCGGGCGCCGGCTGCCGAGCCCTTGCGCCTGGCCACGTGGAACATGGAGTGGCTGCTCACGCCCGAGACCGAACAGGCCGCGCGGCTGGCCTGCCGTGCCGGGCATCGCACGGCACTGCCCTGCGATGTCGCACTGGAGCAGGCACGCGACAGTGCCGACCTCGCGCAACTGGCCAGGCATGCGCGCCTCGTGGGCGCGGATGTATTCGCCTTCCAGGAAGTGGAAAGCGTGAGCATCGCGCAACGCGTGTTCAAGGGCTACGACATCTGCATCGCGCCGGGCAGGGGCGTGCAGCATGTGGGTTTCGCCGTTCGACGCAGCCTGGCGCATCGTTGCGGCCAGCCTGTGGAGTCGCTGAGCCTGGGCGGAACGCAGCGCCCCGGTCTCATCGTCACACTGCAGCCAGATTCGCCGGCACGCATCGAGCTGCTGGCCGTGCATCTGAAGTCAGGCTGCGCGGATGATGATCTCGCGACACCGTCCACTGCCTGTTCCATCCTGGCGCGGCAGGCCGGCGCATTGCACCAATGGCTCGCCGCGCAGACTGCGCGGCAATCACGCTTCATCGTGCTGGGAGATTTCAACCGCTCGAACCGTGGACCCCAGCCAGACGCGTTCTGGCGAATGCTGTCCGGTGAGGAAGGCGGCGAGGCGCCCTATGTGCATGCCGACGCGGGCGTCGCATACCGCAATTGCTATGTGGGCGCGCCCTTCAGTCGCGCCATAGACCATCTGCTGGTAGCCCGAACGCTGCAGAAGGCGATGATTGCAGGCAGCTATCGCCGCTTCGGTTACGGCAACCTGGAGGCAATACGTTATCGCCTCTCCGACCACTGCCCGGTCAGGATTTCCCTGATTCTCCCTTCCGCCCCGAAATAAGCGCCGAGACAGTACTGCAATAAGTTCACAGCCTGTTGGCGGTGCACCAATCACATGCATAATGTGACGCAGTTCCGGGGGCCTTATCGAGAGTTGAAGTGGAACGGCGCTTACACACCAGACATCGTGCACGCACCATCGTGTACATCATCATGCCGGACGGTCGCCGCTCCCTGTGCAAGGCCGTCAATCTCAGCGCCACAGGCGTTTTCATCCGCACTTCGGGCCTAGGACTGCGCAAGGGCCAGAAGGTGGAACTGGCATTTGCCATAAACCTGGGTTCCATCACCAAGCTGCACCGCCGCTCCGCAGTGGTGGCGCATGTCTCCGGTGGCGGCACCGGGCTGATGATGGAAGCGTACGCAGTGCGCTGAAAGCGCACTCACTTCCTAAGGTGCGCTGAAAGCGCACCCTTTCAAAACAGCCGATCAGCTGCGCCGCGAGACTACAAAAGCCTCGTCGTTGAACCACAGCCCGCCATGCTTCTGCAGCACGTTCTGCGTGGCTTTCAGATAGGCCCCGCTGTTCACTACCGGCTCGAGCCGCTCGTCTTCCATCTGATTCACATAAGCCGCTGCATTCCATGCGGCAAACAGCGTCGAGGTGCCGATGCGATCCGACAGCTCCGAAGGCAGCGTGCGCATCTCGTAGCGGAACAGCGACTTCTCATCCGGAGGCGCTGTCAGATTGAAGTCGCGGGCATCACGGCCCAGCTCTGTTTTCAGAGCAGCGAGCAGGGCGTGCCGATCCACCTGGAAAGGATTCTCGCCAGGCCACAGCTTCTGGATGATCTCCAGCGCAGGATCGCCACCCGCAGACTGTATGGCCAGCAGGCGCCCGCCTGGACCCAGCGCGCGCGCCAGCGGCGCCAGTACGCGCGAAGCCTTGAACTGCGCTGACATGCGTGCGCGCCACGGCTGTGAGGCCAGCACCAGGTCGTAGTGCGGCGGCGGACGGCCCGGACGCGGAATGACCGCATCCAGCAGGAACTTGTGATCTTCGCGATACACCACCAGCACCGAAGGCCGGCGGTACACCGGATTGCCAGTCTTCTCGCTGGGGTGCGTAGACCAGGCATCGGCGAGTGTGTTGGAGACCTCCTCGATCTGTTCCTCATAGGCATGGGCGGATACGCCGGTGAGGCGGATCTCCTGCCAGTTCAGCGCAGCGGCCATCTGTGTATCGCGCAGCATCAGGCGCGGCGCATCGGCGTAATTGAGATTCGTGATCACCAGCACTGTGGCCGGATGCTCCATGAAGCGATCGGGCATTTTTTCCAGCCCGAGTCGCACATCCTCCAGGCTGATCTCCTTAGCCACAGCCACCATGGGCACGGCCGGATGAATGCTGTGTGCATGACGCATCAGGCGTGACAACACCGTGCCATCGCCCATGCCCGCATCGAAGAAATACAGCGCCGGCGGAGTCGGCTTCACCAACTCCAGTTCCTGGCCCACACGGCGAGCCACCACGGACTTCTCATTGCAGGTGTTGACGAAGGCCAGATACTTCTGACGGTTGTCGTAAAAACGAAACGACTGCGCGGACTGCTTCTTCGCCACGAATCCCCCTGCATTGTCGGGCGCCCCTTGCAGCAGGCACCCTGATTTGCATTCGAGCTTACGACAACGGCACCGGCTGCTGTCAAAGCCTGGCGGCGACCGCTCATAATCGGCAGGCACATGAGCTCACTTCGCTTGACGAACGTCTGCATGGTCGAACCCGCGGCCTTTGGCTTCAATGCCGAAACTGCGGCGACCAACCGCTTTCAGCACCCTGCGGCCGGAACGGCGCATGACGTCGCCGTTGCCGCGCGTCGTGAATTCGCGGCATTGGCGGCGACCCTGCGTTCGGCGGACATCGGCGTGGCCGTAGCGGCGGACAGCGCCGAGCCGCCCAAGCCCGATGCCCTCTTCCCCAACAACTGGGTGAGCTTTCATGCCGATGGCAGTGTGGTGCTGTATCCCATGCACAGCCCGGTTCGTCGCGCCGAGCGGCGCGAGGCGGTGATCGATGCTGCGAAAACGCAGCTGGGTTTCGTCGAGCGGCGGCGCATCGATCTCACCGCAGAGGAGCAGCGCGGGCGCTTTCTCGAGGGCACGGGCAGCCTGGTGCTCGATCATGCAGCGCGCGTGGCCTATGCCTGTCGCTCGCCGCGCACCGACGAGTCGCTGATGCGCGAGTGGTCGCGTCTGATGGACTATGAACCCTTTCTCTTCGACGCGGCCACGCCCGATGGCACGCCGGTGTATCACACCAATGTCGTGCTGTGGATCGGCGCGCGCATCGCGGGCGCTGGCCTCGCCTGGATTCCCGCGACGCAACGCGATGCATTGCAGGCGCGGCTTCGCCGCGGCGGCCGCGAAGTGTTGCCACTGAGTGGCGAACAGCTGCATTCCTTCGCCGGCAACATGCTGGAGCTGGAAGATGGCGCTGGACGACGAAAGCTGGTCATGTCTGCCGCCGCAGCGCACAGCCTGAACAAGGCGCAGCAACAGCGTCTGCAAGAGGCCGGCATGCAGCCTGTGATCTGCGCCATCCCCACCATCGAAGCCGTGGGCGGCGGCAGCGTGCGGTGCATGCTGGCCGAAGTGCCGGTTGTCACCGGAAGCGTCCCTTGATGCAGCTGGCCATGCAGGTTCTGCAGCAACTGGCCGCTCGACGTGCGGCTGAGACCGGCGCGCGCCAGTTCGTCTCCGGCGCGGACCTGGCTCAGCACTTCGGCGTCACGCGCAGCGCCATCTGGAAGGCCATCAGCCAGCTGCGTCACCTGGAGACGGACATCGAGGCGGTGACGCATCGTGGCTACCGACTGGCGTTGCCGGCGACTGCGCTGGATGCAGATTCAGTGCGCGCATCGCTGCGCGCCGAAACCCGGGATTCACTGCGCCAGGGCGATTGCGCTGGCGGCGTGGATTCGACCAACTCGCAGCTGCTGGCGCGCGGCGCGCCACCGCCGGGCAGGTTCGACTTCCTCACAGCGGAATTCCAGTCTGCCGGGCGTGGGCGCCGCGGTCGCAGCTGGCTGGCGCCGCCCGCTGGCGCGGTATGTCTGTCCTGGTCGTGGTGCTTCGAAGGCCTGCCCTCTGCAATGGGGGCACTCAGCCTGGCAATTGGCGTCGCATCGCGCCGTGCATTGCAACGCCTCGGCATCGACGGAGTGCAGCTCAAGTGGCCCAACGACCTGGTGACATCGACGGGCAAACTCGGCGGCATCCTGATCGAAATGCGCACCGAGTCGGCCGGGCCCGTGCACGTGGTCATCGGCATCGGCTTGAACGTGGCATTGGGCAGTAACATGCGCGCTCGCCTGCGCGAAGGCGGCGCCGAAGCCGCGGACCTTGCCAGTCTCGCAGCGCCCGCGCCTGCGCCTTCACGCAACGCACTGGTTGCGGCGCTGCTGGATGAAGGGGTATCGGCAGTCCGTGGCTTCGCGCGAGGAGGCTTCACGCCATTTCGCGATGAATTCCACGCCGCCGACGCCTTGCGCGACCGCCCCGTGACACTGCAGGGTAGCGGTGCCGTGCAGGCGGGCGTGGCGCGCGGCGTGGATGCGGACGGCGCGCTGCTCATCGCCGACCAGGGACAAATCCATCGAATCATTGCCGGGGAGGTTTCCGTGCGCAGGTCGTCTTCATGAACGCGCTGCTGATCGATGCAGGCAATACCCGCATCAAGTGGGCGCTGCTGCGCGAAGGCCGCATCGGCGCACAGCAGGCCGTGCCGACCGCCACTCCGGAGAAGCTCACTGCTGCACTCGCGCGTGCGCCACAGATCGATCGCGTGGCCGTGGCCTGCGTGGCGGGGGCAGGAACTGAAAGCGCATTGCGCGCCGCGCTGCGCCGTGCGGGCACGCCGGATCCTGAATTCCTGCACAGCGCGGCGCAGGCCGCGGGCGTCACCAATGGTTATCGTCAACCCGCCCGCCTGGGTGATGACCGCTGGATCGGTGCCGTCGCCGCCTGGCATCTGGGCGGCTGCTATCGCGCCGTGTGCGCCGTCAGCATCGGCACTGCGCTGACCATCGATGTCGTGGATTGCGATGGCCGGCACCGCGGCGGATTGATCGCGCCAGGCCCCACACTGATGCTGCAGTCGCTGCTGCGCGATACGGCGCAGATTGCACCACGGGCCAAGGCCGGTCGCAGTGCCTCGCGCCGCAAGGACGCAGCCGCTGAGCCGCAACTGCCGATGCTCGCGAACGACACCGACCGCGCCATCGAACTGGGCTGCCTCTCGGCAGCGGCGGCCATGGTGGACCGGACCGTTGTCGACGTGACGCGTGTTCTGCGTGGCCGTCCCGTGGTTTTCCTCACCGGCGGTGCCGCCGATGCCGTGGCGCCGCTGCTGCGCAGTGCCTGCAAGCAGCATGAGGATCTGGTGCTGCGCGGTCTGGCAATCCTTGCCGGGATCCCCGTGCGCCGCCGGGGCTGATAGGCTTCACGCATGATCCGCATCGTCGTGTTCGTGCTGGTCGCGGCCAACCTGCTGTACTTCGGCTGGACGCATTGGGTGGATCGCGCCGATCCAGGCCTCACCGCTGTGGCAGCCAAGCCGCGCGCCCCGGCATCCCCTGCACCGCCGCCGTTAGGGCCACCGCCCTGCGCCACGCTCGGGCCCTTCTTGAGCGAGCTCGAGGCGGTGTCTGCCGAACAGAAGCTCACCGCCGCCGGCTGGGGCATCCTGCGGCGCGAAAAATCCGAGCAGCAGCGCGAGGGATTCTGGGTGTACGTGGAAACCCCGAACATCCTTGCACAGGTGCGCGCGCTGAACGCCATCCGCACAGCCGGCATCAAGGATGCTTTTGCCATGCCCGATGATCCGCAGTTCCGGGTTTCGGTGGGCGTGTTCCAGGAAGAAGAACGAGCTGAAGATCGCGCAGCGCGCGTGCAGAAGCTGAAGATCGACGCCGTGGTCCGGGAACGCATGCGCGAGCAGACGGTGGTCTGGCTCGATGTACCCGGCGTGGCGCGCGAAACATTGGCCGATGGGCGCCTCGCGGCCACCGGATTGCAGCTGGAACGGCTGCGACTGGAGACCTGCCCGGCAGCACCCGCGACCGCAGCGCCTGATACAGCGGCGGCAACAAGCGCGGGAACGGCGGACGCTGCAACCGCCACTCCGGCCGCGCCCGCGCCCTGAAGCCCGCTCAGCAAAGCACGCACCCGAGGCAGGCGCATGCGGATGGGTATAATCCCGCCGCCCGCGAAGGCCCCCAAAGCATTGTGGTGATGCAGCGGTTTTGTAAACCGCAGAGCTTGGTTCGATTCCGAGTGGGGGCACCATCGGGATCCACGGCCTCCCGAGCTCTAGCTATGCAGCCAGTAGCTCGTGCTCGTAATACGGTGCCTGCATGTCGCTCAATATCGCCTGCAACTCTTCGCGACTCCGCCCTGCAGGCGTCAGCCACGCATCGACGTTCTCGGGCTTGATGTTGATGATCATTCGATCATGCCCGGCGGCGGAAACTTCGGCCGGCGGCTCATCGGTGATCGCGGCGAACGAAAGCAACTCCTCGCCTGTCTTCGCGTCCTTCCATTTCGAGTACAGGCAGGCGATCAGCATGATGTCGGCAGGCCTTGGCGTGAAATGCAGGACGGCATTCCTGCCGTCTCGCTCGACATTTTCGTAAAACGATTCCACGAGCATCAGCGCATGCGACATGCCGAAGGCACCGCCCCAATATTTCTCTATGTTGTCGCGCCGGGCGTTGTAAAGGCCAGGAAATTGAAAATCCACCGATGCGGGCTTGCCAGCCAGCCGGCAGTGATACCTGGCCAGCTTGATGACTTTCCTGCCGTCTTCGCTGATTACGATGGGCGCATAATTCATCGGGAAGATTCGGCCGTCGGATGCGTGCGGCTCTGGATCTTCCAGGCGGTTCAGTCTCTTGACCAGCTTTTCTATCTTGTCGGCCGCAATACGCCTGCTCTCTGCTGCGGCCTTGGTGTCTTTCACCGCGAGCTTGCGCTCGGCGTCCGCCAGCCTCTTCTTTTGCGCGAATAGTTCCTGCTGCCATTGCGCCGCCTGAGCGGCGCGGCGCTTCGCGATCAGGTCGTGAATCCCCTGCTCTGCCGGACTGCCGGGATTGTCGAACCATCTTTCTACGAAACGCGGAATTGTCAGCTTTGACCTGGGCGGTTCATATCCGAAGATTTCGGCGAACTGGTAAATATCAATCGTCGCGCCGGTTGCACGCTTATATGCACGGTACTCTTCGACGACCATTGCGGAGAAGCACATGCAGCGGAGCATAGCTGCGTCGAATCCGCGGTGAGTGCATGGAAATATCCCCGCCTTCGCGGGGCTGGAGGGTTACTGTATATCCATACAGGTTCAGAAAACAAGTCCCTCACTTCAATGGTCAATCGCAATCCCTTCGAGCATTACGCGCTGCTGTTGTGGTGCCGCGAGTGTGGTCATTTCAGCAAGAGGGCTGCGAAGCCGTCCCAATCCATCCCGATGGTTGTCAGTCGCGCTTCCTGCAGCAAGTGCTGCGGCCGGAGCATCGGCGCTGTCCAGTTTCAGGACCAGTCGTACAGGCGACCCCTCAGGCTTCAAGGATGGCAACTTCAATTGATGGCTCGTGCCTGCGACAGGATGGCGCTGGATGCCTTCAAGAGATCGGACAGCATTCCGCCGGCCACGGACGACGCCAGCAAACTGAAGCATTACAAGGATGGCGCCCTGTATACGGAAATTGCCGGTGCGCTGTGGCTGAACTTCTACGCACGACGCGACGATGATGCGAACTAGCCAAGTCTTCGATGAGCAGGCACGACGCGGATTAAGAAAACGTCAGCGGCGTGCAGGCAGTCCGCCACGACAATGATTCCAACCCTCATGGGCGTGGAATCAGGTGCCGGTACATGAACGATTCAACTGCGCGCAAGCGCGCGCTACCTGACACGCCGCGCAAATTCGACCTTCGCCAGGGCCTGAGTCAGATCGGACCAGGGCTGATCACCGGCGCGGCTGACGATGATCCCAGCGGCATCGCCACGTATTCGCAGGCCGGCGCGCAGTTCGGTTTCTCGATGCTGTGGACCATGGTATTCACCCTGCCATTGATGACGGCCATCCAGATCGTCAGCGCGCGCATCGGCTATGTCACACGCCGTGGGCTGGCCGCCAACATCAAGGAGAGTTTTCCCCGCTGGGTGCTGTTCGGCGTAGTGGGCATGCTGGTGGCTGCCAATACGCTCAACGTGGCCGCCGACATCGCCGCGATGGCCGAAGCGCTGCGGCTGCTGCTCGGAGGCTCGGCGCATGTCTATGCAGTGACTTTCGGGCTGGCCTGCATGCTGCTGCAGGTGTTCCTTCCGTACCAGACCTATGTGAGCTGGCTGAAATGGCTGACGCTGGCGCTGCTGGCGTATGTCGCGACCGTATTCGTGCTGCGCCTGGACTGGTGGCAGGTGGCGGGTGAGGTGCTGCGGCCACATCTGCCGAGTTCGGAGGGTCATGCCGTGCTGCTGATGGTGGTGGCAGTGTTCGGCACCACCATCAGTCCTTATCTGTTCTTCTGGCAGGCCGCGCAGGAGATGGAAGACACCGGCGGCGCCGATCCGCACACCGTGCAAGAGGTGCGTCATCACCTGCGCCGCATCAAGATCGACACCGTGGTCGGCATGACGTTCTCGAATCTGATCGCGTTCTTCATCATCCTCACCACGGCGGCGACACTGCATGCCGCCGGCGTCACCGACATCCAGACTTCGGCGCAGGCCGCGCAGGCACTGCGTCCGGTGGCTGGCGAATTCACCTACCTGCTCTTCAGCATGGGCATCATCGGCACGGGCATGCTGGCGGTTCCCGTGCTGGCAGGCTCCGCGGCCTACGCGGTGGCCGAGGCGGCCGGCTGGCGCGGCAGTCTCAGCCTGCGTCTCGACAAGAATGAGGGCAAGGGCTTCTACGGCGTGATCGCTGCCGCGACACTGGGCGGCGTGGTGCTGTGTTTCACGCCCACCGATCCTGTGAAGGAACTGTTCTGGTCCGCCGTACTGAACGGCGTCATCGCGGTACCGGTCATGATCGTCATGATGCTGCTGGCCAGCCGCAGTGATGTGATGGGCAGGCACACCATTGGCGGAAAACTGCGCGCGCTGGGCTGGCTGGCGACCACTGTGATGGCAGTGACCGTTCTATGCATGTTCGCCACGAGCTGAAAGTTGGCCTGGCAGCATTGCCACGGTGGCAATGGCTGCTGCCGACGCTTGGCGACGCAAATCGATTCCTCTGTACAACGCGGCGCGCTCAGCTAGCATCGCGGCCCCCGCCCTCAGGCTGGAGTCACAGATGGAAACTGCGCTTCAGAACTGCACTGCCGCCGCTGTACGCGACCTGGATCGCGCGCTGGCCACGCTGGGCCAGTATCGCTCGCCCGGACGACGCCTGGACACGGCCTGCCTCACCATCGAATCCGCGAAGGAGTTGCTGTGCGATGAGCGCCCATACCGTGCCGTGCAGCTGCTGCAGCACGCCCGCAAGGTGCTGCGACCGGCAATGGGCGCCGAGGAAATCGCCTCCGACAGCGGCGTGATGGTCACTCGATATCTGGATAGCGCCCTGTCATCGCTCGGCATTTGATCCGACGCCGAACCAGTTGACCCGGCGCGTCAGCACCATCACCACAGTGAGCAGCGCGAACACCAGTACCGAGCCGGTCAGCAGCGCATAGTCCTCCGAGCTGAGGATGGCGTACAGCAGTGCGTAGAGCACTGCCAGCGCCGCGCCAAAACCGGCGCCCTGCGCGCGACTGCCCAGCACATGGGTCACGTAGTACGTGATCACGCCCACGCAGGCCACCGCTGACACCAGGAAGGCGGGGGCAAAGCCAATGTGCTCGGAAAAAGACAACAGCAGCAGGAAGAACATCGCCAGCGCCAGACCTACCAGACCGTACTGCACCGGATGCACACTGACCCGACGCAGCACTTCCATCAGGAAGAATCCGGCGAAGGTCAGCGCGATGAACAGGAATCCATATTTCACCGCGCGCTCACTCTTCAGGTACTGGTCTACGGGATCGATGAAGCTCACGCCGAAGTGCCGGCCCGTGAAGTCAGCACAGCTCTGATCCTTTGGATCGGCGGGTGCAACGCCGTCCACACGGCAACGCGCCAGCGCCTCTTCTAGATTGGTGGCG
>Ga0134124_10001141_pt1 | contig 21258 bp, 13 predicted proteins | sample KB304_FD_96880 | JGI IMG/M metagenome (GOLD analysis project Ga0134124, IMG submission 96880) | Terrestrial soil microbial communities without Nitrogen fertilizer from Kellogg Biological Station, Michigan, USA - KB3-0-4 | ecosystem: Environmental > Terrestrial > Soil > Unclassified ... | reverse complement strand
CTTAGACCAGCCGCCGCTCTCAATTGTTCCATGTTACTGAGATCGATTCTGACCGTATTGAACAATCGAAACGTTTTGTTAGTTCACCCAGAAATCCCTTGACAGCTTAATGTGGCGTCAGTATATATGGCGATACAACATATGAAGTCGCCATCCATACTGGATCGTGAAGTCAAACGCGGCAGTGCGGAGATGTTGATTCTGGCGCTGGTTGAAGAGCGATCCCGCCATGGCTATGAAATCGCCAAGCTGATCGAGCAGCGGTCTGACGGAGTGCTTCAATTCCACGTCGCCTCGCTTTACCCGCTGCTTTATCGCCTGGAAAAACGCGGACTGATTCAGGGCCACTGGGTGGAAAAGCCCAGCCAGCGTCGCCGCCGCTTCTACAAATTGACCGCCGCCGGTCTACAAATCCTGAAAGAACACCGCCGCACCTGGAAAGAGTTCTTTGCAGCGCTGGATCGCGTCGCCGGCATTAATCCGGCGTGAACGAATAAGAACAATGCACGACTGGAAGAACGAAATCCGTGAAGCTCTATCTCAACTAGCTTTACGCCCTCTGCGCGAGGCCGAAATCGTTGAGGAGTTGGGCCATCACCTCGAGGACCGGTACGAAGATCTTTTGCTCCAGGGTTACACGGAAGACGAGGCCGCGCAAAAAACTCTGTCCGAGTTTCGACAGAACGAGATGATCCGCGATCTACGCGGGCTTGAACGCACTTATAGAGAACCTGTCGAATTGGGCCAGGAACCTCAAACGAGTCACACGTCGGGACTCTGGGACGACTTGCGTTATGCGTTTCGCATGCTCCTGAGCCAGCCTATGGTGACCGTCGTTGTGATTGTAACTATGGGCCTCGGCATCGGGGTGAATACGGCTATTTTCAGCACCCTCGAGATGCTCGCGTTTCGTCCTTTCGACTTTCCCAACCAGGACCGGCTGGTCAGTGTGTTTGAGCGCCAACCCGACAACGGTATCGTTCGTGGCTCGGTCGCGCCGGGCAATTTCGCCGATTGGCGAGAGCAGAACCGGACCTTCGAAGATCTGGTCGCAATCAAATCGAGTTACTTCGATCTGGCTAACGGCTCGCAACCGGAACGTTTGACGGGAAACCTTGTTTCAACCGGTTTCTTCACCACACTGGGAACGCGCCCCGCCCTCGGACGAACCTTTTCTGCGGAAGACAACGAGCCCGGCAGAAATCAAGTCGTCATGCTGAGCGATGGTCTATGGCAGACTCGCTTCGGAGCTGACCCGCAAGTCGTTGGAAGCTCGGTCAAACTCAACGAAGAAACCTACACGGTTGTCGGAGTGATGCCAAAAAGCTTCCGCTATCCGGTGGATGACAGCCAACTTTGGGTACCGCTGGTTCTTGATCTGAGTGATCGTTCACGCGGGGATCATAATCTGCTTGTAGTGGGATTGCCTCGCAGGGGCGTAAGTCTGGCGCAGGCCACCGAAGACCTGAACCGGATTGCGTTAAATCTTCAGTCTGAGTATCCAGGCACCAATCGCGGCCGCGAAGTCCGCGTGGTGTCGCTGGTCCAGGACGCGACGCGCGGCGTGCGAGTCGCGGTCCCTTTCATGTTTATCTCAGTGTTGCTCGTTTTGCTGGTCGCGTGTGCCAACGTCGCCAATATCCTCCTCGTGCGCGCGGCGGCGGGACAAAGAGATATCGCGCTCAGGCTCGCACTCGGCGCCAGTCGCGCTCGCGTGATGCGGCAGTTGTTTGCGCACAACCTTTTGCTTTCAGTTTTCGGTGGCTGCCTCGGACTGTTGCTAGCCCATTTCGGGATCAATGCACTGAAGACCATGCCGCAAGACTTCTCAATGTATATTCCCGGCTGGAGCAAGATCGGGATCGATCAGACAGCCCTCGTGTTTACTCTGGCCGTGTCGATTTTGACCGGAATTCTGTGTGGCCTCATTCCCGCTTTAATCGGGACCAGAGTCGACATTAATAAGCTGCTGAAGGGTGATGGCCCAACTGTCGTCGGCAAGGGCTCGAGTCGCGTGACGCGTTGGCTGGTGATTTCTGAAGTGGCTTTTTCCGTCATCCTGCTGGCGGGGGCCGGGACGGTGTTTCGAAGCCTGCAACAGTTACTGCACACGGATTTTGGATTCGACGCCACCAACGTCCTCACCATGCGGATCTCTCTTTCAGGTGAAAGATACCAAGCCACACAGTCTCGAAATAATTTTGCGGACGCTCTTATTGGGAGAGTATCAGCGCTACAGGGAATCACCAGTGTGGGATTAGCGACCACGGTGCCGCTCGGGTACATCTCCAACCAGCGCGAGGTCGCCGGCATCGGCAACACAGTTTTTGCCGGCGAACGCCGGCGCTCCGTGATCTTCCGAATCATAACGCTGACATATCTTGTAACCATCGGCACACCTTTACGACAAGGCAGAGCATTTACAGCACAGGATCGTGAGGATACGCCGCGAGTCGCATTGGTTAACGAAGCCTTCACCAAACAGTTTTTGGCCGGCCGGCAGCCAATTGGCGAAAACCTGATCTTAAGCAATGGTCAACGATATGAAATCGTCGGCCTGTTAGCGAACGTCATCAATGATGGTTTGGAGGAACAAGAGGACGCCGAAATTTATGTGCCTTATGCGCAGGAACCTGTCCGCAATATTTTTCTGGTGACGCGTTCTGATTCCATCTCGGATGCTTTGGTTCAGGCCATCCGCGGGGAAGTCAGCGCCATGGATCCCACGGTGCCGGTCTTCAAGGTAAAGCCCTTGCAGCAATATGTCGACGAGCGGTTGTCTGCAAAGAGAATGGCCGCCTATTCGCTAGCCGTAGGCGCGTTAATTGCTTTGTTGTTAGCAGCCGTTGGGATCTATTCGGTGGTGGCTTATTGGGTAACGCAACGAACGCATGAGATTGGATTGAGAATCGCACTGGGGGCGACCCGCGGCGACATTCTCAAGTTAGTAGTTGGAGCGGGATTGCGCCTCGTGTTGATTGGCGGCGCGATCGGACTCGCGGGAGCTCTCGTCCTGACGCAGTTGTTGAGCGGATTGTTGTTCGGCGTCAGCGCTCGTGACCCGCTTACTTTCGCCGGGATCATCTCGATTCTCGCCGCGGTAGCGCTGCTCGCTTGTTATCTCCCGGCCCGGCGCGCAATGAAGTTGGATCCTTTGAACGCCCTTCGATACCAATGACGATGGTTTTATATATCGACATTAGCGAACTTGTACCTTCGCAAAACGATGGCGATCAGCGCGAACAGAGTGTCGTCTTAACGCTGTCGGATCCAAATAGATCTGGCCCTGCTCAAAGTAAGTCGCTACCTTCGTTCTCTGTAACGGTGCCGCGAAATTCGCTTCCTGAGCTCTTCTTGAGAATGTATTACAAGTGTCGCGAGATGGACGATGAGTCGTTGAGAACACTCGAACAAGCATTGCTCGAGGGCCAGTCAGTGACCAACTCCGGTCGTCGATTTCCGCAATGGCTTGAAAGGGTCAGGAATATCTTAGAGCAGCGTTTCGCCGAACCATTCAAGCTTTCAGAGATTGCTGCGGAAGCTGGTGTTCATCCAGTTCACTTAGCGCGCGAGTTTCGGAAACACTACGGCGCTTCCGTCGGAGAGTATCTGCGGAGGGTGCGGATCGAGTATGCGTGTCGCGAATTAATGGGTTCGAACGTAGCCGTTACAAACATTGCTTTCGCCGCTGGCTTTGCCGATCAGAGTCACTTCTCACGCACTTTTAAGCGCCTTTGCGGGACGACCCCCGGCAGATACCGGGCCTCTGTGGTCCGACCCCTGACAGATTCCCGGCACATTTAAGTCTAACCTTCCTTCTGAATCACGAACGTGTTTGATACCTCTTTGACTCGCAATCCGGTCCACGTGTCGTCTATAACCTCGAGCACGCGTCCTCCCGCGCGTTGCGCGATCTCAAACACTTTGCTTTGTGGTAACACGTGCATCTCCATTCCGCCCTTGGCCGAGTCCTCGGCTAGGTATTCTGTTAAGGAGAAAGCGTAGCCGCGCCGGTAAGTTGGCGCCTGGAAGAAAGCGACGCCGCCGGGATTAAGTGAGCGAATCAACGCTTCGACAATGAATGCAATCACGGGCGGTGGATTGTGTTGTAGCACGATCATCGAGTAACTCACGTCAACTTTCGGAAGATTCTGAATGTCCGATACACGTTTGAGGTGATTGAGCGCGACATTCGCGACGTTCTCTTTTGTCAGGTAATCCTCTGCAGTTTGTAGATGAGGCAGCGAGATATCGTAGGCGTGAACTTTCTCAAAGCGCTTCGCTAAATGGCGCGTGATGCGGCCGACTCCGCACCCGTAATCGAGACAAGTTTTAAATCCGCGATACTGCACATGATTTCTTTCGAGGCTGCCGAATAATTGGGCCACATGCTGTTCGCCGGTCTGATAAAACTCCTTTTCGTGCGCTTGGATATTGGCTTGTTGGTACTGTTCCGCCACGACTACCGACCAGTGCGGCTCTCTCTTTCCAAGCTCTTCCCAGTTAGACTGAATGTGATCGAAGAGCTTTTGCAGGTCGGGTTCGGTACTCACCTCTTCAATCGTCATAGCCGGCTCATCGCCGGAGAGGACAGGCACATGGAGGTTAGGGTTCTTGTCGCGAAACTCGTTTGAATAGATGAAATTGGCGCGCAGTTGTTCGGTCGAGGCGCATTTGCGCAAGTGTTCATCGATGACCTGATCGCTTTCCGGCTCACGATCGAGGTATAGCCGGTAGGCCCATACTACGGATTCCCGGGTCAGCTCATTGTGACGGGGGTTTGATTTAGCGGTTCGAAAAAATCGATTCAGCGCATTGGCCATACGAGTATGCTTTCGACATGATTACAGGATTTTCAGGATTGACAGGATAGCTTGTTTATCCTGAAATCATGTAATCCTGTCAGCCTGGAGGTAGGCTTTGAAAATCGTTTGTCTCTCAATTCTCTTGATGACTCTCGCGCCGCGTTGGACTGTGCAGACAAGCGGCGTCAATCAGCGGCTGCGGGGCGTGAGCGCCGTGAATGAGCAGGTGGCGTGGGCCAGTGGAGCGGGTTCGACCATACTCCGCACTGACGATGGTGGACTCTCGTGGCAAAAGTTCATCGTAGGCTCTGACACTCTCGACTTCCGCGACATCGACGCAATCGACGCGCAAACCGCTTACGTGATGAGCATCGGCAATGGACCGGCCTCACGAATCTATAAAACCATTGACGGTGGCATGACCTGGAAAGTGCAATTTAGAAACAAAGACGAGAAGGCGTTCCTCGATGCGATGTCGTTCTGGAATGCAAACCACGGCATCGCCTTCGGTGATTCAGTTGATAAGCAGTTTTACATACTCACCACTGCTGATGGGCGCACGTGGTCGCGTGTGCCGGCCACAAACTTGCCGCCCGCGCAGGTGAATGAAGGCGCGTTCGCAGCGAGTGGCACTAACATCGCGCTGTTCGGGAAGTCGTACGCGTGGATTGGAACGGGCGCAGCGGCTAAGTCGCGTGTGCTGCGGACGACGGACGGTGGTCGCACGTGGCGAGTCGCCGATACACCACTCGCCTCCGGACCATCCAGTGGAATCTTTTCGATTGCTTTCCGCGACGCGAAGCATGGCGTGATCGCCGGTGGTGATTACAAGAAAGAATCGGAAGCGGTAGACAATCTGGCGGTCACGAGTGACGGCGGCGTTACGTGGACGCTTGTGAAGGGGTTGTCAGGATTTCGGTCGGTTGTTGCTTACGTGCCGGGCATGAAGACGCCGGCGCTGATCGCGCTTGGACCATCAGGTGGCGACTACTCGCTCGACGATGGCCGCACGTGGCAGCCAATCGACGGACCAGGTTTCGATACCTTTAGTTTCGCGCGCGGCAAACAGCTCGGATGGGGAGCGGGCGCTGAAGGCAGGCTCGGTAAGTTAACTTTCAGCGATTAGTCTTCACCTCGCGTCGACGCTCTGCGTCGCGGCCTTTATTTGCCTTTTGACTGCAGCGTCGAGGTTGGCGGCGCCAAAGCCGGTGCTTTGGAAGCGAAGAATTCCTTCGTGATCGATAATGATGTAAGTAGGAAACGCGCGGATGCTGAACGCCTCCAGAATATGTCGATCGGTGTCGCGATACTGCGGCCAGAGCATCCTGTTCTTGCCAGTGAAGTCACGCCACTTCGCCTCATCGAAATCAGAGCTGATTCCGATCAACACGAATTGCTCTTTCGAATAGCGCCGGTACAGATTGCGAAGCTCCGGCACTGACGCGACACACGGAGGACACCACGTTCCCCAAAAGTCCAGCATCACAACCTTGCCCTTGAGATCTTCAAGCGTGATGTACTCCCCATCCGCCGACGTGAACGAAAAATCGGGAGCAAAATTCTCACGCGCGCGGCGCGGGTTCTCCACCAGCTTTTTTGCAACCCCGACATAGCTGCCCTTGGGCTGCAATTTCATGTACTGCTGAACTTCGGCCACGCCTTCTTCGTCGCGATACAGTTGCATCAGGACCACACCGAGATTGTAGCGAAGCACCGCGGGGGCATTTTTTAGTTTCAGTGCTTCGCGAAACGCTGCCTCTGCTGCCTCGAGCTTCGCCTGATCTTTCTTATTTGCCTGGGCGAGGAGCGCCAGGCCTTTATTGTTGTATGCCTTCAGCAGGAACTGCGTGTCGCCTCCAGCCAACGCAATCGACTTGTCCGCTGCAGCGATAACGTTTTTGTATGCCTCCAGGTTGAGATACGCGTCTGACATCAGGGCATAACACTCGGCGGATTTTTTCTCGCGCATGTCGTTCGCGCGTCTGAACCCTTTAACCGCTTCGTCATATCGATACTGGCGCAACAAGTCTTTTGCGCTCGCGAGCCGCTCTTCGTAAGTCGTTTCGGAATCCTGTGCGACGGCGAGACAAGGCTCTATAAGTCCAAGGGAAATGAAGACCAGCAGGGTTGTGAGTCGACCAGTTCGGGTAGTCAGCATGGTCCGGGCCTCCGATTGTGGCGCATCATAGCACCAGTGTGTAAGCTTGGGCTATGACTGAAAATAACGAAATCTGCCCGTGCGGTTCGGGCGTTATCTTCTCCGAATGTTGTGAGCCGATTATCCACCGCGCGCGCGAAAGTGAGACGGCCGAAGAACTGATGCGCGCCCGGTATTCGGCTTTTGTGACGCATGACATCGACTTCATCGTTGCCTCCACTCATACACGCACGCGCAAAGAAATCGATCTTTCTTTTATTCGCGAGTGGTCCGAAACATCGACGTGGCGCGGACTGGAAATTATCGAGACAAAACAGATCAACGACAACAAGGCGTTCGTGTCGTTCGAGGCGCAGTTCACCTCGCAGGGCGGCGAAGAGCAACGACACCGTGAAAGAAGTCTGTTCGAACGAGAAAATGGAGAGTGGAAGTTCGTGACCGGTGACGAGCTGAAGAACCCGACCGTCAGATACGAGACACCGCCGCCCGGACGTAACGATCCCTGCCCCTGCGGCTCCGGCAAAAAGTATAAGAAGTGCCACGGCTCTCACGTCTAAGATCCGTATTTCAAATCCGTGTCACCTGTGGTTTATAATTCGGAGTTATAGGAGAACCAGAAATATAAATGCAGTACGCAGTAGAAAAAGATATCGACGAAGGGTTATTAGACGCATATTCACGCGCGGTTATAGAAGCCGCGGAGAAAGTTAGTCCCTCGGTTGTTTATATTCAGGTAACAGGTGTTCCCAATGGACGTCAGCGACGCGGGCAGGGGCCGAATGAAATCACCGGCACCGGCTCGGGGTTCGTGTTTACGCCCGACGGGTTCATTCTGACGAATAGTCACGTCGTCCATGGCGCGTCGAAGATCGACGTGACGCTCATGGACGGGCGACGCTTCCAGGCACAGTTAATTGGTGACGATCCCGACACGGATCTCGCGGTGATTCGCATCACGGCGCCGAATCTTGTACCGGCGGAGCTCGGCGATTCGCACTCGATTCGCGTTGGCCAGCTCGTGATCGCGATCGGAAACCCGTTCGGGTTCCAGTATACGGTGACGGCCGGTGTGGTAAGCGCGCTCGGACGCTCGCTGCGCGCCCAATCGGGCCGGCTGATGGACGGAGTTATCCAGACAGATGCGGCGTTGAATCCGGGAAACTCGGGCGGGCCCCTCGTCAACTCGCGCGGCGAAGTGATCGGAGTGAATACGGCCATGATTCTTCCGGCGCAGGGGATCTGCTTTGCGACGTCGATCGATACGGCGAAGTTTGTCGCGGGACCGATTGATTCGCGACGGAAAGATCAGCCGCAGTTACATCGGCCTGGCGGGGCAGAACGTGCCGATACCGCGACGGATTGTTCGCTTCTACCAATTGCCGGTCGAGAGTGGTGTGCTGGTCGTTTCGTTTGAAACTAACGGCGAGGCGAGCGCGGCAAGAGACGCTGGACTGCTCGCGGGCGATCTGGTGGTTGAGTTTGATGGTGTTCCGATTCGCGGGATCGACGATCTGCACAGGTTGTTGACCGACGAGCGGATCGGGAAGCGTGTGCCGGTTACGGTCATTCGCGGAGTTCAAAAACTATCGATCGAGCTCGTGCCGAAAGAGAAGCAGTAGACAGGATTACAGGATGAACAGGATTCACAAGAAAGAATCTTGTTAATCATGAAAATCTTGTAAATCCTGTCTAAGTCTGTCGATCAATTCCTAAACTCCTGGCTGATCATCAGGCCACGCATGCCGCCATCCATGACGCCGATCCCGACACGGCCGAACTGTGGGCGCAGGATGTTTGCACGATGGCCGGGAGAATTCATCAGGCCGGTGTGGGCCAAAGGGAGAGTCGGCGCGAGCGCAAGGTTCTCACCCGCAGTGAGGAAACGCACACCCGCCTTATTCATCCGATCAAACGGCGAGAGTCCTTCAGGTGTATCGTGCGCGAAATAACCACGCGCAAACATGTCCGTCGAATGTTGTCGCGCCACTTGCGTTAACTCCGGATCGGGCGCGAGCATATTCAGACCCGCGGCTTGTCTCTCCTGGTTCACGAGATCCAACATCTGCTTTTCGAGATCAGGACGAGGCCGCGGGTTCTCGACTTTGAACGGGAGCGTGACTTTCTCGTCCGAATCAGGACGGATCGTCAGCAGGTTCATCGTGCGCGCAATGGCTTCACCAAACACCGGCCGAAGCTGCGACTCGAGCCGCTCCGCATAAACTGAAAGTCGATTCACGAGCGCGCTGTCGCGGGTGCGCTCGCTCAAACCCTCACTCAACGGAATCGCGAGCAGCAGCGCCGAGAGGATCGCGACGATGATCAATCCATTCACAAAACCGGGAATGACGCCAAACACCTGGTTGGACTGCCGCTCATTGATGTCTTCCGGTAAACGGCGCAACAGCGCGTAACCAATCGCGTGTACCAGCACGCCGACGAATATCGCGATCAGCACAAAGGCAATCGGTTGATCCCACACCTCAGACCATGCGTCGATACGTGGCCCAAGCCACTGCGCGAGCGGCTGGGAGTAACGCAATCCCGCGATCAAACTCAGCACCCAACCGGCGAGATCAAGCACACCGTGAACAAACCCACGCCGGTAGCCATTGAGCACGCTCAACAGGATCACGATCACGAGCAGAATATCGATCGGGTTGATTGCCATAATTGAAATCAGCTTCTTCTCTGCGGCTCGCAGAGAGATTACACAGATCTATTAACGAAGATCTGGTGAATATGTGCCGATGCATTTTTCCGCACTCGCGGCCCAAAAATCTGCAGTTCAAAATCGGCAATGTCGAATAAAGTTTTTTGGAGTTAATTTTTGAGGAGATTATTACTTGACTTATAATTGCGGCGCTTTTTCCTCAGTTAAGTGTGATTGCGCACCTTGGAACAATAACTGCGTATTCGCCAATCGCCTTTGTCTCCCCCCAAGTTTAGGCACAACCCGTCAAGCGTTGATCTCTTGATCAACGGATTCAAGCCCTAGCAAGAAAACAGAAATCAGGGAGATTTGCTATGAGTAAACTCAGGTTCGGAAGTTTTTCTGTAGCTTTGTTTCTGGTTTTATTACTGTGCGCGGTGAACAGTTTTGCACAGGCAGGCGGTACTACTGTTCGCGGCACGGTTCAAGACCCTAATGGTAATCTCGTGAAGGGTGCGACCGTCACACTTACCGACCCTTCAAGAAACTTTACACGCACTCAACAGACGAATGACGACGGTCAATACGTCTTCTCGGCTGTCCCGCCGGGCACATACAGACTTGAAGTGACCGCACAGGGATTCAAGACTGCCTCCGCTTCAGGTGTGCAGGCTCTCGTCGATACGCCGACAGTCAGAGATGTGCCACTCGAGATCGGCGCGGTTTCTGAAACTGTAGACGTCACCTCCGCCGCAGAGACAGCTATCAACACGAGCGACGCCACCATCGGCAATTCATTCGAGCGCAAGCGCATCACTGAGCTGCCGCTGAATGCAAACAACGTCGTCGGTTTGCTGTCGCTGCAACCCGGTGTGAGTCGCACCGGCTACGTGAACGGCGGACGCGCAGACCAGTCGAACATTACGCTCGACGGTGTTGACGTAAACGAGCAACAGGACGGTCTCGACATCGTGACTGACGAAGCATTCGCGAGCGTGTTGCGAGTCACCCGCGACTCGTTGCAGGAGTTTCGCGTGACCACCACTAATCCGAACGCCGAACAAGGCCGTTCTTCGGGCGCGCAGGTTTCACTCGTCACGCGCTCCGGATCAAATCAGTGGCACGGCTCGCTGTTTGAAATTCATCGCAACACCGTTACTACGGCAAACGATTTCTTCAACAACGCAGCGGGAGTTGAGCGTCCGCAGTTGCTGCGAAACATCTTCGGCGGCTCGGTAGGTGGTCCAATCAAGAAAGACAAGGCGTTCTTCTTCTTTACATACGAAGGATTTCGCGAAGCAACCGCCACGTCAGTCGTCCGCGAAGTACCGCTGCCGACGTTGGGCCAGGGTATCGTGCGCTATCGCACGGAAAGTGGTTTCAGCGATCCCGGCTGTCCGGCAGGAACTCCTTCAGGTGTCGACTGTCTGACGCCCGCTGAGATCCAGTCTGCATACCAGTCGTTCAACGGTGATTCCGGTCCCGGCATCAACCCGGCGACCCTCGCTGTGTTGGCGGCTGCGGCGCAGAGATATCCAGCCAACGACTCCACCGTCGGTGACGGTCTCAACACCAGCGGCTTCCGCTTCAACGCGCGCACGCCGACTGAGCAAAACACTTACATCGCCCGTTTCGATTTCAACCTGACAAATAATCAGCAGTTGTTCCTGCGCGGCAACTATCAGAACGATCTCGTCACGCGTGCGGTTTATTTCAGCTCCGATTGCAGCGTCCCGGGTGACAACATTCAGTGCTTCCCCGATACGCCGCCATTGAGCACCTGGAACCATCCGAAGGGTGTGGCCGTCGGTCACGTCTGGACGCTGAACCCTTCGCTCGTCAACCGTTTCAACTACGGTCTTACGCGCGCGTCCTTCACACAAGCGGGCGATTCAACCGAGAACCGGGTCAACTTCCGGTTTATCTTTTCACCATCAGGATTCCGTCGCTCACTCGAGCGAACCACACCGGTTCATAACTTTGTGGACGATGTTTCCTGGGTGCGTGGAAATCACACGTGGGGATTCGGCGGCAACGTTCGCTTGATCACCAACAACCGCATCTCTACCGGCGCTTCATTCGATGATGCGGTCATCAACCCGTCGTTTTACAACGCATCGGGTGCGGTGCTCATCGATCCGTTCTCCGACTTTGAGAGCGGCAGCGACCTGCGCGACGCGCTCGCCTCCGTGATCGGCCGTTATTCGCAGTACAGCGCGAATCTCGTGTACGACGCGAGTGGGCAACTGCAACAAGTCGGCACAGCGACGGATCGCGCATTCGCTACTCAGGAATACGAAGGATACGTCCAGGATTCATGGCGCCTGCGTCCAAACTTCACGTTCAACTACGGCGTTCGCTGGTCAACCTCAACGCCCGTCTATGAGAAAAATGGCCTTCAGGTCGTTCCAAACGTGAGCTTGACTGACTATTTCAATCAGCGTCGGGCAAGCGCAGACCAGGGCGTACCGTTCACTGATCCAATCACTTTCGTACTGGGCGGCAAAGCGAATAATGCATCCGGCTATTACAAGCAGGACTGGAACAACTTCGCGCCGTCAGTCTCCTTTGCATGGTCCCCGAACCTTGGCAAGGTTTTGGGTAAAGACGGCAAGGCTGTCATTCGCAGCGGCTTCCGTGTGACTTACGATCGCATCGGCAGCCAGCTCGCCGTCAATTTCGACCTCAACAACCTGGCAGGTTTCACTTCTGCGCGTAACATCAACGCCAACACGTTTGACGTGATCGAAGGTGAGCTTGGACCGCTCTTCACGGGCTTCAATCCCAACGTTCGCTCACTGCCCTTCCCGGGTTCTCCGGGTCCCATCCCGACATCGTTGCAGTTCCCGCTGACAGTTCCGTCAGATGAAGATCAACGCATCGAAGTCTCGCTCGACCAGGGAATCACCACTCCGTACAACTACAGCTTCAACTTCTCGTATGGTCGTGAAATCGGCAAGGGCTTGTCGTTTGAAGCAAGCTACGTCGGTCGCTGGGCCCGCAACCTGCTCGCCTCGCGCGACATCATGCAGCTCAACAACATTCGCGATCCACAGACGGGATTGAGCTACTACGACGCGATCAACGCCCTCGTGCAATACAAGTACGCAGGCCGCGAAATCAATTCGATCCCTGACATTCCATTCTTCAACAACCTCTTCCCATTCATGCCGGATTGGTGGGGAGATACTTCGCTGACACCGACACAAGCGGCCTACGCTTTCGTCGCGCCGGAATCTGTTGGTGGCGCCGAAATCGGCGATTACACGTTCCTGCAGTTGCTCTGGGACGACAGCCCAAACTGTACGACGTGCCCGTTCGGTGGCGGACCGGCGAAGTTCAACAACATGTTCTACCAGCCACAGTTCGGAGCGCTCTCCGCGTTCTCGACTGTTGCTCATTCCAACTACAACGCGTTCCAAATGAGCGTGCGTCAACGCCTGCGCGACGACGTGACGTTTGATTTCAACTACACCTACGGTCATTCGCTGGACAACGCTTCGGGGTTGCAGAGCTCGGGCAGCTACGGCGCGGCGTTCATCGTTAACGCGCTCTCTCCGGATGCGAACTACGCCACTTCGGATTTTGATGCTCGACACATCATCAATGCGAACTGGGTAGTTGGACTTCCGGTCGGGCGTGGTAAGCGGTTCTTCTCGAACGCAAGTGGTTTTGTCGAGCAGGCGTTCGGCGGTTGGCAGAGCACCGGAATTTTCCGTTGGAACAGTGGTCTGCCGATTCAAACACCGTTCGATTGCTGCGTCTGGGCAACAAACTGGAACGTGCAGTCAAACGGCGTTCGCGTGCAGCCAGTGCAGTCGTCGCCGACCAGCAATGGGCCAGATGGACAGCCAAACGTGTTTAGCGATCCAACTGCTGTCTATCAAAGCTTCCGAAACGCTCGACCGGGCGAAGTGGGCGACAGAAACGTGCTTCGTGCTCCAGGATACATTTCTCTGGACATGGGACTGTACAAGTCGTTCAAGTTGCCGTGGGAAGGTCACGCATTGCAGTTCCGTTGGGAAGTGTTCAACGTCACCAACACTCAGCGCTTTGATGGGCTCACCATCGCTGACCTGAGTTTGGACGTCGATCCCTTCCGCGGCGGCAGTCCAACTTCCGACTTCGGTCGTTTCACCTCAACTCAAGCACCTCTTAATGAAACCAAAGCCGGCCGCGTAATGCAGTTCGCGCTGCGGTACACGTTCTAGGATCCATCCACAGATTTCACAGATCTGTTGAAACAACGCCGCTTCGTTAACTCAAAACGAAGCGGCGTTGCTGTATTGTGCTGTAAAAGGGTATTAGCGCTTTTTCGTCCGGGTGCGCCAGATCCCATCGAGGTATACTTCCGCACTCGCGGGCGGCGGCACTGCTGCTTCATGTATCGATTTCACCGCGCCATTTTTCGCTAGAGTTAATAGCAAAACTGATCCACCGGTTGTTCTCAATCGGGAAATCTTCCGGGGCGTGTACTGCGCGCCTTTTGCAATCAGCCTGTCTGGCCGGCCAAGATGATCTTTGGACCAAACTTCCAACCGAACCTTGCTCGAAGCTTTCCACTTTGATCGCGAAGCCCTTGTTGCACTTTGGTCCAGCACCGCGTCCTCCAGGTCTTCCAGCGACTGTTCCGCGCTTGGGTAGAGTACTAGAATCGATTGGGCGCGAATGGTGAAGTTTCGGACAATTAGGGCGGGATTGATTACCGAGACGATGCGGATCACGAACTCGTTGCAGCCGCCAAGGAGGCATACATTCAAAAGTCTCGTAACCGGACAACTGATCGGTGCTGCCTGGCATTGCAGCTGCTCAATACCAGGGTCAATAGGACAGGGGTCGTCAGCGTCGAGCACTCCGTCGTTGTCATCATCGGGGTCCATACACTGACGGAGGCCGTCTGCGTCGGAATCAGCCCCGTCCCAACCGTACACATCTTGAGTCGACGTAGAGCAGAGTGCCGCGAGACGCCAACCCACGATACTCGAATCTTGCGTTGGTTTGTCATCCTGGCTATCCAGGCAGAAGTCATTATCATCATCGGGATCGCACGCGTCGCCTCCATCAGAGGCACCGTCCGTATTGAGCTGGTCGGGATTTGATACGGTTGGGCAGTTGTCGCACACATCGCCCACTCCATCTGTATCCACATCCTCCTGCAATGGGTTCCTGACGAATCTGCAATTGTCCGTGCTGTTGTCGATACCGTCGCAGTCCGAATCCATTTGCGGTATGCACGCGCTACACGTCCCGGCCTTGCAAAGCGGCGTGGCCGCATCACAGCGGTTCCCGCATGAGCCACAATTCAAAGGGTCGCTCATCAAGTTGGCTTGCAGAATCTGCGTCAGGTTGCCGCTCTTATCGTGCACATAGCAGCGATCCTGCGCGCCACTCAGGATGAGTGTGGTAAGCAACAGCGCACCAAAGCCAAGCATGAAGATCAGCGATCTAAGCATTGCCCCTCAAGCACTCGCGAACGTTTTGCAACTCAAGTATTACTCCCTACCACACATAAGGAAGCGCGTATGACATTTGTGTCCACCCATTGATAACACTTTGGAAAGTTGGCAAAACAAACCCTCCTCCCACTGCACCGTGGTTGCCGACACCGACACCACCATAGAGACCCTTCTCAAAGTGGCCCGCCGCATTTGGGCCGACTTCATAGGCGCCGGCAAATATGTTGGTTAAGCGACTTCCAAACGATCCTTCAAAACCAATGACGTTTTCGCTCTCACCTGATGACAACCACTCCTTCCCACCCCACGGCATTATGTAGGTCTTTTCGGTGCCTATCCTTAGCCCTCTTGCCAAAATCGCCGCCGCATAAGGCCCGGATTCGCTGTTGTAACCGACGATGTTTATCTCTTCGATTTCATTGAACCACAAATCACCTACCGGATCTGGAATCAATGGAGTGCTCTTGCTAACAGCCCCGAAAGCGAAGATGTCGACCCCGTTTTCGGAAATGGGGTGACTCTCTTTTTCGGCGGAATGGCCGCTGCTAAAGAGTGCTTGCAACACTCTGACGGGTGAGAACCAATTTGGCGGAAAAGCTGGAACCGGGAACGCACCTTTCGGATCGGTGTACTTATACGGATTGTTCAGTGTATAGGCATATAAGTTTGCTGCCTGCGGATCGCCTTGTTGACTCCAAGCCGGATCGGCACTGAGGAATCGCCCAAGCTCCGGCGAATAAATCCGCGCGCCGTAATCGTAAAAGCCGCCGCCCGCACTGAATTCATCGAACGTCCGGCCGTTGTAGAGCCGCGTTCCACGTATGCCCATTCCCGCGGTTGGCAGCTCGCCCCACGCTTGATATACAAGCCCCACGGTAATCGCCTTCGAGGAGTTTGTTCGCGCAACGACATCTCCAAGAATGTCCGTGTGATACCACTCTCGCTCGCTGCATGGCGGCGCATTGCCGGAGATGCAACCAGCAACCGCAACAAGCTGATTGGCGAGATAAAAATACTCACGAAGGGTGGCGCCGGTTGTTGCTGATGTCTCCGCGAGCAAACGTCCTGCGACATCGTAGTGGTATACGATGCCGGCGCCGCCCGGCGGTGATTTCAACACCCGGCGGCCGAGACCGTCATATTGATATTTCGTTCCGTCGAGGTTCGTCGCAAGTTGGCCGGCGGCGTTCCATGTCAAAGCGCCAGGGGGCGGAGCGCTCGGACCGGTGGACTGAAGTAGAAGATTCGTCTTTCCATCGTAAACGTATTTCGTCGTTACGTTCCCGTTCCCGTTCACCTGTGTTCGGTTGCCCAGCTCGTCATAGAAATATGCGAACGCAGGCGATGAAGTACTTTTCCGATAGATATTCTGAACGCGATCGAGCTTGTCATAAGTGATCTTCTGAAACGTGTTCACCCCGGTGCTGTCGGTAATCGCCGTGATGTTGTTCGCGCCGTCATACTCATAGGTGAAACCCGGGACTGGCGCGGTCGCGCCCGACGTCGAAATTGATTTAATCCGTCCGTTCTCGATCGTCCGGCTCACGTTCACGCCATTTCCAAATTCGATCAAGCGGGGTTGCCCGCCGGGATGATACGTTGCGTTCGTCACGATCGTCCCGGTCGTTGTGCCCGAGAGCATGATCGACCTGGGCCGGCCCTTTGCGTCGCATGTCATCGTGGCGATCGTACCCGTTGGGTAGAAGAGCTGCTTAAGGCAGCCCGCGTGATCGAAGCGATACTTCGTCAGGTAGGTGTTGTTCTGAAACGTCCAGGACTGATCACTTAAGCGTGCGAGTTCGTCATATTCATATGTGTACGCGCCCCCGCTCTTGCTCGACACAGTTTCGAGATCTTCCCCGTTGTATGCACGGGTTACATCCTCCTCTCCGGCGCCGCTGCTGTAACTGGTCTTCGTCAACCTCGACAGCGGATCTCCATACTCCAACGTCATCTTGATGGATCGTGCATCCGTGCGCTCCTTTGGCTGCCCGATGGCGTTATAGGCAGAAACTGGAAGTTGTATTGTTCCGCGCGGCCCGGATTCGTCAGTCTTGAGAAAGAATGTGGTGGGGTGATAAGTAAAGCGCCGAGTCCCGCCCGGTTGCAGCGCCTCAAAGTTCGTCAGGTTGCCCGCGACGTCGTAGGAATAAGTCCACTGTTTCGAGTGGGCATCTCTTACTCTGACCAGCCGCTCGTCATTCACATTACCGAACGACTCGAAGCAGTTCGTGGTTATCGTCTGATCGGATTTGGCCCGATCTATCGTGATCGTCCGGCAGTGTGTCTTATCGTTGTAAAAGATCTGCTGCTTGCAACTGGCGGCGTCTGAGCAAGAGCCCCCGGCGGTAGCAAGGAACCGCCGCGAAGTGATTGTTGGCCGGTCCAGGGAGTCGTATTCGAACTTATCGCCTATTTCGGGGATGCCTGAGCCAAAGGGATAGGAGTTGAAGATGAGACGACCGAACCTATCGAATGAGCGTGACTGGCTTTCGCCAAGCGAGTTGTCGGTTCGAGTAACTCGGCCAAGCCCATCGAGTGTCATGGTCTCTCGGTATTGGCCCGTTTGCGGATTCGTGGGGCATTGTCTAATGGGTCCACCCCGTGTGATGGAATATGATTCTTCAACGCCAGCCACCACCTTGTAGCAATACGTTGTGGGATCGTTGTTGGGGTTCCGGCCTGAGGGAAGCTCGATGGTCCTAAGACGTCCCGCCAGGTCGTATGTGTATGATGTCGTGTGCCCTCGCCTGGTCTCACTTTTGAGGCTACCGTCAGTATTAGCTTGCCGCGTAATCTTGAAGAAACCGTTGAAGTCGATGTCAGTTGGTAAACCAAATCCATCTACGTAGTTCAGTTTTAGCTTGTGACCAAGGGCGTTCGTTACCGTTTTGAGATTGCCGTTGGCGTGCGGGCTGCCCTGCCAATAATCGAACTCCGTTTTCACGCCCTTTAGCGTCTGGGAGTTCATCCGATTGCCCAAGCCGCCAAAGGTTCGCTTACTCTCGTAGCAAACACTACCTTCACAGATCTTCTCGAGCTTCACGCGTCCGACCATTTGATACAACGCATTGTCGTAGTCGTATTCATATTCGATCGTGCGTTGCCGCTCGCCGGTTTCAGTGACCTTGAAAGGCTGGCCAAAGTTATCGAATCCGTCACCGTCAGGATCAGCTTGCGAGCTCGGGTTGGACGGCGCCACGACCTCATATTTATAAGTTGCTCGCTGTGACGGAGCGCCGGTTCCGGGGCGCTGTAGAGTATGGCTTTTCAAGACAGGGGCTTGAATGGTGCTATCGAACGCCCAGTTCGGGCACGTGGTTCCATACGAAGGCGCACGGTAAAGTTGCTGGTTTGGTATGCCTTGAATAATGACGGCGCCCTTTTGCCAATTGAAAGTTTCAGCTTCCGCATCGCTACCGCGCGTTACCTGGGATTGAAGGCCGACCTTCCACGTGTGGCCAGTTACATTGAGTCGTTTCAAATAGGCAAATCCGTAGAATTTGTATCTATCTGTCTTTCCATCGGGGCGAAGAATCGTTGTGGTCTGAAAGTCACTGTTCTGCGTGCTGTCAGGATCGGTGACTTCTGGTTTGTCAACGGCATTAGGTGACTCATAGGTGTAAGTCCATGTGGCGCCGGTAGGCAGCAGCCGGCCAGAGGTCGTGCGCGTCTGCACCGCAGGCATGGGAATCGTGTCGCAGCCCGTAAAAAAACTGACAGTGCTGTATGTGTATTCGGTCTTTCCGCCATATGGATACGTGATCGACTTCAGAGCAAGTGCGTTTTTAGTAACATCAGGGTTGAAGTTGTAGTCGTACGTATAACCAACGTTTTCAGCCGGATCTCCCGTGTCAAGAACTGCACCGGTAAGGAAGGCGACGTTCTTCTGACCTATTCCCATCACGATCCCGGCATTCCGAACCTCATGCGTATAGATCATCCTGCGGAGAAGGACGCCTCCGGGTCCACGAGCCTCTATCGTTTCGAGGCATGGGGCCGATGGGCTGGCGCCGCACGTTCCATAGTTAAAGGTTAGGGTGCGGCCATAGGTATCCGTGATATTACGAATTCGACCGTTTGATCCGCCCAGGCTGCTGCCGCTTTCATACTGGACCTGGATCCGGTTTCCGAAGACATCCACGATTGATGAAAGTGGCCAGACAGGCGTCGGGCCATCGATTTCATATTTGTTCGATTCGGCGAACTCATACCGCAGCCCGGAAGTCGTCGTGATGCAAGCGCCGGCGCCCGAGGTGGCGCCCGAGCAAGCCTGCCAGTTGCGTGTAAATTTCCAGGAATCCCGGGAGATGTAATCGGTTGAGCTTCCTGTTATCTGGTAAAAGGCATGCGACGAACCGTCCTGCGCCTCGAACACGGGAACCGTGCCAGCGGGAGGCTGGCCGAAGGCATTGGGGGCGCGTACCCGCCCCATGTGCATCGACCATCCGAGACCAACATCGGTCAGCTCCTTACCGGCCAAAAAAGGTTCGGGCGAGAAAAGATCAGAGCGGCCCCAGATCTTGCTCGAATACACGCGCATGATGCGAAGGTCCAGCCCACCCTGGCCTGGGAAAGCCATGTCTTCCTGAACAATGCGCAAGTTTCCGCTGAAGTGATCGACGGTCTCGCCGGGTAAGTGCGATTCGATGACTTTGTTCTTCACTTCAACGTAGCGGAAGAACTGATCGAACGTGTCGCCAACCTGCTGCCCTGAAGCTATGCCCTCACCTAACGTGGTGAGAGCAATCAACAAGATGGCAGCACGTTTCTTCATCACTTACCTCTTCGTTTCTAAGAGAATTCAGCGTAAGCCTTCTTAATTATGAATGTTCGATTTCATCGGAAGCTTTCAAAGCTGGTTGGACTCCTAAGGTGAAATTAGGTTTCTGCACTTGATTGTCTCGCAAATCTGCGTAATCTGTGGATACCGATGCTTCAGTTCCTGAACATCTCCAACATCGCTCTAATCGACGACATGCAGGTTGAGTTTGAGAGTGGTCTCAATCTGCTTACCGGCGAGACTGGCTCTGGGAAGTCGATCATCGTCGATGCGCTCGGCGTTTTGATTGGGGGACGCTTCTCCAGCGACCTCATCAAGTCAGGCGCTGAACGCGGATCGATTGAAGGACTGTTCTCGGTTACGCCGAACCCGGATCTCGAGCTGCTGCTTGAAAACGCGGGGCTCGAACAGACGAACGAGCTGATCATTCGCCGCGAGCTTTCCTCGACTGGCCGCAACAAGATCTTCATTAACAATCAACTCGCGACGCAGTCGCTGTTGCGCGACCTGCGACCATACCTCGTAGACATTCACGGCCAGGGCGAGCAGCAGACGCTGTTCAATCCGGAAACGCATCTCGAGATACTCGATGCGTTTGCAGGCAATAGCGGATTGCGCGTTGAAGTGGCTGAAGCTTACGGGGGCTGGACTGCCGTGCGGCGTGAGCTGGATTCGCTGCGCCACGACGAGGCGAAGAAGTTTCAGCTCGTTGACACGTTGAAGTTTCAGATCGCCGAGCTCGAGCGGGCGCAGTTGTCGCCTGGTGAAGATGAGAAGTTGGAAGAAGAGCGCCGGCGGCTAGCGAATGTCGAGAAGCTGACGACGCTGTGCCAGTCGAGTTACAGCCGGGTTTATGAAGACGATGGCGCGGCGGTCACGCGCGTTCGGCAGACGCTGAAAGAGGTCGAGGAGCTTGCGGAATACGAACCCAGTTTCCGCGACTATCTTGAAGGGCTGGAAACATCGCGTGTGTTGCTGGAAGAGCTTTCGTTCTCACTGCGCGATTTTTCCGACCGGCTCGAATTTTCTCCGGCGCGTCTCGAGGAGATCGATGATCGGCTGGCGGAGCTGTCGCGACTCAAGCGCAAGTACGGTGGATCGATCGCGGCGTCGCTCGAACACCTCGCGAGCTCGGAAGATCGTTTGCGACAGATCGAGACGTCTGACGAGCGTGAGCGTGAGTTGAATCTTGAGCTAGCCGCGGCGCACGAGCGGTATCTCGAGCTCGCGCGCAAGTTGCATAAAGAGCGTGTGCGCGCGGCGAAGAAGTTTGAGCAGGCAGTCGAAAAAGGAATTGCGGAAGTAGCGATCGATAATGCGCGTTTTCAGGTGCAGGTGAATGATAGTGTCGACGCGGCGGGACAGAAAGGGATCGATCACACGGAGTTTTACTTTTCAGCGAATGT
>Ga0134124_10001140_pt1 | contig 21270 bp, 18 predicted proteins | sample KB304_FD_96880 | JGI IMG/M metagenome (GOLD analysis project Ga0134124, IMG submission 96880) | Terrestrial soil microbial communities without Nitrogen fertilizer from Kellogg Biological Station, Michigan, USA - KB3-0-4 | ecosystem: Environmental > Terrestrial > Soil > Unclassified ... | reverse complement strand
GACGACCTCGTCACAAGCTCCTGCCGAGAAGACCGCGTCAAGAAGCTCATCTGCCGAAGGCTCCCTGTCGAGCATCAGGTAGTGGCCCTTGACGGTAAAATCCTCGAATTTGGCGCAGAAGGTGCAGCGGTTTGAACATCTGTTGGTAATGTTGAGGTATAAGGAGTTGCGGATCCTGTAGGCAATTTTGGCGCTTTGGCTGCTGCTTCCGATTCTGAAGAGCCGCTCGGAGTTCAGGGTCGTAATCCTGGCGACATCTTCGAGGGTCAGCCCTTTGAGTTCCGCCACCTTTTCCGCGGTCGTGCGGACGTAGGCCGGCTCATTGCGTTTCCCGCGGTACGGAACCGGCGAGAGGTACGGGCAGTCGGTCTCGACCAGCAGATGCTCGATCTTGACTGCCTTGACAACTTCCTGCAGGGCAGTGTTGTTCGGGTAGGTTACCGTACCTGGTATGGATATGCTGAAGCCCAGATCGATGCACTCCATTGCCATCGCCAGGTCGCCGGAGAAGCAGTGCAGTACCCCCCCGACAGTTTCAGCAGACTCTTCGCGAAGGATCTCCAAAACCCGTTCATGCGCATCACGGTCATGGACAATAACCGGCAGGTTCAACTCCCGGGCCATCCGGATGAATCTCCGGAAAACCCGCTCCTGATCCGGCCTGGGAGAACGGTCACGGTAGAAATCAAGCCCTATCTCGCCGATTGCCACCACCTTGTCAATGTTTCTGGCAAGTTCAGCAATCTTTGTATAGCACTCTTCCGTAACTCCGGCTGCATCATGCGGATGGATGCCCACGGCAGCAAACAGGTCCGGATGTTTCTGCGCCAGCTCGGCGGCCTGGATGCTTGACTCGAGATCCGCACCGACAACGATTATCGTACCGACACCTGCATCGGCAGCTCTTTGCATCATGCCGGCGAAATCGCCGGTAAACTCCGGACCGTAAATATGAGCATGCGAATCGATCAAACTGAAATTATCCGTCATCAAGGCACCCGAAATGAAAAACCCCGAAATCTCTTTCGGGGTCTGGTTACTTATTTTCCCTTTCCAGTGAGTTTAACCAGAGCTTCCATATATTTCTCCCCGGTCTTCCTGACTATCTCGTCTGGGAGAGGCGGTGCAGGGGCTGTTTTGCCCCAGTCGAGAGTCTCAAGGTAATCCCTGAGGAACTGCTTGTCGAAACTGGGCTGGGCGCCACCCGGCCTGTAGAGATCCTTCTGCCAGAAACGGCTCGAGTCAGGAGTCATGCACTCGTCAATAATGATCAGCTTGCCTTCGAAAATACCGTATTCGAACTTGGTGTCTGCAATGATAATCCCTTTGGTATCGGCATAGTCACGGGCCTTGCTGTAGATCTTTATGGTTGTGTCGCGAACCTGCTCTGCCAGCTCCCTGCCGCAGAGTTTCGCCATCTCGTCAAAAGAGATGTTTTCATCATGAGTGCCGAGTTCGGCTTTCGTGGAAGGGGTAAAGATCGGCTCCGGCAGTTTGTCCGACTCCAGCAGCCCTGCCGGGAGCCTGATGCCGCAGACGGCGCCTGTCGCTTTGTAATCCTTCCAGCCCGAGCCCGAGAGATAGCCACGTACGATACACTCTGCCGCAAGCGGCTTTGCTTTCTTTACGAGCATCGACCGACCCTCAAGGTCAGCTGCGTATTTTTTGCAGACTTCAGGATAGTCCTTCACGTCGGTGGCGATGATGTGATTAGGAATGATGCTCTCCATCATCCTGAACCAGAAAATGGAGATCTGGTTGAGCACATATCCCTTGTCCGGAATCCCTTCATTCATGATAACGTCGAATGCCGAGATCCGGTCGGTTGTAACAAGGAGAAGGGTGTCGCCAAGGTCGTAGATGTCGCGGACCTTGCCGCGAGCAAAAAGTTTCAGGTCACTGAATTCGGTATTGAGAACAAGTTTTGGCATTGCAACCGCTCCTTGAATTAATCGGCTATGAGTTGTTGATTGATTTCTATCTTGGCAGCAGCTTTCAACTCTTTGATCCAGGCATCAAGCGCCTCCTGCTGCTTTTTGGGGAGGAGCTGCTTCTTGATATCTTCCTTGTTCTTTGCGAAATCTTCCTTAGCTGCCGGTGCGCGGTTCTTCAGCCTGATCACGACCCACTTCTGGTCGATCTTTGCCGGTGCTTTCGGCGTAGGAGCGGCAGTAGTGAGAGTGAGCGCTGTCTCCATCAGTTCCTTTGAAATCCCGATTCCGGGGATGGTTCCCTGCTCGTTGAAAGTGAAGCTTCCGGTATCCTGCATCTTGGTGTTTCCGGCATTTTTCGCAAGAGAAGCCAGAATCTCCTCCGCACGTTTGGAAGCAAGCTCCTTCGCCTTTTCCTTTTTGGCTGCGGCCTCCACCTGGCTCCTGATCTGGGCAAGAGGGGGAACTTCTGCCGGTTTTCGCTCTTTAAGCTTTATGGCATAGATCCCTTTTGCTGTCTCGACAGGTCCTGCCATCTCGCCCTGTTTGAGGAGGAAAGCTTTCTTCAGTACGGATTCTTCGGAGGCAAGCACTGCCGGTGGAGCTTTTGCAGTGAATAGAGCAGTCTCGGAGATCTTGCTGCCAAGTGCGGTTGAGACGGCCTGCAGATTTGCGGAAGAGAGGTTCTTGTTGATCGCGTCTGCAGCGTTTTCATACGCGAGTTTGCCGGCTTTCTGCCTGGTCGCGTCGACTTTTACCTTCTCCTTGACCTCTGACAGGGGAAGGATACCTCCCTTGCCCTGATAGCGATCGATGTTTTTCTGGTAGAAGGTGTTTATCTCTTCGTCGTTGAGAGTCACTTTCGAGGTGACTGCTGCAGGGTCGTAGAGAATGTACTGGATACTGATCTGCTCGGCACTCTTGAACTGGTCCTGATGGCTCTGGAGGTAACTGCCCAGCTCCTGGTCCGAAAGCTTGACTTCGGAGAGCAGGGATTCGGGGGAAACAGTCACGTACTGGAGTTCGATCCGGTCGTTCTTTTTATGATAATAGTTCTCGGCATCGGCATCCGATACGGACACCTTGTCCTGAACCGTCTTTCTGGCCTTCTTGATGGTCAGTTCGCTCTTCTGGGACTCTTCGAAATCCGAAGGGGTCATCCTGCTCATTTTAAGAGCCTGCTGGTACTGCTGAAAGTCGAAGGCGCCGTTTTTCTGGAATGCCGGGACTGCTGCAATCGCCTGCGAAACTTCGTCCTTGCTTACGGAAATCCCCATTTTCTTGGCAGCCTTGCGAATCAGGGCAGTTTCGATAAGATTGTCGAGAGCCGCCTTCTTGATCCCGAGCTGCTTTTCAACCTCAGCAGGGAGAGATTTCTGGTAAATCTGTTCGTAAATGCTCCTCATGCGGTAGTAGGACTGCTGAAACTCTTCCAGGCCGATCTTTGTAGAGTCGACCTTGGCTGCATAGCCGAGAGAGCGGCCTTCCCCGCTTCCACCCTTACCCCATACAAGAAAGATTGTGCCGATAAAGGAGAAGACGATTATTCCGAAGACAATCTTGATGACTATGGACTGTTTGTACTTTCGCATTATGCCGAGCATTTTCCGGTGGTACTCCTTTAGTTGTGGTCGCGACGGCATATCCCGTCTGAAACAAGTTCGAAATAATAGGATATTTTCATTTCAAAAGCAACAGGATGTTTCTCGCCAAGGTTCTGAAGTTGTAAAGAAAGCCGTTTGACGAATATGCACTACTGTGTTAATTTTTAAGAGTTTAGTGCAGCTTGCAATCAGGGATGGATGTGATGAAGAAACTGAAACTGAAAATTTTATGCTGCACCCTTCTGCTTGCCGGTTGTGCAACCGAGCATTACCAGATCCCGGATACCGTTGAACGGACGGCTAATGCTCCGCCGATGCTCAATATCGTCGAGTCACGCTCGATGTACCTCTTCTCCCTTGCACGTATTCATGCCCTGGAAGGAGATTATGACGGCGCATTGACCCTTATGCAGGCTTCAATAGAGGCTGATCCCCAGAGCGCTTTTCTCCATGCCTCTGTTGCGGAGCTGTACCTCAAGATGAACAGATTGCAGGAGGCTATCAATGCCTGCCGCACCGCCATCTCTCTCAATCCCAAGCAGGGAGATGCCGAACTCCTTCTTGCCAATATCCTCTCCAGCCTCAAGCAGGAGCGTGCGGCGATAGACCATTACAAGCGCAGTATTGAACTTCTCCCGGAAAAGGAAGAGGCTTACCTCCAGCTCGCAATTGCCTATCTGAGGATTTTCGAATATGAGGATGCAGTCAAAACCCTCAGGTCTCTTCTTGCCATATCCCCCGACTCTCCGCTAGCCTATTATTACCTCGGGAAAAGCTACGAGCAGATGAAGCTTCCCAAAGATGCACTCGTTTACTTTCGCAAGGTCATTGAGCTCAAACCCGAATTCGAGCCGGTTTATCTGGATATCGGGCTCTCGCTTGAGTCCCAGGGTGAGAGAAGCGAGGCGATAAAGTCTTTCGAGTCCCTTCTGGAGGTCAACCCGCACAACTTTTCCGTGATGCAGCACCTTGTACAGCTTTACATCCAGGAGAAGCGGCTGAACGATGCGCTCAACATGCTCAAGATTCTCATGTCGAGAGGTGTAGGCGGTCTCGATACGCGCCGCAAGGCCGGCCTTGTCTATCTTGAGCTTGAACAGTACGACAATGCGATCAGGGAGTTCGAATTCATCCTGGCACAGGAGCCGAAAGCAAGTCAGGTAAGGTTTTATCTCGCTTCCGCCTACGAGGAAAAAGGTGACACGGCTACTGCAATAGAGGAGTTTCGAAAGATCCCGCCCTCGGCCTTTAACTATACCGATGCCCTCGGGCATATAGCCTATCTTTACCTCGATTCAGGAGAAGCGGACAAGGGTGTCGCACTGTTACGGGAAGCGATAGCTGCGGATCCGACCAGATTCGATCTCTATCTTCACCTTGCAGGTATTTATGAGGGGCAGCAGAAGTACCGGGAAGCCCTTAAGGCGCTGACCGATGTCGAAAACAATTTTCAGTCCGATCCCCGGCTTCATTTCAGAATCGGGATCCTGCACGACAAGCTCGGCGAAAAGGAGCAGCTGGTCGAGCGGATGAAAAAAACGCTTGCGCTCACTCCCGATGATCCGCAGGCACTGAACTATCTCGGTTACACCTATGTCGAGATGGGGGTGAACCTCGATGAGGCGCTTCAGCTTCTGCAGAAAGCAACCGCCCTTCGCCCGAATGACGGGTTCATACTCGACAGTCTCGGGTGGGCATACTACAAGCTGAAGCGGTACCGGGACGCTGTGGCAGAACTTGAACGGGCATCCGAGCTTGTAGCCGATGATCCGACCGTCAAAGGGCATCTTGCCGATGCCTATCTTGCGATTCATGATTACCGCAATGCGCTTATAATGTACAAAAAGCTTCTTGAGATGGAGCCCGGTCGCAAGGATATCATCGATAAAATCAAAAGAATTCGCGCCGAGAGCGGAGAGAAATGAAGCGGCTTTACGCCATAACACTCCCTCTTCTTTTTCTGATTATTGCCTGCAGTGCCAGCGAAGAAACTTTCAGCCCGGTTTCCAGGGGGCCCGGGATCCCTGCCTACGGTGATTCACTCGTTGAAGGTTCCATAGGCGAGCCGTCAACTCTTATTCCGATTCTTGCTTCCGACGCTGCGTCACACTCTGTAGCCGCCCTTGTTTACAATGGACTGGTCAAGTACGACAAGAATCTCAATCTTACCGGGGATCTCGCCGAAAAATGGGATATTTCACCGGACGGACTCACCATAACATTCCATCTTCGCAAGGGCGTAAAATGGCATGACAACAAGGAATTTACCTCCCGCGACGTGCTTTACACCTACCGGACAATAATCGATCCCAAAACTCCGACCGCCTATGCCGAGGACTTTCTGCAGGTGAAAAAAGCGGATGCGCCGGGCCCGTACACCGTCAGGGTCGAGTATGCCAAGCCTTTTGCCCCGGCGCTGGCTTCATGGGGGATGAACATTCTTCCTGCGCACCTGCTTGAGGGGAAAGAGATCACAAAGAGCGAACTTGCCAGAAGACCGGTAGGAACAGGCCCTTATCGCTTTACCGAGTGGACTCCGGGGCAGCGGCTGGTGCTGGATTCGAATCATGACTATTTCGAGGGGCGTCCATACATAGACCGGAGGATCTTCAGGATAATTCCCGACACCTCTACGATGTACATGGAACTCAAGGCCGGCGGACTCGACATGATGGGCCTGACTCCTGTCCAGTACAAAAAGCAGACAAACAGTGCCGAGTTCCTGCAGCGTTTCAATAAATTCAGCTACCCTGTGCCTTCCTACACGTATCTCGGATACAATCTCAAAAACCCGCTCTTCAGCGACAAAAGAGTGAGGCAGGCGATCACTTGCGCCATTAACAAGGACGAACTGGTGCACGGCGTTCTCTTCGGCCTGGGGCAGGCAGCTCATGGCCCTTTTCAGCCCGGGACCTGGGCTAACAATCCTGCTCTAAGACCTTTTCCCTACGATCCCAAAAGGGCTGAACAGCTTCTCGCCGAGGCCGGCTGGCGAAGGTCCGGAGCTGAAGGACCACTTATGAAGGACGGGAAACCTTTCCGTTTTACCATCCTTACCAATCAGGGGAACGAACAGCGGATAAAGTCCGCCCAGATAATCCAGTACCGGCTGAAGAAGATCGGGATCGACGTGAAAATCCGTGTTCTCGAGTGGGCCTCTCTCCTTACGAACTATATCGATACCAGGAACTTCGATACCGTATTGATGGGCTGGAACATCTCGCAGGACCCAGACCAGTATGATATCTGGCACTCCTCGAAAACCGGTCCCAAAGAGCTGAACTTTATCTCCTACAAAAACAGCCGGGTAGACCGGCTTCTTGAGGAAGGTCGGGGGACATTCGATCAGGAGAAACGGCGCGAATGCTATTACCGCATGCAGGAGATACTGGCTGATGAACAGCCTTATACGTTCCTGTACGTCCCGTTGGCACTTCCGGTTGTAAGTGTCAGATTCAGAGGGGTCGAGCCTGCCCCGGCGGGGATCGAACATAACTTCATCAAGTGGTATGTCCCGAAAAACGAGCAGTTGTCAGAAAGATAGCGTGGAGAAAGATCATGGCCGCATTTCTGAGGTATGCAGTTTCTGCAGCCTTGATTACACTCTTTTCCACTTCGGTTTCTGCCGAGAGCTGGGTTGAGTTCCATTCTGAAAAGTGGAACTACAAATCGCAGAAAGTGAAAAAAAAGCTGAATTTCAGGAACCGCTTTTACTATGACGCTGACAGCCTGAAAAGATCAGCTAGTGGAGACGTAGATGTGTGGGTCAAGGAGGTTTCAATGAACGACAGATTTTATGTCGGGAAGGGGATACCTTCAAGCGAAGATATCGTCAAGAAAATTCATTTATGGTGCGGAGCCGGAAAATACGAGATACTCACTGAGGATGCGGAAGAAGCAGGGATGAACGAGGCAATGGGGGAAGAGGTGGTGCCGGGATCGTTGAACGACAAACTGTTCAAGACCGTATGCAATGTTAACAATGTTAAGACTGATAAGAAGTAATCAGACTTTGATGATTTCAACTCTTGATCTGATGACGTTCCTGATCACTTTGAAGATAGCAAGGGCCGATATTATTGAAATGAATGAAACAAGAAGTATTGTGTAATTGTACATATCGTCGCCGAGCTGCACAGTTACAAGGTAGGCTTCCGAAATCCCCGGGAGAAGAAAAGAGATATAACCCCAGGGATCACCGTAGTAACTTTTTATGGTAAGTGAGGTAAGCGTGTGCAGTATCATTCCGCCACCTGCAATCACCATCAGGCTGATATAGTCAAAGAGTCTGTCGATTTTTCTGGCCATGTTTCAAACCTCGTTTCAGTTCTCATTAAGCCTTGGATCTCATACTAATGAAACGGTGGGGATAAATCAAAAAAAATATTTCTAATTTATCTGATATTTCATGATGTTACGGATTAGTTAATTTTAAAGGGAGGTATTCAAATGAGCGTTGAGACCCGGATCGAAAAGTTCCTGGAGGCTGAAGGCTTCGGTGTGGTGGGGGCATCTGCCGACAGAAGCAAATACGGGAACAGAGTGCTGAGATGCTATCAGATGAACGGACGCAGGGTCGTGCCGGTGAATCCTGTAACGGTTGAGATCGAAGGGCTGAAGAGTGTGAAATCGGTTTCCGAACTCCCGGATTTTGTCACCAGCATCTCAATCATCACGCCGCCGCCGGTGACCGAGAAGGTCGTGGAACAGGCCATTGCCAGGGGGATAAGGAATATCTGGATGCAGCCCGGTGCGGAGAGCGAGCTTGCGGTCCAGAAGTGCATCGAGAGCGGTGTCAATGTGATTGCCGACGGGAGCTGCATCCTGGTGGTGCTCGGGTACCGGGAGCATTAGCAGATAACCGGGTCAGCCTCCCTGAACCAGGGACGCTGGTCAGCCGGAAACTAGGAAAGACGTACGAGCAGCCACGCAAGGCCGAGGCAATTGACGGCAACCGTGCACCGGAAAATCGACCTGAACGGCTGTTTGCTCATCTTGTGCCGGAAGACGCGCTGGGCCGCCAGCGCTCCCGGCCAGCCTCCTGCCAGCGCGAGAAGGTGGAGAGTGGTTTCCGGCGTGCGCCATCTTCCGTGCTTCGCAGCCAGCTTGTCTGCGCCATAAGCAACGAACGAGATCGCGCTGAGCGCCGCATATGCGCCGGACAGGGCCAGACGAGCCGGTCCGGGCGTGACGAGGTCTGTCAAGTTCATCCCTTCTCCCTCCTGGTCATGCAGCGAACGCCATTTTTTCTGCTCCAGCTGATAACCTCTTCTGCCGTAAGGTGAGACGGTGGTGTACAGCGACTCATGGTTGTCGGGGCGGGCAAGATACTGAAAAGTGCTGCCGATCATGACCAGCGGTTTTGCCTTGGAATCAGGCCCGCCTGCGCAGAAAGACGTGGGCCGCACGTTCGAGGCTTGCCTTTAACCTCACTACAGAAAAATGTGGGACAGATTTATTTTTACAGTTCGGACGCCCTGGTTACCTTGCATCTATCCTCTTTTCATAAATAAATCTGTCCCGCTTTATTGCCTCCAGCGCGTGCTTTGCTGCATTCAGCAGATTATCGCCGTCGGCGCTGCTGCAGTCGAGATTTTCCGATTTCACCACTGCATCCAGCAGGGAACGCAGATACGGATCGTTCGGGTGTGTCTTCCCACGCTTGATCGCAACCCGTGCCAACCAGTCGGCGGCACTGCCGATCTGCTTCAGCTTGCTCAGCTCTGCATCACGGGCCGCCGCATCTGCGGTCAGTTCAAGCAGCACGGCAGGCGTACGCTCGATACTAGCCCGCGCTTTGAAATCTTTACTTTCAAATGAACACCACCAATCGGCCGCACCGGACTTGCGTTTTCCTGCAAAATCCTTCTTGATGCTGAATACCTGCGGCGAGATGCGGTAAACCAGTCCCGCCCTTGCCAGCAGATAGTGTCGTTCATCGGTATCTCTCAGCTTGAGATAGGTGGCCGCAGCTTCGCGCAGGCGCGGTTCGACATCGCCCAGCAGGCGTGCCGCCGCTTCCGCCGTGCGCGTGTTGTCCGTAATGTCGGCGCGCCACCAAGCGGCGACTATTAACTGGCTGCGCAGTGCGCCGTCCGCAGCGGGATTCCTGGCCAGCCGCAGCAAGTCGTCCGCCGCCAGCCGCCGGTTCAGCAGTTCGTCGCCGTCTGCGGCCAGGCGTTGCGCCGAGTCGCGCAACACATAACGTAAAGCCTGCTCATCGTTTGTTGCGAGCGTCAGCCGTTCCTGCCTGAACAGATTGGTGGCGCTCGCCGCATTGCGCAGCATGCCGCCACTGACGGAATAGCTCGGGCCGGCCAGCACCTGGTCGATCAGCACAATCGCCTCATCGCGCCGCCCTGCGCTACGCAGCAGTCGCGCCATATAGTAGCGCAGGGTCAGAAATTCCATTGCATCGGGCCCAACCTGCCGCGCCGCCGCGAAGGCCGGCTCCAGCTGCGGCGTGATCTGCTGCGCCGTCATGAGCGCGGCGACCAGCCAGATTCTGCCTTTGGTCGCTTGCCACTTTTCCAATGCATGTTCGCCTTCCTGCGAACAGCGGCCGGCAAAATTGGGAGACAACTGATTGTCTGTACAACCTTGTATGGTGCGTATCCAGTCGAAATACTCATGCTGTGAGCGCAGTTTTGCGATCAGGTCGGCATTGCCGCCGTAATCGAAAAGCTGATCGCCCAACTGACGCCAGTCGTCCAGCTCCCCGCTGCGATCCACATCCTTGTCGAATCGAGCCAACAGAGCACTTGACTCGCTGTATACCTGGTCCGGCACCAGCATTCTTGCCGCCTGCTTCAGCAGCTTGCGCGCCGGTTCATGCACCGCGGCCAGGCTCTCATCTGCGAGGACGGCCTTGTTTCGCGTCGCGATCTGCTCGAACGACTGGTTCATCTTGTGCCGATGTTCGGCCAATGCGGCCTTGTACGCGGTGCGCTTGTCGGCAGCGGCGTCTGAACTGTTCCTGATCTCCCGCACACGCACGGCAAAAGTCTGGTCGAGGCTGGCGGAACGCAACATCGCGCGCATCGCCGCATAGTTTGCCCAGAGGCGCATGGGGTGGGTATGGTCGGCAGCGATTGCGTCGAAGCGGCGCACGGCCTCGCCATACTTGCCGTCATAGAAATTTGCCGCTGCAATCTGGTACTGGCGAAGCTGGCGCAGATACATCGCTGTGCCTGCTCCCGCTTCGCTCGGCATCGGCCGCACCGGCGAGGATGGATCCGCATCGCCGCATAAGTCGAATACCGCATCCTGCGCCGCCACCCACTCCTGCACCGCCCACTTGCTCACCTTGGCGTTGCTCCTGAGCGCCTGCAGCGTCTCTACCGCGAGATTGAACGCATTATTGCCGCAGTTTAGGTACTTGCCGTACGCCAGCCCTTCAAAGCTGCGATACTGATCCGGCTTGCGCGGCGGTGACTGGTCCGTTACCGCACCGCGTGCCTTCAGCCAGCCTTCGATGCTGCCGGCAGGCTCGTCATGGTCATAGGTTCTCGGCGCGGTATCGGCCTGCTGCTTCTGCAGTTGTTTCCGCCCCAGGACCAGCGCACGATAGGCAAGGAACAGGGGTTCGCGCCCATAACTCGTCAGCAGCACGCCCAACTGGCCATGCTTGAACATCGTGTTACGCGCCAGGTCCGGCTCACTGCGTTGCACGAACATGTCGGTCAGATCTGCGTAATCCCGTTCATAGGACGGAATGTCCTTCCTGCCGGCGTTTGCCTGCTGCGCCGCCAAAACCCACAAAACCGCCAAACCGCTGACTGCATATTTTTTCCAATACACATCATTCTCCTGTGAAGCCATCCCAATTTCTGAAATTAAACCAATAGCGGCGCGCATAGCGCTGTTGCACAGCCGCCGGCGGCGCCTCCTGGATCGCAAACCCTGCCGCTTGTTGCCGGCAGCGTGAATCGAACCGTTCGGGGGTATGCTGCAGGCGGTGTTGATAATCCTCTGCCGTCATCCCCATCCGGAAGAACATGGGCACCACTTCGTCGGCCGTCAGCTTGTCCAGCAATCCTTTCTCCTCGCACCATGAGGCAAGTATCGTGACACTGAGCTTGATCGAAGCAGGCAAGTCGCGCCGCAACGCGGCGACCAGGCCGAAATAATAGGGTCGCTGGCTCTCAAGCGCCTCGAAATCGAGTTGTACCCAGCCTGATGTGGAACGCGCGGCGGCCGCTTTCACCGCGTTGCGTATCGCGTCAGTCTGGTGCGATCCGAGACGGGGCATCCTTGAAAGATTCGATTGCACGTGTACGACAGGCGTGACGCACGTCGACTTATCTACGATCAGCAACCGCTTGCGCTGTCTCACCTCAATCGCATCGCCGGACAGCTGCAAGTGGTCGAGCAATACCGCAAGCTCCTGGGCGCGCTCCGGTGGGCCGCTGGAATGCCACACCCACGGGATATCCGTGGCGCAGGCGACTACAGGCCACAATGCCAGTGCAAGTGCTTGCCTGGCGAGATGCAGAAACGAATGCCGGTTCATTTCGATTCGATCATGATGTGTCCGTACCTCTTCCATTCTTGCGAATAGACTTTTTAAATCCGCCCCATTAGCCCTTCTCTTCATTTTCCTTTCTGTTCAACGGCCGGGAAATGACCCGCCCGCCCGGTTTCTTTGGGCGGTCGGTGTCCATTTTCCTGGTTGGCAATTTTTCTATATCAACTGCGATTTTTCAAGTTATTTCATATGTATAGGTCTGTTAATCATATCTTCTGCCTTCTCTTCAGAAAATCCAGAATGAGTATATTGACCGCTTCCGGCTGCTCCTGATGAACGAAATGGCCGGCGGCAGGAATGATATGCCTTTCAAAGTCTCGCAGAAAGGCCGCCTCCATCCCTTCGGTGGTCTCGACACCGATGCAGCCGTCATCGGCGCCGTGCAGATAGAGAGTTGGAACGGGGATGGGGTCGCCCAGACGCTGGCGGATCCCGGCTAGGTCGGGATGCTGCAGGGCCGGGTTGAACTGGGCGCGGTAGTACCCCAGGGCGGCTTTCAATACCGCGGGCTGGCGGAAGACCTCCTTGATTTCGTCCATCACCGACTGGGGACAGTGCCAGCCGGGAGACCACTCCTGCCAAAGTCTTTCGATGAAGGCGAGATCGTTATAGGCGACCGCCATCTCGGCAATGGGGAGCTGGAAGAAGCACATGTACCAGGAGCGGCGCTGCTGCGCCGGATTAGCCAGCAACGCCCGGCCGAAATGCCCTGCGGTCGGCACGGACATGCAGACAATTTTCGCGATCTTCTCGGGGGCGAGGATCGCCGCTCCTCGGGCAGCCGCAGCGCCCCAGTCGTGGCCGATGAGGATAGCGGGTTGATCCGTCAGCTGCCCGATCAGCGCCAGCACGTCCTCGACCAGGGCGGCAACTTCAAAAGGGCCATCGGCCGCCGCGTCAACCGGAAAGTACCCCCGCAGGTAGGGTGCCACCACCCGGTAGCCGTTTGCCACGAGCACGGGGATCTGGTGACGATAGGAGAGCGGGATGTCAGGGAACCCGTGCAGGGCAATAACCAGTGGCCCTTCGCCCGCTGCGAGCGCGTGTATGGTATGTCCGTTGGCCTCTAGTGTGATGCGGCTATAAGTTTGATTTTCAGGCATTTTGTCTCCCTTGCTGGATGTAATTAGCGCTGATCACGAGCCTTAGCGGTGAAAACCGCTGCAGGCTCCAGTTGGACCACTGCTAGCGGCAATCGCCGTTCTTGCCCGAGCGCCGCTTTATGCTTATCTGTGACTTCTTTGTCACTTTTACGAGGTCTGCCAGATCATTTACGTCGCCTTCAGCCTGGTCTACCATGTAATTAGTAATTTTCACCCTTGCAGTGCCAGTTGCTGAACATACGGCCGGATCGTCAAAAGGGCGATGATCTATGGCAAATATGGCTTTTGCCTTTGATGTGTTTCTGAAACAAAACCATGCATCCCTGTGGTCGTTCCTTTCTCGTGGAATAAATCCAGTGAACTCCTTTGCCGGATAGAAGCAAACCTGATCGCCAATAACTTCATCGTTCGGGCCGTAATAGGAATAGACTCCATCCAACACTAATTCGCCCAAGTAATGAATATGGGCACCTTCGGTTCTCTGCATTACCAGCCTTTGCTGAGACTCCGTTGCCAAGGCCGAGCAAGCGATGAGAACCGATACGAAACTGAAAACGACTAAACGCCCTATCATTCCGATCTCCTTGCCAAACGGCTTTGCGGATGACCTGAGAGCGTAGCGAAACAGGTCTATTCGCATGTTGGATCTTCGTTTTCATAGGTTAGACACTACCTGTTTGAAGGAAGAGCCCTGAAAGGCGACTCTTCAGGGTTTTAACATCCAGATTGACCAAACCAAAATCCTGGAATAATACCTGAATCAGTTCCTCGAAGGTCGCCAATTCCCGCTCTTCCTCTCCATTTGCTCCTACACTTCGAACAATGCGGCCACGGAGCGTAATACGCCCGTCTTCGGTTGTCAGGGCGGCAACAGGTCCCTGGGTAAAATACGAATTAGGATGGGTGGATGTGTAGTGGTTGGCAGGGATGTAATCCTGGGCGCGAACCGCACAAGGGAGAAGACTGTATAGGTTCTTCCATGTAGAGCCTGTTAGCCGCGAAAGCATGGTTTCCGTATTGCCAGTTTGGTCAAGGCGGAACCTGTCCGGCGACTGATTCACTATTGCGCCGGTATTCCACGGCAATGGCTCTCTAAGTGTACCTCCACCGAAACCGACATCGCAAAGGTAAGGCTGATTATTCACCATCACTCGCAAAGTCATGTGTGTAAGAGGAGGTAGCGCAGCGCCGTTCGCCCAGACTCTCCCCAATAGACGTTCCACCTCGTAGCCTTGACCCTCAAGAACTTCTGCCAGCAGGGTATTCAGCTCAAAACAGTAGCCACCCCGGCCTTGTTCAACTACTTTTTTGAAAATGGCTTCGGGGTCCAGGCTGATTTCTTGTCCCTCAAGAACGGCAAGGTTTTCAAAGGGCACGGTCTGAGTCATGGCTCTGTGTAGTGTCTGAAGGCGGCTCAGAGGAGAACCCGGGAGAGATTGAACGCCGATGCGTGTAAGGAATGAATCAAAATCCATAATGTGTCCTTATGACCTTATGAGTTTAGGTTTTTCCCAACGGGCCGGGCCTTGACCCGCACCGGGGCGCTTCTCAGCCCCGGTCGGTGTCCAAGGGCCTGGTTAGGTGCTCGTTTTTTCTGTTTGTTTTGAAGCTGTTCAGACATCCTAAAGCTACGGCAATTCTTTTCGGTATGATTTTTCTGAGTGTTCCCTGTTCCCCCACCTTAGTAGATTTATTTCGGAATACCGGAATATTGTGTTTCATCTTGATCATTGAACCTACGCAACGGTTCTGGCAAAATGCGGGGGCAAAATGCGGGACCTGAACGACAAAAGCCGCTCTACCGGTAATCCCGGCAAAGCGGCTTTCAAATTCGGTTCATCAACCATCGTAGCCATCCTTGGCTCCATAACATAAAAAGTACCTCACAATAAAGCGGCACTATGCTCCTGTCAAGATAGAAGAATAGGGCAGAGTCGGGCAGTATTCAGCCTTCAGCCTGAATTGTTTACCTGGGCATGGCGCAGTACATGTTTCCGTAGGGGCGTTTGCTCTTCGGGAGGATCTTCACGAACTTCTCCTTCATGACCTCCTTCAGTTTCAATCCGAAATCCTGGCAGTAATCCATCAGGTACTCTTCGAGCGCCGATCTGTCCTCAGAGGTCAACTCGAACACGCCTACCTCTTTCGAGAGCCTGCTTTCGTCTACTCCGCCCCGGACGAAGATCGTGCCGCCGTGCATGCCGGTGCCGAGGCTGAAGCCGTGCTTCGGCTTGTCAGGGGTGTCGCTCATCATGTCCAGCAGGATGAGGACTCCGCCGGCCATGTACTCGCCGAAAAAGTCGCCTGCCTTGCCGCCGGCGATCAGCACCGGCCGGTTCTCGTTGTACGATTTCATGTGGATGCCGACCCGGTAGCCGACATCCTTCCTGATGTGAAGCCTGCCGCCGCGCATGCCGTAGCCGAGGACATCTCCGGCGTGCCCGTGAACGATGACCTTCCCGGCGTTCATCGTGTTGCCGATATTGTCCTGGGCGTTGTCGTTGACGATGATCGTCGCTCCGTTCATGAAAGCGGCCAGGTCGTTCCCCGGGACACCGTTTATCGTTATGGTGACCGGGCGGTTGATGCCGTCACCGATGAAGTACTGGCCGTTGACCTGATCGAGCCGGATTTTCTCAGCCCCTGCGGCAACCGCGTCGCGTACCTGTTTGTTGAGATCGCGGTAGTACATCCCGTTAGCATTAATCTTCATGGGTAAACCTCTAAAAAACTGAAATGACAGGCAAAAATCTTCACCGCAAAGGACGCTAAGGACGCAAAGAAAGTCATAATTCTTTTGGTTTTAAACCTATATACAGGCTTTATGTTTTTACTTTGCGCTCTTTGCGTGCTTTGCGGTTCAAAGGTTTTCAGGCTATTCCCGGCTTGAGCCGTGCTATTACCGGTTCACCGCCCCTCGGCGACCAGATACGGTCCGGGGCAGGGCAAATCTCCCTGATTGCCGACTCTTCCGAAGCCATGTAGACGAAGTCGTCCTTTTCCGCGCAGACCAGGGGGCGGAGCTTGACCCGGTCGTTCAGACCGATGAGTCCCTCGTTGCTGGCAAACAGGATGGCGAAGGGGCCGTTCAGAAGGCCGCTGCCGTAGACCTGCCGGATCGCGGTGAGGAGCTCCCTCTCGTCATCCGGCATGGGGTCGATCTTGTCCCAGAAAGGGGAGGCGAGCGCCAGGCAGGCAAGTTCGGGAGAAAGACCGTGCTTTCTGATCAGGAGGTCGAGCATGTAGGCGACAACTTCCGTATCGGTGAGCATGGTGCAGAGGTAGCCGTACATCTCCAGGTAGCGCTTGTTGATGCCGTATGAGGAGATCTCGCCGTTGTGGACTATGGACCAGTCGAGCAGGGTGAAGGGGTGAGCGCCGCCCCACCAGCCGGGGGTATTGGTGGGGAACCGGTTATGCGCGGTCCAGATGTAGCCCGAATACTGCTCAAGATCGAAGAAGTCGGCGATCTCTTCGGGGTAGCCGACCCCTTTGAAGGCCCCCATGTTCCTGCCGGACGAAACCACGAATGCTCCTTCGATCTCGTTGTTGATCCGCATCACGTGACCTACCACGACATCCTGCTCCGTCATGTTCTGGAAGTTTACCGCCTCCTTGTACTCATCCGTCTCGCGGAGTTTGACGAAATACCGTCTGAAGGCGGGCGGATTCTTGATGGCCGGCGTCCGCCTGGTCGGAATATCTTCATGGTGCTCGATGACGAAATTCTGCTCCAGGTACTCCTCGGTCAGCTGGATCGACATGCCGCTTTCGTACATCAGGTGAAAGGCAAGAAACTCCCTGAACTGCGGGTAGATGCCGTAAGCTGCGAACCCGCCCCCCAGGCCGTTTCCCCGGTCATGCATGAGGGCGATCGACTTCATGATCACACTTCCTTCGACAAGCTTGCCGGAGGTCGAGATGAAGCCGGTGAGGCCGCAGTTGGAGATGTCTTTCTGGAATATGTGAGTCGGCCTTTGTTTCATCAGGGTCAATCCTCCATCAGGAGCAGTTAGTGCAGGTCATGTCTAGATCCAACCCCCCTCAATCCCCCTTTATGCCCCAGAGGGTACTTGTCAGGGGGAGGTCTTAAAGCCTCCCCTGACAAGGGGAGGTTTGGAGGGGTTTCTGCAAAGTTGCTAGAACTGCTGTTTTCTCTCCGGTGCGAACAGCCTGTCGCGCAACTCGCGCGGCAGGTTCACGAAGCCGAATTCCGCGTCGAGCAGCTGATCCCTGAACGGCGTCACGTCGACCTTCTCCCGGATCAGTCCGGAGAAGATGCCGGCCCGGTCGACGACGCCGACCAGAACGGCCCCTGCCAGGCGGTTTCCCTGGAGAACGATCTTCCGGTAGCTGTAATTCTCCGGCTCCCGGAGGGTCAGCACCTCGAACCCGCCGTCATCTGCGGGGTTCGTGATCCCCATGGAAATGGTCGGGACCTTGAAGAACTCGATGGAGTTCATGGCCAGGCCTCCGGCATATTCCTTGTCGCCGCCGGCCATGTCCGTACCGGCTACATCTCCCTGGATGTAGGCATCGGGCCAGATCGGCATCGGATTCTTCTGGCCGGTGAAGAAGTCGCTCGCCTCGGCAACATCGCCCGCCGCATAGACATTCCTGACCGAGGTCTGCATATGGTCGTTCACCAGAACTCCCCGGTTCACCTCTATGCCGCTCCCGTTCAAAAAAGATGCTGCCGGGCGGACGCCGATGGCGACGATGACCGTGTCACAAACGATCGTGTTGCCAGATTTCAGGGTGACTCCGGAGATGGTCGATCCGGTTCCCTTTACAGCGGTGACGGTATCTTCGGTGATCACGTCGATGCCGTTGGCTTCCATCTTTTTGGCGATGATCCTGCCGGCAGGCTGGTCGAAGGCGGCGGAGAGGACCCGGTCCGCCAGCTCGACGATCGTCACTTTCTTGCCCAGCAGGTGAAGCCCTTCGGCAGCCTTAAGGCCGATGAGCCCGCCGCCGATCACGACGGCATGCTCGATCTCGCCGGACACTGCCTTGAGTTTTGCTGCGTCATCCCAGGTGGTGAAGGTGAAGACCCTCTCCCTTCCTGCCAGGCCTTCGATGGGCGGGACGAACGGATCTCCTCCGGTCGCGACGAGGAGGCGGTCGTACTTGATGCTCTCGCCGTTTTTGAGCTTTATAGACTGCGACTTCGTATCGACCGCGATCGCTTCACACTCCAGCATGAGGTCGATGCGGTTCTTCTCGCAGTAGTCGGGAGGAAGGTATGCCATCCGCTTCTCGGTGATCAGCCCGCCGAGTAGATAGGAAATCAGCGGCCGGCCGTAGGCCTGATAGCGCTCCCGGGAGATGACGGTAATCGAGCCGTCCCTGTCGAGGGTACGTATGGCACGCATGGCTCCGACCGCAGCTACGGAGTTGCCGATAATGACGTAGTTCATCAGTTATCCCCCTTCTCGAAGACCAGAGCGCGGTTCGGGCAGGCATCGACGCAGGCGGGACGCTCCCGGTCGGGACAGAGGTCGCACTTGTTGGCGCGCTTCTTCTCCGTATTCCGCTGGACCGAACCGAACGGGCAGGCCATGACGCAGGACCAGCACCCGACGCACTTTTCGGTATCCATCCGCACCCGGCCCTGGTCGTCCTTCTGAATGGCGCCGGCAATGCAGGCCTGGAGGCAGGCGGGATCAATGCAGTGGCGGCAGGTGGTGGAAAAGGAGACGGCCCCGCCGTTGCTCTCTTCGACAATACATCGTGATATCGGACGCTCGGCTTCATGCATGAAGGCCCTGACCGGATCCTTCGAGATCGAATGCTCGGTGATGCAGGCGACCTCGCAGAGGTGGCAGCCGATACAGACATCTTCCAGTGAATATACTCGTTTCATATTGCAAATCCTTCTTTGAGAAATGCGTATTCAAGTTGCAGTCAAGGTGGCTCAAAGCGACCACCCCCAGCCCCTCCTTATCAAGGAGGGGAGCTCTAAACGTCCCCCTCCTGATTCAGGAGGGGCTAGGGGTGGTCAGGTTACAGCTTTAAGCACATTGGTATTATTCCCCTGCCGGCATGACGCCCAATAGATACATATCTTTTTCCGACAAACCCAGCGCCCGCAGCTTGTAACGGTTGCCGCGCAGGGACTCAAGGGCATTGAGTCCCATGCCTCCGAGGATCTCCTTCATCTCGTGGCCCCAGGCGTGAACCAGGTTGACCAGCTTTTCCGCGCCTATTTCAGGGTTGAGACGCTTGGCGATGTACGGGTCGTTGGTCGTGATCCCCCACGGGCATTTCCCGGTGTAGCATCGCTGGCAGAGGGTGCAGCCGAGCGCCAGAAGGGTCGAAGTCCCGAGATTGATGGCGTCGGCGCCCAGTGCGATCGCCTTTATGGCATCGCCTGAACTCCTGACGCCGCCGCCGACAACAATGGAGACCTCGTTCCGGATCCCTTCGTCGCGCAGACGGGCATCGACGGCGGCCAGGGCGAGTTCCATGGGGATGCCGACATTGTCCCGTATGACCTGCGGGGCCGCACCTGTCCCCCCGCGGAAGCCGTCGATGGTGATGATGTCGGCGCCGGCCCGGGCAACACCTGAAGCGATGGCCGCGATATGATGCACCGCCGCGATCTTGACCGAGACCGGCTTGGTGTAGCTGGTCGCTTCCTTGAGGGCATAGATGAGCTGCCTCAGGTCTTCGATGGAGTAGATATCATGATGGGGGGCAGGGGAGATCGCATCCGAACCCATCGGGATCATCCTTGTCTCCGAGATCGCGAAGTTGACCTTTTCTCCGGGAAGATGGCCGCCGATGCCGGGTTTTGCACCCTGGCCGACCTTGATCTCGATGGCGATTCCGGCATTCAGGTACTCTTCGCTGACTCCGAACCGGCCCGAGGCGACCTGGACCATCACGTTCCCGCCGTATCTGTACAGATCCTTGTGCAGGCCGCCTTCGCCGGTGTTGTACAGGGTGCCGAGCTCCTTTGCAGCTGCGGCCATGGCCCGGTGGGCATTCAGGTTGAGTGCGCCGTAGCTCATGGCGGAAAAGATGAACGGATACTCCAGCTTGATCTGGGGGGAGAGCTTTGTTCCGAGTCTGGGTTTGCCGGTTTCTTTGTCCTTTACGATCTCGACCGAGTGCGGCTTTTTCCCGAGGTAGGTGCGCAGCTCCATCGGCTCGCGCAAGGGGTCGATGGACGGGTTCGTCACCTGGGAGGCATCGAGAAGCAGGTTGTCCCAGTAAATGGGGTACTTTGCCGGGTTTCCCATGGCAGCGAGGAGAATGCCGCCGGTATCGGCCTGGGCGTAGAGGTTTCTGATATGAGCCGGAGACCAGGATTCGTTCTTCTTGAAGGTTTCCTCGTTGGCCTTGATGGTGATTGCACCGGTAGGGCAGAGTGCAGAGCATCTCCGGCAGCCTATGCAGTCGGAGTTCTCTTCCGCAAGATAGTTGTCAGCTTCGACAAAGGAGTGTACGCCGTAGCAGCACTGGCGAATGCAGACTTTGCAGCGGATGCATTTGCGTTCGGTCCGGTCGACGATGAACTCGTTGAATGATTCGTTGACTGTTTTATAAAGCACCTTTATTACCTCCAAAGGTGAAGGATGGACCTCTGTTTTCAGTGCTACCCTTTGCGACATTTGTGCCATCGGGAGAAAGATGCCATAACATGCCGATATCGTTGATAAAGAGAGTGGGTGAGAGTGGTGATGTTCTGGTGATGGCAGCAGTAGTTTTGTGTTGAGGGTAAAAGTGAGTGATAAATCGTGTAGAAAGGGTAGTTTGTAGAGTAAAACCTGCTGGAGGCGCAGGGGACGAATGAAGAATACCTTCGGGATAATACTTCAGGCACGCGTCGGGCAGTCAAATTTACCCGTTGTTCATTTACCAGAAGAACGAATATTCACCAAACTGGCAATTTCCAGTAAAGATGTATATTATTTTCAGATACGGGTTCGTCAACAGGATCCTATTCAAACGCTTCAAATGGGCAACCATGAATCAAATGAAAGAACTGATCAGACTGGCCGAAGCTGAACTGGGTTCCGGAGAATACAAAAAAAACATCTGCTCTCTTTCCGTACCTTGTCCAGCCTTTCGATACGGCGACAATACCTTGTTCCATG
>Ga0134124_10001138_pt1 | contig 21298 bp, 8 predicted proteins | sample KB304_FD_96880 | JGI IMG/M metagenome (GOLD analysis project Ga0134124, IMG submission 96880) | Terrestrial soil microbial communities without Nitrogen fertilizer from Kellogg Biological Station, Michigan, USA - KB3-0-4 | ecosystem: Environmental > Terrestrial > Soil > Unclassified ... | reverse complement strand
GCAAGCAGTCCTCAGCGTCCTCCGCGGTTTTTCCTGCTCAGTGGCTCGGAATCAACCGCAGAGGACGCAGAGGACGCAGAGGAGAAACGCGAATGTGAGCGAGCAACACACTATCACCCCACTACCCAGTTGGACCACTCGCCAGTGACGTTGGCAACCAGGGGCTGCCAGCACATTGTAGTTTGGTTCACCGTCATTCTTCGCGCTGAGTTCTCTTCTTGAATGAGTTTCATCGGGACGAGGCAATCATCATGACCCTTTCACTCACGAAAACCCCCTCGATCATCTGGCGGCGGCCGGCTCGTTTTCCGACAAGCCGCTCGACGACAACAAGAACGCCGATTGGCATACTGCTTCTCGCACTAGTTTCGGCGATCTTTGCAGGTCTGATGGTACCTGCTCCTACCCGAAGCCAACAGCAGGCGGGCTGTACCGAATCGAACCCGGCCTGCCCTCCTGCCAGAGCCAAAGTGGATCTGGCTTTCATCATCGATCGCTCTGGCAGCATGGCAAATAGCATTGATGATGTGACGGAAGGTCCGGGGCGGGGACAGGCATACAACATAGAGCTCGAAGGGGTGCGCAGCGCGCTGCTTGATCCGACAGTCATACCTCGGGATGGCTCAATCGCCGTTACCGTAGTGCTTTTCCCCGTGTTCTTTCCCGGGACAAGCTTCGGCGCAGCCGTTATGCCGTTCAAAGAGATTGACACAGCCGCAGACGCCCAATCTCTCGCCGACCTAGTCGAGAAACTCAAGTGCGCCGCGGTGTGCGATCCGGTTTCAACGGCCCCTTGCCCGTCTGGCGCGACCTTTTACGAGCCCGCGATTACGGACGCTGACGACCTTCTGAATCAGAACCACAGGACAGGCGCGCGGCGCGTCCTTTTGATGTCTACGGACGGCAAGCCGAGCGACCTGGAGATGGCAAAGAGTGCGGCAGCTCAGGCGCGCGACAAAGCAGCGAGGGATGGAATAGTGTCCGAGCTTGACGTGATACTGACCGGCGTCAGTACCAGCGAGCTTGAAGCGAGCAAGGCTAATGTAAACTCTATCGTATTTCCCGCGCCGCCGTCCGATTTGCCCGGCGCGGTGTTTGTCATTGACAGAGGCGTCTGCAACGACCGGTGCGCACCCCCAGAGTGCGGCGACTTCGATCGCCAGGTCGGCGAGTTTGCCGAATTCACGCGCAAAGTCCTCCGAAGCGATGTTTCACCGCTCAACCTTGTGGTGACGACGGAAGAAGACACGCAGCCGGACACGCCGCTTTCGGGTAATCGACGATCGCTTCGCCAGGCCATCGAGCAAGCCAATTGCAATGGCGGCTCAGTGAAAATTACTTTCGACGCAAGCGTCAAGAACAAAACCTTCCGCCCGTTCATACCATTGCCCGCTCTGCGCGCGCCCGACATCATCATCGACGGTTGCGATGGCCCGAACTGCGCTACGTCGGTAACTATCGCTGGGCCCACCGACACGGCCAGGGGCGAACAGCACAACGATGGTCTATTGATACGCTCGAACCACGACGTTGTGCGTGGTCTTAAGATTATTAACTTCAGGCGGGCCGGCATCGCGATTGATCCCGTTTGTCAATTCGACATCGTCGGCCACAACCGGGTCGAAGGGAATACGCTCGAGAACAACACATTGGCCGGTGTGCTGGTCCTTGACCCGCGACCGATTCTCTCGGCATCTGCCATCCAGTCAGTCGCCGTTCTCGGTGAACACAACATCGCGAACACGATCTCGCGGAACGACATTTCAGGCAGCGCGACACTGATAGATTTGGGCGGCGATGGCCCGACGCCCAACGATCCGGGTGACGCAGATCAGGGACCCAACACGCTGCTCAACTTCCCAGACACGCTCAACGTGGTTGCGACCGGAGGCACGCTTGCAATATCGGGCCAGGTCAACGGCCCGACCGCAGACGGCGCAATAGTCGAAGTATTCGCCGTCAAAAGCTACAGAGTCGTGTCCGGCAATCTTGTAATCGATGCGGTGACGTTCCTGACGAGCGCAGTCGCCGAGGCCAACGGCTCGTTCAACAAGACGGGCGTCCTTGCTTCACCTTCATATGCTTTATATACCGCCACAGTGACGGACGGCGACGGAAACACTTCCGAGTTGATGTTTGAAACAAGCGCGACCAAGCCCGCGCGGCCCGTGGCAATGCTCGCCTCGCCGATCAACTTCGGCGATGTGCCTGGAAACTCCCCTTCGCCGCCACAGCCGGTTCAGATCGTCAACACCGGCAATGCCCCGCTACGTGTTACGAGTTGCGCGATAGCAAAGTGCAACGGCCTGGGGGATGACACATTCCCTTTCACCGTGACCAACTGCCCGACCGCGCCCATCAATCCCGGCGAGCGAGCAACCATCAATGTCACGTTCACACCGAATGCTTGCGGCCCGGCTGCCGATTGCCTGGTTCTGCAAACAAACGATCCGTATAACCCCCAGCCCGTGTCGCAGCTTGCCGGCAACGGCATTGGATTTCCCCAAGCCAAGATTACGATTGAGGGCGGAGGAACCGCTCTTGAGTTCGAAGCGATCGAGGCAACCGGCAAATCGAGGAAGCTACATAAGCGACCATCTCGCGATTTTACGATTGAGAACATCGGCTGTGCTCAACTGAACCTGACCTTCCGTTCTATCCTGCGCATCGGTGGCACTGTTGCTTGCACCCCGGACGACAGCAAGCTCTACTCCGTTACCTTCCCCATTGGTGGTACAGAGTTTCCCTTCGGACCAGATCAACTTTTCCCGATTCCTCAAGGAGGGAAGATGACCTTCCGCGTTAGGTTCAACCCTGTGATACCTCCTGTGACGGACGCGGGCAGCGATTGTGATCCGTCCCCCGCTAAGTGTCCGCCCTCGGCCGATAAGGTGTTACCCGCCGAGATCAAGTCTGTGATTGCCTTCAGTCATAATGGCACCGGCGATAAGACGGTAAATCTCACCGGACACGTCACCACTGAAGTGCAGTTGATAAATGCCAACCGCGATGAGCCAAGAAAGCCTCCACTGGTGACCCTTACCAAATCAGCCGACATACTCGAGGTCACGATCTTCATTTTCGACGCGAACCTGGACGTCAACAAAGCCCACTATGAATTCTTCGATAGCGCGGGGCGTTCTGTGGACGTTGACAACCGCGACACTGATCTCGCTCTCGCAATAAAGCAGAGAGTTCCGCAGTTATGCACCGGCCAGAGCTTTAAAGTGATTCAGAGGTTCTCAAATGCGAATCAACATCCGGAAGTCGCGCGAGTGAGCGTGACGGTTACCGACGGACAGATAACGACAGCCCCGGTCATGTCAGGTGCGATAGGCTCGCTCACCGGCACAACGAGCATTCAGGCCTTTCGCGGTCCGCAGAGCTCAGCATTGCTTATGCCAATCGTGAAACTCTCGTCCTCCGCCAGTAGCCACGCGCGGGGTGAGCCGAGAACGAGGGTTCGAAAGGAGAAGTAGATGACGAAACAGTTTCTTCGTTCATCTCAGGTGGTCCTGGTCGCGAGTTTGATAGTGAGTCTCACTGCGAGTCAACTCTGCGGTGTTGCTCGCGCGGATGACCGCGGTGCGGAAAAGTCAATTCGCCGCAGTATGGCGGCGTTCGCTCCTATTGGTAAGGTGTTTTCATTCGGAAGAATATCAGTGAATGGGCGTGCGGTTCATGGTGAGCAGATGATCTGGGGCGGCGAGCTGCTCGAGGCGTCCGACGATTCGCGCGCATCTGTGACGCTAGATTCAATTGGGCAAGTCACTCTCGCACGCGGGGCAGTAGTAAGACTCGCCACGACTGCGACCAACATTGACGATGATAAGAAGTCCAGCCTCTTGATTGCGACGCTGACCAGCGGCGAAATTGTCGTCAAACTCAAGCAGGATGCCCGGGCCTACATCAAGACCCGCGATCAGGTCTTCACCTCGTCTATCGGGGCGGTCTTCCGTATTGGAATCCGGAAAGGCCAGGCAGTGACTGATGCAGCAAGCGGCGTAGTGTCGGCAGAAGCCGCGATCGCACAGCCAGGGAGTATCAGCATAATCCGTGTCGGGTTTCAACGAAACACCGGCCTCCCTCGCGATCTCGGTAACGAACCCATCAAACAGAGCCGCAACAAACCCGGCGCCACTGGTGCTTCCGTGCATTCCGAACCGATCAATGCGCTTTTTAAGAGGCGTAAGGGGACTATAATTCGGAGAGTACTATTCACGCCTGGAGTAGATTCGATGGAGGCGCAGGTCGCACAAGACGAAGAACTCGTCACGGACTCGCCCGTTCGGTTCGACCTGATACCGGCGGACATTGGTTCAATCAGTCAGCCGAGAGTGCGAACGAATAACGCGGGAATAGCTACGACGACTTTTACCGCCGGCCCTACCGCAAAGAGAGGTAAACTCAGAGTGACCGCGGAAGAAACAGGTGACTTCAGGGAGTGGGATGTCCTTGTCATAGGATTCTGGACAACGCAAAACAAGATCCTGGTTGGCTCCGCTGCAGCCGCGGCCATTGTGCTCATATTCATTCATCCCGATCCTGGAGGAAGAGGACCATTGAAGCTGACACCTCCGCCGATAATACCGTGAAGGGCTCAAGAACCAATTTGAGCAGCATTCAGAGTTAGGTGAGGAGCTAATGAAGACCGAATGACCTGGACCTGGCAGACAACAAACGTGAGCAACCCCACGTGCCGAGCGTCTCAGAACGCGTTTAGTCTATCGCCCAGGATTAGTGGAGGAGTCTTATGCCAGACGAGCCGCCATATGGAATAATCGCCGATGCTTTCGAGAAAGGAGACGTCATCCCGTTTCTTGGCGCGGGCGTAAACGCAGGCACACGTAACCCGCCAGGCGCACCCTGGCATGAGAAGGCCCCCTTTCTCCCCAGGGGCACTGAGCTCTCGGTCTATCTGGCCGACCAATGCCAGTTCCCATCCGAGCACGACTACGAGCGCAGGGACTTAGCAAAAGTCGCTGCATATTATGTGGATTCAAGCGATCCCGAGAGTTTGCTTGACGATCTCCATTCAGTCTTTGATTCTGATTATGTTCCCTGCGGCATTCATGGCTACCTGGCTGGACTACCACAACTGCGGCTAATAATCACTACCAACTATGACGATCTGCTTGAACAAGCATTCAGAAAAGCGAAACGGTCCTACTTTCTGGTAATCCACTCGACCAATAGCGAGATATACCGAGCGAGCGTCCTGTGTTGGAAATACGATGCGGAGAAACACGACGCTGTCTACGATCCCGAGCCGCTGCATCCCGGAGATCTTGCTGGTTTCATTGATTCGGATACGACTACAATAATCTACAAAATGCATGGCACGGTGGACCGCAGTCAAAGCAAACGTGACAGTTATGTAATCACCGAAGATGACTATGTAGAGTTTCTCTCGCGGATGGCAACCAAGACGGCGGTGCCTTCTTTATTCATACAATACTTCCAGGGCCGCCGCATTTTGTTTTTGGGCTACGGGCTGGGAGATTGGAATCTGCGTCTGGTGCTTAGAGATTTCCTGAAGCGGAGATCATGGGCCATTCAATTTAACCCATCGCCCTTCGAGAAGAGCTTGTGGCGTAACCGCGACGTGAAAATCTATGATATGGACATTGACGAGTTCGTCGAACGACTCAGGGCGCACGGCAATCGAACGACGAATCCAAAGTGAAAGTTCCGGCAGGGAATGCATATGAGCGCTGAACTTGACTCGGACTTCTGTCCATACCAGGGATTGGAACCCTATACAGAGGAGAACCGGGACTATTTTGTTGGCCGTGAGCGCGACAAGAAAGTCGTCGTCTCGAATCTGTTTGGCGTGCCTTTAACGATCCTCTACGGAGTCAGCGGCGTAGGCAAAACTTCGGTGCTGCTGGCGGGGGTAGCGCCCGAAATTAGAAAAACACCCGGGGTGGCCGTGGCGGTCTTCCGCGACTGGCAAGACGACGGTTTTGCGCTGGCTCTTAAAAAAGTACTATTGGAAGCAGTAAGCAAGAGTACAGGCAGGGAGATCAAACTTGACCTGACAGACCCCTTCGACCAATTCCTGCTGAAATGCAATCTAGAATTGGATGGCCCCATTCTCGTCATACTCGATCAGTTCGAAGAATACCTGCTCTATCATCCATACTCAAAGGGCGAGGAGGAGTTCGACGCTCAGTTCGCGCGCGCGATCAACCGAAAAGACACTGACGCGAATTTTTTGGTAGCAATACGCGAAGAAGAGCTGAGTAATCTGGATCGCTTTAGGGGCAGAGTCCCTAACTATCTCGGTAACACGTTACGATTGAAACAGCTCGACCGAGCCGCTGCCATACAAGCGGTCCGCAAGCCGTTGATTGTCTATAACCGTCGAGTGCCAAAGGACCGGCGGATGGGCATTGAAAAAGCTTTGGTTGATAAATTGGTCGAGAGCGCACAACAGCTACCCCGGGGTAATGGCGCTAGAGAACAGACCAGCAATAGCGCGCCCGAAGAACCAGCCGTTGAAACTCCTGTCTTGCAGTTGCTTTTGAAGCGCCTCTGGAAGGAAGAAAAGAAAGATGGTTCACATAGATTGCGTCTTTCTACATTAGAAGAGAAGCTGAAGGGCGCCGAGCAGGTCATCCGCACTTATCTCGACGAGAGTCTGGCAGGGTTGGAAGAAGTCGAGCGCGATACTCTGGCAAAGACATCGCTCTTTCTAGTTACACGTTCAGGTGCAAAGATCGCGCACGAGCCTAGCACACTCGCTGACTGGGCCGGGTTGAAGGAAGATCAGGTGAAATCAGTCTTCGATAAACTCAGCCTGCAGCCAAATATACGAATCTTGCGCAAAGTGGCCGTTGCCGGCAAAGGCGATCGCTATGAGATTTTTCACGATGTGCTTGGGAAGCCACTACTGAGCTGGAGCAGCGACCATGTGCATGAGCATGAGAAGGCGAAGGCGGCGAAGCGGGCCGCCATTGAGGCCGCCGAACACGCGAAAGAGGAAGCTCGTCAACGCGAGCTCGAACAAGCTAAGGCCCTCGCCGCAGAACGGCAGCAGCGTCTAGAGGATAAGGATAGGGCTAACAAGCGTTTGAAATGGATGGTTGGTTGCTTAGTAGTGATGATTGTGTTTGTTATAGCTATGTCGATACTTGCGGTGCGGAATTCGTCGCGTGCAGACAGGAGTGCCTCGCTTGCGAAGAAGGGACAACAAGATGCTGAGAAAGCGCACGGCCTAGCACTCGTCGCAAATGATACACTTACTACACTACTAATCAAGAACCAAGATTTTCAAGGCAACCTGGACAGGTTCGAGGAGGCCCTTCAATTCTATCGCGAGAGCGGAAATCCGTTCGGCGAAGGAGTAACACTGGCAGCCATTGGTCAGCTCTACTATGTGGTAGGGGAATATCGTATTGCAGAAGAAACGTACAAGGAGGCGCTCGGTATCTTGGAGAAGGCCCTGTCCCCCGAAAATCAATACGTAGCGAGCATACTCGGTAAACTGGCGTTGGTCTACTCCGAACAAGGCAAGTACAGTGAAGCCGAGCAGCTCTTCCGGCAGGCGCAAACGATCCTGGAGAAGACTCTTGGCCCGGAAAATATTGCGGTAGCTACCAACCTCGACAGTCTGGGGGAACTCTACCAGCGGCAGGGCAATTACCAAGAGGCCGAGCCGCTTTTCAGGCGTGCATTGGATATCGACGAGAAAGTCCGAGGGCCGGACCATCAACAGGTCGCCATTGATCTAAGTTACCTGGCGTCTCTCTACTTAGAACAAGGTAGATTCAATGAGGCAGAACCGCTCTACGAACGGGCGCGCATGATCCTGGAGAAGGCCGTTGAACCAGATCATCCGACTCTAGCTTCGCTCTTCGCCAACATGGCCTCCCTCTATTCTCAACAGGGGAAGTATGGGAGGGCGGAGCCGCTTTTCAAACGTGCGATGAATATTCACGAGAAGGTTTGGGGGTCAAATCATCCGCAGGTTGCCTTAGACCTCAACAACTTGGCCTCTCTTTACAATGAAGAGGGATTTCTTTACAACGAACAGAGCAGGTACGCCAAGGCTGAACCATTGTTCAACAGGGCGCTGGCAATCTTTGAGAAAGCCTTTGGGCCGGACCATCGGAATGTAGCTTCTGTCCTCGATGGTCTGGGGTTCACACACTGCAAGCAACGCAAGTACGCTCAAGCCGAGCCGCTTCTCAGGCGGGCGCTAGCGATCCAGGAAACGGCTCTGGGGAAGGACCACCCTGATGTCGCGGGCAGCTTGAATAACCTGGCCGAATGCTATCGTGATCAAGCCAAATTTGCTGAAGCCGAGCCGCTCTTCAAGCGGGCGCTGGCCATTCGGGAGGCGGCTCTGGGTCGAGAGAGTCCTTATGTCGCCTACACGTTAAACGAACTTGCTTTGCTCTACTTTGAACAAGGGAATTACGTTGACGCCGAGGCGCTCTTCAAAGAAGCCCTGGTGATAAGAGAGAAACTTCTAGGTTCGGACCATCCCTATGTAGCCAATACCCTCGAGGACTATGCTGCCCTGCTGCGAAAGACAAGTCGTGAGACCGAGGCAGCAGAAATGGAAGCACGCGCAAAGCGGATACTGGCTAAACGCGAGTAAGAACACCAAGCTATGGACCGAATCTGATGGGTGTGAAGAAGCGAAATGCAATCAGCAATAGTTTCATACCGACGATGAAATCGCCCGCGATAGCTGGTCGGGTTGATGAGCACCCGTCCGAAATGTGATTCAGAGGCCGGATCCCTCCGTGTCAAGAGATGAAGTGCTGCAACTCCCGCGGCATGCTCTGGATCTTCAATCCTTTTCACAAGTAAGCATTGACAATCGCCTCTGTACTTACTTACCATTCAGCCGGACGCTTGGATCGCACGATGAAGCTCGGGGGCTTAATCGATTGGCGGTTCTACAGCAACTCAACTCTCTTCAGAGAGTCGATGAATTTCTCGATCCAACTCAAGCTTTATCAACCTCTCGTTATCCAGAGTCTGCCCATTTAAGTCACCGGTTCACTATCGTCCGCTTGAGTAGGCCGATTCGCATTCAAAAGAGGGACTATGCCAAAACAGGAAGCGAGCACGAATTCCTTTGACCCTGGTCCGCTGTTGCACGCTTTGACCGGTCTTCAGCACGGAGACTTTTCCGCGCGGCTGCCTGAAAAGTCGACCGGAATAGAGCGGGAAATCGCGAAAGCATTCAACGCAGTAGTCGCGCTAAACAAGAACCTGGCCGACGAGCTCGAACGCGTTGGAAGCGCTGCGAAGGCCGATCGCAAGGTCGCGCGAAGCAAAAAGCTGCCGCGCGCCAGAGGGGCATGGGCTAAGACTTTCGGTTACGTCAATACCATAGTCGATACGATGTCTCGGCCGCACCGCGAAGAAAGCCGTAACGGGGTCGCCGCCGCATCGCCCATCGATCGAGAACTGCTGAAGACTGTCGTGGCATTGAAGAGAGGCGATTTCTCGGTGCGCTTGCCGGATGACTGGGTGGGCGTTCCCGGAAAAATCGCCGACACTCTTAACGATGTGATCGTCCGCAATGACCGGCTCACCAGAGAACTCGAACGCGTGAGCCGTGTCGTCGGAAAAGAGGGGAAAATTACACAGCGAGCCGCGCTCCCGGTAGCCGACGGCTCGTGGCGAAGCCTGATCGACTCTGTCAATACGTTGATAGACGACATGGCCCGGCCGACGACCGAGATGGCTCGAGTGATCGGCGCCGTCGCGAATGGTGACCTTTCCCAGACGATGGCCCTCGAGGTGGACGGGCGGCCGCTGAGAGGTGAGTTCCTCCGTTCTGTGAAGCTGGTCAATGCGATGGTGGGCCAACTCGGTTCGTTCGCTTCTGAAGTGACGCGCGTCGCAAGAGAGGTCGGCACCGAAGGGAAACTGGGCGGCGAGGCCAAGGTGAAAGGCGTTGCCGGCACCTGGAAGGACCTCACCGATAGCGTCAATTCGATGGCCGGTAATCTTACCGCTCAAGTGCGAAACATCGCAGAAGTGACGACGGCTGTCGCGAGAGGCGATCTCTCAAAGAAAATCACGGTCGACGTGCGAGGAGAAATCCTCGAACTCAAGAACACGATCAACACCATGGTCGATCAGCTCAACGCGTTTGCTTCCGAAGTAACCCGCGTGGCCAGGGAAGTCGGAACCGAAGGAAAGCTCGGCGGGCAGGCACAGGTCCCCGACGTTGCCGGGACGTGGAAGGACCTTACCGATAACGTGAACTCGATGGCCGGGAACCTCACCGGTCAGGTGCGAAACATTGCCGAGGTCACAACCGCCGTGGCCAACGGCGACTTATCCAAGAAGATCACCGTCGACGTCAAAGGCGAGATTCTCGAACTCAAGAACACCATTAATAGAATGGTCGATCAGCTCAACTCGTTTGCATCGGAGGTAACTCGCGTCGCGAGAGAAGTCGGAACCGAAGGAAAACTCGGAGGCCAGGCCCAGGTCCGCGGAGTTGCGGGAACCTGGAAAGACCTTACCGATAACGTCAACTCGATGGCCGGCAACTTGACGGGCCAGGTTCGAAACATCGCCGAAGTTACTACGGCGGTTGCAAACGGCGACTTGTCCAAGAAGATCACGGTCGACGTCAAAGGCGAGATTCTCGAACTCAAAAACACAATCAACCGAATGGTCGACCAACTCAATTCGTTTGCTTCCGAAGTCACGCGAGTCGCGCGTGAAGTCGGAACCGAAGGAAAGCTCGGAGGGCAGGCTCAAGTGCCGGGCGTCGCCGGCACGTGGAAGGACTTAACTGACAATGTGAATTTCATGGCCGGCAACCTGACCGCCCAGGTGCGAAACATCGCCGAGGTGACGACCGCAGTCGCGAAGGGCGACCTTTCGAAGAAGATCACCGTGGACGTTCGAGGCGAAATCCTGGAGCTGAAGAACACGATCAACGTGATGGTGGACCAGCTCAATTCGTTCGCTTCGGAGGTGACACGAGTCGCGCGCGAAGTCGGAACAGAAGGGAAGCTCGGAGGACAGGCGGATGTTCGCGGCGTCGGCGGAACGTGGAAGGATCTCACCGACAGCGTCAACTCGATGGCAGGAAATCTCACCGGCCAGGTGCGCAACATCGCCGAAGTGACGACGGCGGTCGCGAAGGGCGATCTCTCGAAGAAAATCACGGTCGACGTAAAGGGAGAGATTCTCGAACTGAAGAACACGATCAACGTCATGGTCGATCAGCTCAACGCATTCGCCTCTGAAGTTACGCGCGTGGCGAGAGAGGTCGGAACCGAAGGAAAACTCGGCGGGCAGGCGATCGTGCCTGACGTAGCCGGGACGTGGAAGGACCTGACCGATAACGTGAACTCGATGGCGGGCAACCTCACCGGTCAGGTGAGAAACATCGCAGAGGTAACTACCGCCGTGGCGAACGGCGACTTATCCAAGAAAATCACCGTCGACGTCAAGGGCGAGATTCTTGAACTGAAGAACACGATCAATCGAATGGTCGATCAGCTCAACTCTTTCGCATCGGAAGTAACCCGAGTCGCAAGAGAAGTCGGGACGGATGGAAAGCTCGGAGGTCAGGCCGACGTGCGCGGCGTTGGAGGCACGTGGAAGGACTTGACCGACAGCGTCAATTCGATGGCCGGCAACCTCACCGGCCAGGTTCGTAACATCGCCGAGGTTACAACCGCCGTGGCAAACGGAGATCTTTCCAAAAAGATCACCGTCGACGTCAAGGGCGAGATCCTCGAGCTTAAGAACACGATCAACCGGATGGTTGACCAGCTCAACTCGTTTGCGTCTGAGGTAACCCGAGTCGCGAGAGAAGTCGGAACCGAAGGCAACCTCGGCGGACAGGCCCAGGTGCCCGGCGTTGCCGGAACATGGAAGGACCTGACCGACAACGTGAACTTCATGGCCGGCAACCTGACCGCTCAAGTCAGAAACATCGCCGAAGTCACGACCGCGGTCGCTAACGGTGACCTTTCCAAGAAGATCACCGTGGACGTGAAGGGCGAAATCCTGGAGCTGAAGAACACGATCAATCGAATGGTGGATCAGCTCAACGCGTTTGCTTCTGAAGTAACTCGCGTGGCTCGCGAGGTCGGTACCGAAGGCAAGCTCGGCGGGCGAGCGCAGGTGGCCGGCGTCGCCGGAACGTGGAAGGACCTGACCGACAACGTGAATTTCATGGCGGGCAACCTCACCGTCCAGCTTCGCGATATGTCCAAGGTCGCAACCGCGATCGCCAACGGCGACCTCACCCAGAAGATCACCGTCGACGTGCGAGGTGAGATTCTCCAGATCAAAGAAGTTATCAACGTGATGGTCGATCAGCTCAACGCCTTCGCCTCAGAAGTAACGCGCGTGGCGAGAGAGGTCGGAACCGAAGGTAAACTCGGCGGACAGGCCGACGTGCGAGGCGTCGCCGGCACGTGGAAGGACCTGACCGACAACGTGAACTTCATGGCAAGCAACCTGACCGCCCAGGTCCGTAACATCGCGGATGTGACCACGGCGGTTGCTTACGGCGACCTCTCGAAGAAGATCACCGTGGACGTGAAGGGCGAGATTCTCGAACTCAAGAATACGATCAACGTCATGGTCGACCAGCTCAACTCGTTTGCTTCTGAAGTAACGCGCGTTGCGAGGGAAGTCGGAACCGAAGGAAAGCTCGGAGGCCAGGCCGATGTGAAAGACGTTGCGGGCACGTGGAAGGACCTGACCGATAACGTGAATTTCATGGCGGGCAATCTGACCGGCCAGGTGCGCGGCATTGCCCAGGTCGTGACGGCGGTTGCCAACGGTGAATTGAATCGAAAGCTGACGATCGAGTCGAAGGGCGAAATCGCCGAATTGGCCGATACGATTAACGCTATGACCGACACGCTTGCTACGTTTGCCGATCAGGTAACTACCGTCGCGCGCGAGGTGGGCGTCGAAGGAAAGCTCGGCGGACAGGCAAACGTGCCCGGCGCATACGGAACCTGGAGGGACTTGACTGACAACGTGAATCAGTTGGCGGCGAACCTGACGACGCAGGTGCGCGCGATCGCTGAAGTCTCGACCGCCGTTACTCAAGGCGATCTTACGCGCTCGATCGCGGTCGAGGCGCAAGGCGAAGTGGCAGCGCTCAAAGACAACCTCAATGAGATGATCCGCAACCTCAAGGACACGACCCAGAAGAACACCGAACAAGACTGGCTCAAGACGAACCTGGCTCGCTTCACCGGAATGCTTCAGGGCCAGCGGGATATGACGACGGTCGCGAACATGATTCTTTCTGATCTTGCTCCGCTGGTCGATGCGCAACAGGGCGTGTTCTACGTCAATCAACCGGGCGAGGAGGAGCAGCCTCTGATGAAACTCCTCGGCGGGTATGCCTACTCGAACCGCAAGAATCTTTCCAACGAGTTCAGACAGGGCGAAGGGCTCGTCGGGCAATGCGTGTTGGAAAAGAAGCGCATCCTCCTGACGAATGTTCCGAACGACTACATCTACATCAACTCCGGACTCGGCGAGGCCCCGCCGCTCAACATCATCGTGCTGCCGGTGCTATTCGAAGAGGAGGTCAAAGCGGTAATCGAGCTCGCGTCGTTCAACCGCTTCAGCGAAATTCACATGACCTTCCTGAACACGCTGACCGAGAGCATCGGCATCGTGCTCAATACGATCGAGGCCAACACTCGAACCGAACGGCTGCTGGCGCAGTCCCAGTCGCTGGCATCCGAGCTGCAGAGTCAGCAGGACGAGTTGAAGAAGACAAACGAGCGGCTCGAACAGCAGGCCCTGACGCTTCGCGAATCAGAAGAGCGCCTGCGCAGTCAGCAGGACGAGCTTCAGAACACCAACGAAGAGTTGAAGGAAAAGGCAACGCTTCTGGCTCAACAGAAGTCGGAGGTCGAAGCGAAGAACCGGGAGGTCGAAGAGGCGCGTTGGGCGATCGAAGAGAAGGCCGAACAGCTCGCGCTTACGTCGAAGTACAAGTCCGAATTCATGGCCAACATGTCACACGAATTACGGACCCCGCTCAACAGCATGTTGATTCTCTCGCGGCAGCTCGCCGAGAACTCGGAAGGCGCACTCACGCCAAGGCAGGTGCAGTTCGCGGAGACGATTCACTCATCGGGCAACGACCTGCTTTCTTTGATCAATGACATTCTCGATCTCTCGAAGATAGAGTCCGGGATGATGGCCATCGATACCAGCGAGGTCGACTTCACCGACGTCACCGAGCAAATGAATCGAAGCTTCCATCAGCTTGCCCAGGACAAGGGATTGGAGTTTACGATCGACGTAGAACCAAACCTGCCGCCTTCGATCCTGACCGATCAAAAACGGCTGCAACAGGTCCTAAAGAATCTTCTCTCCAACGCATTCAAGTTCACTGAGAAGGGGCGCGTCTCTCTTCAGGTAAGGACGGTTGAACGGCGCGGGTACTTCGGCACGGAAAGCCTCAATCAGGCTGATGTGGTCATAGGCTTTTCGGTTGTCGACACCGGCATCGGAATTCCCGCCGACAAGCAGGCGATAATCTTCGAGACTTTCCAGCAAGCCGATGCTTCAACGAGCCGTAAGTACGGCGGCACAGGCCTTGGCCTTTCGATCAGCCGCGAGATCGCGCGGCTGCTCGGGGGTGAGATCCGGGTTGCCAGCGTGGCGGGCGAGGGCAGCACCTTTACGCTCTATCTGCCGCGTTCCAACAAGGTCTCCGCGGCGGCGAGCGCACAATCGAGCTCTGACCGCGCAAGGTCTGCAAGTAGTTCGACCACGCCGCTGTTACCGGTCAGCTCCTTCCCGATGGTCGAGTATAATGAGGTATTCGAAATCGCGGATGATCGCGCCGATGTAGCGATCGGCGATCGGTTGGTGTTGATCGTCGAGGACGATGCGCTGTTTGCTCAGATCCTCCTGGACCTCGCTCACGAGAAGGGCTTCAAGGGACTGGTTGCGGCGCGCGGCGATGTCGCCCTCAATCTTGCGCGCAAGTACAAACCGGACGCGATCACGTTGGACATCAAGCTGCCCGATCAGGAGGGCTGGACGGTGCTGGATCGCTTGAAGCACGATTCCGAAACGAGCCACATACCGGTGCATGTCATCACCGCTTACGAACAGGAGCGCCAACCGCGCGCATTCGGCGCGTTCATGCATCTGCAAAAACCCGTCTCACGCGAGCAGCTCGCGGAGGCATTCGACCAGATCACTGCTTTCGCCGAGCGTGCTGTGAAGCGCCTTCTCGTGGTTGAAGACGATGATACTCAGCGCATGAGCATTGTTGAGCTTATTGGAGGTGGAGATGTTGAGACCACCGCTGTCGCAACCGCCGAGGAAGCCATCGAGGCGCTCAAGGCAGAGACGTTCGATTGCATGGTGCTGGATCTGAAGCTGCCCGATATGAGCGGCTTCGAGTTGATTGACAAGATCCAAACGGAACTTTGCCGAAACGATCTTCCGATAATCGTCTACACCGGCAAGGACCTGACCGAAAAGGAAGAGAGCCAGTTGCGACAAGTGGCAGATGCGATCGTGGTCAAGGAAGCTAACTCGCCCGAGCGGCTGCTCGCCGAAACTGCTTTGTTCCTTCATCGCGTGGAAGCCAGGATGCCGGAGCCGAAACGCCGGATGATACAAAACGTGATGCGGAACGATCCGGTGCTCGCGGGCAAGAAGGTGCTTATCGTGGACGACGACGTGCGCAATATCTTCGCGTTGTCGAGCGCGCTCGAGAGCTACCAAATGGAGGTGCTGTACGCGGAAGACGGCCGCGAAGGCGTCAAGCTCCTGCAGCAGAATCCCGGGATCGACGTGGTGCTGATGGACATCATGATGCCGGAGATGGATGGTTACGAGACGATGCAGGCGATCCGGAACATTGACGCGTTCGCCTCGCTGCCGATCATCGCGCTTACCGCCAAGGCGATGAAGGCTGACCGCGAGAAGTGCATCGAAGCAGGCGCATCCGATTACATTTCCAAGCCACTGGACATAGACCAGTTGCTGTCGATGTTGAGAGTATGGCTGTATGGCCGCAAAGCGGCGCAAGCATGAGTGAGAAGCACACAGACGGCAAACTCGAGCAGCTTGAAACGGAATTGTTGCTGGAGGCGTTGCTTCGTTACTACGGTTATGACTTCCGCGACTACGAGCCGGGCGCGGTGAGGCGTCGTATTCGCGAAGCGATGCTCGCGGGTCGTGTCTCGACCATATCCAGGTTTCAGGAGAGAATGCTGCGCGAACCTGCGTTCCTCGAGCGGTTCGTGCGCTCTTTCTCCAGAACCGGGCTATCGATGTTTTCTGGACCGGGCTTCTACCGGGCGTTCAGAACGAAAGTGGTTCCGCAGCTCAGGACCTATCCTTTCGCCCGCATCTGGCATGCCGGCTGTTCGACCGGAGAGGAAGTCTATTCGTTGGCCATCCTTCTTGGAGAAGAGAAGATCAATCAACGAACCCGCATCTATGCCACCGATCTTAGTGAAGAAGTGGTGAGACAGGCGCGCGCGGGTAGTTTCCCGGCTTCGGCGGCCGATGTGTTTGCCGGGAATTATCTCGAGGCGGGGGGAAAGGGATCGCTGAAAGACTACTTCAAAAAGAAGGGCAGGCGACTGTTCATCGACCCGTCGCTCAAGAAGAACATAGTGTTTTCGGAGCACAATCTGGCAACCGACGGCTCGTTCAACGAGTTTCAGGTAATCATCTGTCGGGACGTACTCGGCAACTTCAATCACAAACTGAGGGAGCGCGCCGGGCGATTGATTTATGACAGCCTGAGCCACTTCGGGATTCTGGCGCTTGGCGCGAAGGAATCGCTGGACGAATTGCCCTACGAAGACGACTACGCGGAATTGGACCGCGAGGGCCGTCTTTATCAGAAACATGGTTCAACGGTGATTTCGGCCGCCGGTGGTATGGAAGAAAAGGAAGCGCAGCGCGTTTGATCGGATCGTTGCGACTCGCCTCACTAAGTGAACACGCTTATGGAGACTACTACTCCCCGCGTCAACATTCTGATGGTCGACGATAACGAGAGCAATCTGCTCGCGCTCGAGACCATTCTTCAGGGCGACGACCGCAACCTGGTTCGCGCCGCTTCCGGCGATGCGGCGCTGCAATACCTCCTTCGCAATGACGTAGCGGTGATCCTTCTCGACGTTCGTATGCCGGGCATAAGCGGGCTCGAAACCGCTGAGTTGATCAGAGGCCGCAAGAAAACCCACGACGTTCCGATCATTTTCCTGACGGCGTTCGACAGCGCCGACAACCAGGACCTCTCAAAAGGATACTCGCTTGGTGCGGTCGATTACATTATCAAGCCGCTGGACCCGGACGCCTTGAAGTCCAAGGTGGCGGTCTTTGTCGAGCTGTACAAGAAGACCGAGCAGGTGAAACATCAGGCGGAGCTGTTGCACGAAAAGAACATCGAGCTGGAGAACGCGAATTTCCAGCGCCTTGGAAAGCTCGTCGAGTTGGGAAAGAGGCTTACCGCCGAGCGCGACCCGGAAGCCCTTCTGCAGGTGTTCTGCGATGCTGCGCGGGATATCCTGGGCTCTCGAAACGCTTACGTGAGGATTATGGGACAGGACGGGAGGTCCGTCAGATTTTTCGTGGGGGAGACGCTCGACGTCGAAACCGCGGCAAGTGAAGGAATCAGAGAAGGAATCCGAGAAGTCGATGCGGGCATCCTCAGCGCATTGTCTTCGAAAGACAAAGCGGTTCGCGTCTCATACGCTGCACGCGGCCGGACGAAGCGTCTCCTGACTCAGCAGTCGATTAGTTCACTCCTCTCGGCGCCGATCTCGTTGCTTGACCAGACGATCGGCTGGCTATACCTGTTGGATAAGCTGGACGCCGAAGAGTTCAGCGAGGCGGACGAGCGGCTTGCCCTGACGCTGGCCGGACAACTGGCGGTGGCCTACGAGAACGCAAGCTTATACGCGGACGCTCGGGAACATGCCTCACAACTGCTTGCGGAGGTAACCGAGCGAAAGCAAGCGCAGGAAGAAAAGGAGCGGCTGCTTCTCAGCGAGAAAGCCGCTCGCCTGGAAGCAGAAAAGGCTCAAAGACTGAGCGAAGATCTGCTGATGCGCGAGGAGGCCGCGCGCGCTGACGCGGAGGCCGCGAACCGGCTCAAGGACGAGTTTCTTGCGACGGTGTCGCACGAACTTCGCACGCCGCTCAACTCGATACTTGGATGGTCACAGCTCCTGCGAACAGGCGACCTCGATGACGATTCCGCCAATCGCGCGCTTCAGACAATCGAGCGAAACACGAGAGCGCTCGCGCAGATAATCGACGATCTGCTGGACGTTTCGCGAATAATAACCGGTAAGCTCAGGCTGCGGGTTCAGGCTCTTGAACTCAACTCGGTTGTTGAGGCCGCCCTCGAGTCGATACGGCCGGCGACGGATGCCAAAAATATTCAACTGGACGTATCACTCGACCGGGCGGCGGGGTTTGTTTCGGGTGATTCAAGCCGGCTTCAACAGATCGTCTGGAACCTGCTCTCGAATGCGATCAAATTCACTCCGACCGGCGGCCACGTCGAAGTCAGGCTTGACCGCGTTGGAACCAACGCCCAGATAACGATCGCCGACAACGGCGAAGGCATCGGCGGGGAGTTCCTGCCTTATGTATTCGACCGCTTCAGACAGGCCGACAGCACTTTCACGCGAATGCACGGAGGACTCGGGCTGGGTCTTGCGATAGTCCGTCACCTGGTCGAGCTTCACGGCGGCACCGTCAGCGCCGACAGTCAGGGGAGAGGGAAGGGCGCTACGTTCGCAGTGTCGTTTCCATTACTGACGGCTTCAACGTGCGCCGGAACCGGCATGGCGCTGCCCGGCGTCGGGAATCAGATTACTTCGAGCCAAGCGGAGAATCTGAGCGGGCTTCGCGTGATGATTGTCGACGACGAACCGGATGCGCGCGAAGTCATCGCGGCTATGCTCGAACACTGCGGCGCGGAGGTGATCGCGGCGTGCTCGACCGGCGAGGCCATCGAAGTGTTAGCCGGCGCAGCGAACGGCTCGATGCCGGACGTTCTGATCAGCGATATCGGAATGCCCGGAGAAGACGGTATCGATCTGATTTTGAAGGTGCGCGCTCTTGGGCCCGAACGCGGAGGGAACATCCCGGCTATCGCGCTGACGGCCTATGCTCGCGCCGAAGATCGCGCGCGCGTATTAGCCGCAGGTTTTCAGCGCCACATTCCCAAGCCGGTCGAGCCCTCGACGCTGGCAAGCGCAGTTGCCGCACTCGTCCGCCACACTGCAGTGGCGTCGTAGCACTCGGATTCAAAGAACTTCTCTGCGAGCTTTGCGGTCCTTTGCGAACTTTGCGCTAACGTATTTCTTCCTTATCGCAAAGCTCGCCAAGGACCGCAAAGCTCGCGAACCCTCACAACGTTCGGGTAAAACCCACTCTAAAAGCGAAGCGTTTCTCCGGCGCCAGCAGTGCGCCGTCGGGTACAAGCTTCTGGGCGTTTGGGTTCCAAGCGAAGATCAATCTCAAAGGAATGTTCAGTACCGGAATCGGAAAGCGAAGCTCGCCGCCAAGCGAGTATCGATAGCTCGGAAGAAAATCCTGACCAGGCTTGAGCGGCTTCAACACTGTGATAATCGTCGCAGGCGCGCCCGTAGGCTGCACTTGCGTAGCCGTCTCGAAGCTTTCCCTGGTCAGCCCGCGAGCGTTGAACGACGTGCCGATGTCGAAGAACGCCGCGCTCGAGAGCCGCCAGATTATCGGCACTCGATACTCAGCATTGAACAGCAGCTCGGTGTCGCCGCCGACCGGCCGCACTTCGCTCGAGAGAAGTGTCGGAGCGTTGGCGCCCGACATCAGGAACCGCTCCACTCGGGCGAGCGGTGCTATCGAGTTAACATCGTAACCGCGCACTTCGGTTTCTCCTCCCTCAAAGAACCGCTTGAACACAGGGACTCCACGGACGGTTGATAAGGCTTGTTCTGTAAACGGTTCTCCAAACGATCGGATGTGCGACGCTCGCGCGCGAAAGCCCACTGCCATTGGCTCTCGCGAGGCATCGTCATCTCGACCGACGCGGAGAAAGCGGCGATAGTCGATGTAAGGCTTGAAGGTATTCAGGCTTCCTCCGAGAGCGCGCGCCGCAAGATCGAAGCCCGCTACCAAACGCGAGCCGCGATTCGGGTCGAACTCGCGATCGAGTGTGTCGTGAATGAGCAGCGGAGTGATGGACGCGATGCGCAATCCGCCTTGCTGAAGACTGCTCGGGGCGGCGGCGCCTGACAGAAGCGCATCGGCGAGATTAGTCGAAGTGAATGAATAGACGAGCCCGGCTCGCGTTGTCGCGGTCAAAGTGTAGCGTGACCTGTTGAGCGGAAGAAAAAGTCCAATACTGGCGCCGGCGGTTTTCTCTACGAACAGCGGCTGGCTGCCTTGCGAGTTTGTGCTCGCGTTGACGAGATCGAATCGCTCGAAGAAGCCCGAAAGATTCAAGCTGAGCGGAAGTCTTCCGTCGATGAGACTCGAATAATCCACGCCGCCGCTTTGTTCCCTGGTTCCTATTCGAGCGCGCCCGATCAACCTGTCTCCCCTGCCGGTCAGGTTTATGTTGGAATAGTCCAGGCTGAGCGATGCTCCGCCAGTGGTGCCTCCTCCGCCGCTCAAGTCGATGCGCTGATGATCTCGCTCCTTCAGATGAAGCTCGATGTCTACGAACCCGGTCGCGCTGTTGGGCTTCATCACGACGTCTTTGGGCTCGATTGGCTCAAACAACCCTGAGCGATTGATCTGGTCGATACCGAAGTCCCACAGTGACTGATTGAAAATGTCGCCTTCGTTCAGCGGGATCATTCGCAAGATGACAAAAAGCCTGGCGTGGGTGTTGCCGGTGATAGTCAGGTTTCCGAGCCTGAACTGATTGGTTTGAGAAGTCGCAGGCCCGGGAGGCGCGAGCGGGGAGGTTGCAATCGATTGAGCCAGGATGGGCGATACGGTTATTGCGATCAATACGAATGCGCAGGTGAATGGCTTGATGTTCATTTTGATGTTTGGAGTATCTGCGGTACGAACGTGCACCTTGTTGGCGGACCTTCGAAGAAACCAGGCACTTGCTTCGAACATGGAACGCGGCTGGTTCTCGCTCTTGCTGATCGGGCGAGAGCCATGGTCATACCACGCCTCTTTGACAGAGACCATGTGAAAAGTCCCGCCAATCCCACCAACGCAGAGACTGTGTGAAAAGGGTGGGTTCCTTTTGCATAGCCCAGGCGTTCACGCCTGGGTAAGAGTAAGAGCGCGGATATCTAGCCCGGTTCACCGGGCTTGCGTCGCCTTTAGG
>Ga0134124_10001136_pt1 | contig 21319 bp, 21 predicted proteins | sample KB304_FD_96880 | JGI IMG/M metagenome (GOLD analysis project Ga0134124, IMG submission 96880) | Terrestrial soil microbial communities without Nitrogen fertilizer from Kellogg Biological Station, Michigan, USA - KB3-0-4 | ecosystem: Environmental > Terrestrial > Soil > Unclassified ... | reverse complement strand
GTGTCCCCAGCAAGACTCGAGGTCAGGATGGATTCGCTACTTCCTTTCCTGTAGGGCTCTTGCATCCCCTACAACATGCCGGTTTAACCCGGCGCACTCCGGTTTGCCCGTAATCCAGGGCCAATCCCAAGGAGCAGCCCGGTGGGCGTCAAAACCTCGCGTTCACCCCCAGTGTCCTCATGAAAAGGGAGTCGGGTCAGGTGCAGCCCTCTCAAGGCTTACCTCTCCGTCCGCAATTCACCGATACGCAATGACCAGGCGATCGAGGCCGATCTCCGGAGGGGCGAGCTCAACTCGCGCGAAGCCGGCACTTTTCGAAATGCTTTCGAGCTCGGCGAAAGTATAAACGTCGCCGCTGGGTGTAGTGGCCAGCATCATCATGCTGAAGGCCGCCGCGGTGGGTGGCGAAACGCGATCAGGATTGGGAACGAGTTCAGCAATTGCGGCGCGGCCGCCTGGGTTTAGCGCGGCATGTACCTTGCGCATGAAAGTTGTGCAGGTGGGCGAATCGAAATGGTGCAGGAAATTGGTGATCAACACCAGATCGTAGCCGCTGCCAAAATCGGTTTCGAAGGCGCTGCCGGGAAGCAGGTGGTAGCGATCGGCAACCCCCATTGCCTGCGCATTCTTGCTTGCGACTTCGAGCACATTCTTCCAATCGGATGCATAGATGTGTGCGGCGGGATTCTGTTTTGCCGCGGAGATTCCGAAGATGCCGAGACCGGCGGCGATATCGAGAACTTTGTGTGCCACGCCGCCTTTGCGGAGTTCGGCAGCCATGATCTCGGCGGGCATATGCATCAGCGGCATCATGGCCTGCGCAAACTTCACCCAGTCGGGATTTTCGGGCTCCAGCGTTCCTTCGCCCAGCGCGGAGCCTCCCCGGCGTACCGCCTCGGTCAGCCGTGCATGACCTTCGCGCAAGCGCGGGGTGAGCAGAAACTCGATGGCGGTGCCGATATATGCCGGCGAATGCCGGTTGAGGAATGAAGCTGAATCCTGTGCGAGAGCGTACTGCGCTCCTTCTTTGGTCAAGAAGCCGTGAATGGTTAAGAAATCGCACAGGGTGCGCACGCCGCGTTCCGCGGCCTCGCAGCGCTTCGCAATCGTTGCGGCGGTAGTATTGCCTTCGTCGATGGCGGTGAAGATTTCCAGCTCAATGGCAGCCTTCATTGCCTCGGTCTGCTCATAGGCGTTTATGGCGTTGAAGAAGCGTTCCGGAGTGGGCTGTTGATGCGGGGCTGTGGTGGCCATGGATTCCTCCCGTCGGTCAGAGCCTCAGCAGTTTAAGGGGATTACTTCAGTTTTGCCCGTCAACCGGAGGCAATCGCGATCACTTCGGTTGCTGATCGCTCGATGCCCATCTGGATTACTTCCAGATTGCACCATTCGGACAGAACAACGTTGGCTGCTGGCTTGAACCGCGAAGGGAATCTCTAGTCCCGAACTCAGAAGAATCTAATCCTAATTGCTCGGTCTGGGTCGCTTAGCGTTCGTGACCCGTGTCCCGAGCAGAAAGCTCATGGAGTGAGCCCTGAGTAGCTCCTCGGGATAGAATCCCCAAACTGATTTGAATGCCATAGTTCGACTCCTTATTTATTCATGCTGCATTACGTCGAGGCAAGAACTTCTGCGAACCGCACACGAACGTTAGTCACCAGCACGTTAAGTGATGCTGGACTACGAAATGCTGAGACCTATTGCCGCATTCTCGTCCGGCGAGGCCATCCAATATCCGTATTTTGCGGCGACCTCAAATAGTTCCTGCATCTCTTCAGGTGTTAGAGGAGCTGGGCGTTGATTTGGATCAAAGGGCTTCGCAAGCTCCCGGAAAAACGCATAGAGATGCGATTTCGTCACCAAAGCCAAAGTCACCGGAAGAGACGATCGGTTACGAAGCGCGTGCTTGACGTTGCTCGGTATAGCTATAACATCTCCCATGCCGGCGGTGGCCCATTGGGTTCCTTCCTTCGCCATGAAGAATTCAAGCGAGCCCTCAAGAACATAAAGAAGTTCTACGTCGGCGTGTTTGTGCAGTGGGACCACAACACCTGGCCGCATTGTGCCGCGAATGAGGCAAATCGCATCTCCGACTTCTTCGGGTGAAGCAAGGAATTGAAGGAGCACTCCAGCAGCGTTGAACACTTGCTTATCGACGTTATGACTTGGTTGAGTTTCGTTAATACTTGTATTTTTTCTCTTCATGATTTGTGTTGTGCGCGAGCAGTGAACCCTCGGCCCGCGTCTTCCGACTATGATTCGCGCCGAGTGTTTTTTTTCAAAGACTCTCGATTAGCTTTGCTTACCTCTTGTCTCCTCAATGAGAACCCTGACAGGCCAGCTTCGGAAAGCGCCCTCATATTGAGATTGGCTGAAATGATCGTTGCAAAGATGAAGAGCTAGCGAACACCGCCAAGCGATGACTTTTGTCGAACGAACTCGCGATTCGTTTTCAGAGTTGATACAAATCCCCTGCGAGATATTTGAATCCGCTATCCACGGCGACAGTGGCTACCGTTTTTCCCGGTCCGAGTTCAGCCGCAAGTTGCAGTGCGGCGACAACATTCATTGCGGAAGACGTTCCCGCGAAAATGCCTTCATCTTTGGCTAACCGCCGAGCCACAGCGCGTGCCTCTTGCTCATCAACGGTGCGCGCCTCATCAAAATCGCTGTCCTTAAGATGTGGCGGACGAAACCCCACCCCGATGCCTTCCACGCGATGTGGTCCGCCTTTCCCGCGCGTGAGGACCGGTGACGACGCAGGTTCGAGCGCCACAATTCTGGCGCGGCATCCGCGCGCTGTCAGCGCTCGCGACACGCCCATCAGCATCCCCGCCGTGCCGACCCCACCGCAGAACGCCGCAATTTCCGGACCGGCTTGATCGAGGAGCTCGTTGCCGATTTCCATGTACCCACGAATCGCGTCGATATTATTGAACTGATCGGTGAAATACGTCTGTGGCTCCTCGCTCAACTTCCTCGCCGTGCCAATCATCGTGCGGAACAGCTCTGGAGTGAGTTGCCCGTTTTCCGAAGAAATAATCCGCAAGTCCGCGCCGAAAATCCTCATGGTCTGCAGCTTTTCTTTCGCAAACCCATCCGACGAAACCGGCACGAACCGATAGCCCTTGATCGCGCACACGAGCGCCAGCGAACTGCCAGTACTTCCTCCCGTGTACTCCACAACGCGCATTCCCGGGTATAAACTTCCACGCGCTTCAGCGCCTTCGATCATCGCCAGCGCCATACGATCTTTATACGAGCCAGTCGGGTTGTAATACTCGAGCTTAACGATGACATCTGCCATTTCGCGTGTGACCAGGCTTCGTAGCCGCACCGCGGGTGTATTGCCGATCACCTCGAGTTTCGTATTTCTTACATTGGTCCCCGACTTCAACGAACCGCCATCGCGAAAAGCAGAAGCCGCGTGACCGCGATCCTGCGGCAAAGATATCCTTACAAATCGTTCGAGCATCGCATTGACCTGCTCGGGTACTTCCAGCAGAGAAAAATGTCCAGATCCGAGGGTCTGCGCGGTGACGAGCTGTGGACACAACTGCTTGAATTGACCGAGATCTGCCATGAGGTTGCTTGCCGCAATGTAGGCAATGGGCACGCGACACGCCCTCGCTGCAGGAGAGGCGTCATAGTCCAGCAAATGATTCCTGAATGCCGGTACGGCAACGTGCTGCGAAGTTTTAGCCATCTCGGTTAATACATGAGCCTTCCGGACAGGATCGTCTGTTTCAATGAAGAGAGCGCTTGCTGCGAGTTGGAGAGTTTGAATGTAGGCAGCTCCAGCGAGCTGATCACCGAGTAGCTTGAGTTGGGCAATGAACGCGTCGGAGGGGAAAACCACAGAATCAACCAGGCAAACCGCCGCGCTCAGCTCCGGATGTGTTGCCGCCAATTGCAGTGCAATGACGCCACCCATGCTGTGTCCAACAAGAACCGCTCGTTCCACGCCGAGTTCTCCGCAAAGCCACGCCAGGTCATCTGCGAATTCGGGTACTGTATATTGCCGCTGTGGTGCATCGCTGGCGCCGTGTCCGCAAAGATCGGCAGCTATCACCCGGTGAAACCGGCTGAAGTACTCGATTTGTGGCGCGAAGAAATTGTGATTGCAGGTCCATCCATGCACGAATAGAAACGGCTGCGATCCTGAGCCAACATCCTCATACGCAAATGCCACGTTGTCACGGTACAAGCGCTTCATCTAGTTTCGTCCTCTTTGTTGTTGGCGAGGCCGGATCACCGCTTTGGTGTCACCTTCGCAGCGAAAGATTGCATGACTATCTTTCCGTTTCGGACGACAAACGTGTCGGTTGCGAATTCATAGTTGTTATCCACTGTTTCTCCACTCCAAATCAGGTAGGCATAATCGCCCTCGAAGATTGCCGTGCGCACCGTCTCCGATGCTGCGGGTTTGCCAAACTCCTCGAGCAGGTTTCGAAATAAAGTTTTGATTTCGGTTTTGCCTTTCAATGTTCCAGAAGGCGTGAAGACTACTGCCTCAGGTGAAAAATCCTCGAGAACACCTTCAAGGTCGCCTTCGCGAAAGCGTTGAATATGATTCTCAACTACACGTTGTGTGGAGTTCATCTCACCTCCTTTGTCTGGAACGCACAGTCAATGTTGCTCACGGAGTGCACGTGGACGGCATGTTGGTGTGGATGCCGATCAACTCGGGAGGCGCCTGCAGTGCCATCTGCTCCGTAACAGCATTTCCCCAATCGCCGCCTTGGGCGACAAATCGCGTGTATCCGAGGCGCTTCATCAGCACGGTCCAGTCGCGTGCGATGCGGATGGGGTCCCAGCCGGTCGTGGCTGGCTTTCCTGAAAACCCGCATCCCGGCAGCGAAGGGATTACTACATCAAAGGCGTCGTCCGCCTTTCCACCGTAGGCAGTAGGATCGGTGAGCGGGCCGATGATCTTCAGCTGCTCAATGATCGATCCGGGCCACCCGTGCGTGACGATGACCGGCAAAGCGTTCGCATGTTTCGAACGGACGTGAATGAAGTGGATGTCGAGCCCATCGATCGTGGTGACGAATTGCGGCAGGGCGTTCAGCCTCGTCTCCACCTTGCGCCAGTCGTAGTCCGTCTGCCAGTAGCGCACGAGTTCCTTCATGGTCAGCTGCACTCCCTGCGATCGATCAGCGACCGTCTCTTTATCGGGCCAGCGAGTGGCCGCTAATCGTTGCCGGAGATCACTCAACTGCTCTTCCGGGACGTTCACATGGAACGGGCGGATTTCGGTTGTGGAGTTATACGAAACGATGTCAACTTGCACAGTCGCGAGTTGCGTCATGGAAGTCTCCTGTTGTGCGGTAGTGTTTCTTCTTTGATGTAACGGTCTGCGTGTAGCCAGGGATGGCGAGCGCAACAACCATAGAAAGACAAGCGGCAGACAGAGCAGCTTGAGGTTGGCGCCATGCGCGCCGTGACGATATTACTGACATGATTATTCTCCTTCGCGCGATATCGATAAGCAGCCCGGTGCCCACCTGCAAGTTATTGAAAAAGGACGGCTTGATACTGGTCACCATGCTGCGTTCTCAGCAAAATGACGAGATCGCAGCAGACCACGGACCGGAGCCAGAGCGGTAACCCGACGGATGTGACCCGAAGCAGATCTCTCTCATCCAATCGAAAAACAAAACTTGGATGTTGCAACAATCCTTGGTTGAATGCGACTAAACGCCTGCAGGGAGGCGCATGAGCAGGAGGAGCATATTAAGAAAGGTCTAGCGATCGATAGAATTGAAGAAGCCGCATCGATGAACACTGAGGAGAACCAGCATGGCTTAATGCCGGTAGACACTGCTGATCCGGCAGCCAGATTACGCACGATCATCGATACCATTCCAGTGATCGCATGGTGCGCACGGCCCGACGGATCCGCAGAGTTCTGGAACCGGCGCTGGCACGACTACACAGGCATCTGTCTCGAAGACGCAACCGACTGTGGGTGCCGTGCAGCAATTCACCCCGACGACTTGGGGCAGTTGGAAAAGAAGTGGCAGTCGGATCTTGCTTCGGGAAGCGCTGGCGAACTTGAAGCACGCCTGCAGCGTTTTGATGGAGAGTATCGTTGGTTCCTATTTCGGTACGAACCATTGCGGGACGCGGCGGGCAAGATTCTCAATTGGTGCGGAACGAATACCGATATTGATGATCTAAAGCGAGCCGAACAGAAGCTTCGTCAAGGCGAACAGGAATTCCGTGGAATTACCGATGCCATAGCTCAAGGCATCGTCGTGCTGTCCCCTGATGGGACCGCTCTTTATGCGAATCGCGTTGCTCTGAAGGAGACGGGTCTCACGTTGGAAGAAGTCCAGACACAAGGCTTTTTTCTGTCGGCATTTCATCCTGAGGATGTAGCGAACCTGAAGGCCAGCCGCGATGCGGGCCTGTTGCGAGGTGAGCCGTTCGAATTGGAAATGCGCGGATTACTCCCAGATGGACAGTATCAATGGCGACTGATTCAATACAACCCGCTGCGGGACGATGAGGGCCAGATCATCCGCTGGTACGCGACGGGGACCGACATCCAAAATCAGAAGAATGCGGAAGAGAGGCTGCGCAACGAGAATCTCGCTCTGCGCGAGGAAATCGATCACTCCTCGATGTTTGAGGAAATTGTCGGCTCCTCCGAACCAATGCGCAAGGTATTAAACCAAGTGGCGAAAGTGGCCCCTTCGGATTCAACGGTGCTGGTCCTTGGCGAAACCGGTACGGGAAAAGAGCTGATTGCTCGCGCTCTTCATCGACGATCGAACCGTTCGGACAAGCCCTTCGTGCGGGTAAACTGCGCTGCGATTCCGCAAACCTTAATAGCGTCTGAGCTTTTTGGGCATGAGAAAGGTGCGTTTACAGGTGCATTGCAAAGACGTGTCGGGAGATTCGAGGCTGCCGACGGCGGGACTCTCTTTCTTGATGAAGTCGGCGACCTCCCCGCCGAGACCCAAATTGCGCTTTTGCGCGTACTACAAGAGCATGAGATCGAGCGCGTGGGCAACAATCATCCGGTTTCGGTAGACGTGCGGTTAGTCGCCGCTACGAACCGCGACCTAACCGCTGCCGTTGCTTCCGGAGCATTCCGGGAAGATCTTTTCTATAGACTCAACGTCTTTCCTATTGCTCTACCTCCCCTCCGTGAGCGGGCATTGGACATCCCAGTGCTGCTCGAATACTTCGTTGGGCGTTACGGAAAGAAGGCCGGCAAGAATATCAAGCACATAAGCAGAAGGACGCTCGGATTGTTCAGCGCATACGGCTGGCCGGGAAACATTCGCGAACTGCAAAACGTAGTGGAGCGCGGCGTCATTTTGAGCGAAGGGGAAACGTTCTCGGTTGATGAAAGCTGGTTCAACCGCGCACCAACAGAGTCATTGAATGAGCGGAGTGGCCTTGCGGCATTGGCACAACAAGAAGTGGAAATGATCAAAACCGCGTTGGCGGAGTGCCATGGCCGGATTTCGGGCCCTTCAGGCGCCGCCGCCAAGCTCAGGATTCCGCGGCAAACACTTGAGTCGAAAATCAGGCGCCTCGGCATCAGCAAACACGGGCACCAAGTCGCATCGGCTAAGTAGGCTCTACTAACCGAGGGAAGGCGGAATCGGAATGTGGTCCGCCTCGCTTCTGCTTTCGTCCCTACCTCGTCCTCTCTCCTCTAGGAATCTGCCCAAACTTAACCTGCTCTTGATGTCTTGCTGAGAGCTCGGCATTTTGCTGAGAACGCAGCACGAAGTGTCGGTTAAGTCTTTGTTCTTCAACATATTTGCAATGGCGCCCGAAATGCGTAGCCCAAGTCGTCGGACCATCGATTGGATGCGCCCACAGGAGGCGCAGGCACCCTTGAAGATTGAAAGGAAATCCGACGGGAAAACCACAATCATTTCGTTGATCGGCCGAATCCGTTCGGAAGATCTCGACGAATTAAAAGCACAGATGGATGACAAGAGTGAACGCACGATCTTGGACTTGGATGACGTCACGCTCGTGGACGCAGCCGTAATCCGCTTCCTGAGTAGCAGAGAGAGAAGGCGTCACACTGGTTCATTGCCCGCCTTATGTGCGTGAGTGGATTGGACGTGAACGAGTGAAAGGAGAAACTCAGAGTGATGAAGAGTAACGCCGGAAGTGATCCGTCAAACAATCCGAACCACGCAAAAAGGGATTCTTTCGCGACCAAAGTGGCGGTTGTGACTGGTGCGTCACGCGGTATAGGTCTCGCACTAGCAAAAAGGCTGATCGCAAACGAATATCGCGTAGTTGCAAACTCTCGCAACATCGGGTCTGCGATGACCCTGCAGAACACGGCCGATTTGAAACTCGTCGATGGCGATATTGCTCTTCGGGAGACCGCGAAGCAAGTAGTCGCCATCGCGGTCCATAATTTTGGGAGAATTGATCTGTTGGTGAACAATGCGGGAGTTTTTATCCCTAAGTCCTTCACCGAATACACGGTCGAAGACTTCCGAGTGGTAACTGAAACAAACCTTTCGGGGTTCTTCCACGTTTCCCGACTCACCGTTGAGCAGATGCGCCGGCAGCAATTCGGCCATGTCGTGAATATCACGGCGTCACTCGCAAGCCAGCCCATAGCGGGGGTAGCGGCAAGTCTTACAAACCTCACAAAGGGTGGTTTGGAGTCTGTGACACGTGCGCTGGCGATTGAATTTGCGGGCGAGGGTATCCGTTTCAACGCGATTGCGCCAGGGGTCGTCGACACCCCGATGAATCCCGCAGATGCACATGACTTTCTAAAGCAATTGAGCCCTCTGAAGCGCTTAGCCAGAGTTGAAGAAGTTGCCGACTTGTTGCTTTACCTCGAATCTGCTCCGTTTGTAAACGGCGAAATTGTGCATCTTGATGGGGGAGCGCACTCGGGGAAGTGGTAGTCAACATAACTGAGGCAGCAAATATGTGGCCGAATAATCGCATTCTCAAACTCTTTGGTATCGAGCTACCAATTATCCAGGCACCCATGGCTAGTTGTGTTTTCTCTGAAATGGTTGTGGCGGTTTCGGAAGCCGGAGGGCTAGGCTCGCTTCCTTGCGCCTTGTTGAGCGTCGAACAGATGCGCAGCGAACTGGGAGCAATACGTCGCCAGACCAGTCGCCCAATCCATGTGAATTTCTTCTGTCACACCCCGCCGCGAGGCGATGCAAATCGGGAAAGGGTCTGGAGACAACGCTTGCAGCGCTACTACGTGGAGTTTGGGCTCGAACAGAACATGCCCGTTCCGAGCGCCAACCGGGCGTCTTTTGACGACAAGATGTGCGACCTCGTCATCGAATTCCATCCAGAGGTTGTCAGCTTTCATTTCGGCCTTCCGGAAGAAAAACTGGTTCAACGAGTTCGAGATACAGGGGCGAAGATCGTTTCCTCAGCGACCTCAGTCGATGAAGCCCGCTGGTTGGAAGACCGAGGCTGCGACGCTATCGTCGCCCAGGGCTACGAAGCTGGTGGGCACCGAGGAATTTTTCTCAGCGAGGATGTTTCGACGCAGTCCGGTACGATGGCGCTCGTCCCGCACGTTGTCGACGCTGTGAAAGTGCCGGTCATCGCCGCTGGCGGCATCGCCGATGCGCGTGGCATTGTTGCGGCTTTTGCTCTTGGAGCAGCAGCGGTGCAAATAGGAACGGCCTACTTGCTGTGTCCGGAAGCCAAGGTCAGCCCCGTGCATCGTGAGGCCTTGAAGAACACCACGGAGAGTCAGACCACGCTAACAAACATTTTCACCGGCCGTCCTGCCCGAGGAATCATAAATCGGGCTATTAAAGAGCTAGGGCCAATTTCGGAGAATGTTCCGGATTTTCCGCTCGCTGCCACAGCTTTGGCGCCGCTTCGCTCAAAAGCCGAGGCGGCAGGATCGGGCGACTTCACCCCACTGTGGTCCGGTCAGGCGGCGTGCCTTTCTCGCGAGCTTCCCGCGGCAAAGCTGACGAAGCAACTGGCGACTGAAACACTAGACAAGCTGAGATCGTTGTAGAAAGCCCATGGCGGCGAGGGATGTACATGGACATTATCCGTTCGTTCGTCGGGTTAGTGACGAGAAACGGCCATCTCATCAGTGCTTGGTTTCCTGACGAGATGCCGACCTCCCGTTACTAACGAACCGCGTCGCGCTTCTTGCTGACCCAACGGGTCCACTGCCGTGCCAGAACTAAAATGGAGGGGCGTGCAAGTGATTCCGTTGAATCAGCGTGAGAACGAGGATGATGCCGAGGACGATACGAACAGACCCGCTAGCGAATTGGTTCGAAGCGCGAGACAGATATCGAATACTCATGGCCGCATTGGCGAGTCCGAGAGGCTTTCTGAAATCACTGCGAAATATCGAGTTAACAAGGAAGCCGTCTCGGAGATTGTCGGGGAGTTCCAAGAACTCGGAGCGGTTGCACGCGCGATGAACTCTTCGGCAGCAGTTCCTGTCCCGAGGCCGGAAGAAATACAAGAGGTGTATGAAATACGCGCAGCATTGGAGGAAATTGCGGGCCGCGCGGCCGCGCGAGCTCTTAAAGGAAATACATCTGCATTAAGTCGCGAAGTGGATGACATGCGCGCCGCATTTCGCCGCCGCGACTTGGATTGCTTTGTAGAGCACGATGTAGCGTTCCATAGACACATTTTGCAAGCGTCTCAGAATCAGACCTTAGTTCGCGTCTGGGATAGCTTGGCTGTGGATCAGCGGGTCAGAGCGGCGTTCGAAACGGTTTCAAGGGATTTCCCCGACGTCGTCGAATCACACCGACCAATCGTCGACGCTTTGGAGAAAGGGCGAGGGAGAGAGGCAGGACTGCTGTTGCGGAATCATGTAGAGACGATTTTGGAATTTCTCAAGAAGTCGGAATCGGCTTCTGGATTTCATAGAGCAATCCGCGATGATCTGGAAAGAGCTCGGGAAGTGCACAAAGCCTTTTTCCCCGACCCGGAACTTTCAATTCCCGGCTTGGTCTGCGAGAGCTTCTATAAGCCGGTCCATAGCATCGGTGGCGACTACTATGACTTTCTTCCGTTGAAGGATGAGTGCTGGGGAATAGCGATCGGAGACGTTTGCGGAAAGGGAATCGGTGCTGCACTACTCATGGCTAGTCTCCAGGCTTCGCTTCGGGCTCAGGCCATGCATGCCCATTCCAATCTTTCAAACCTTATCGATGGTGTTGAGCGGCTTATTCTCGCGGCCTCTCCAAAACATCTTTACGCATCGCTTTTCTACTCAGAATACGATCCCGTGACACGCGTATTGAGCTACGTCAATGCCGGACACAATGCCCCAATGGTACTTCGGTGGAAAGACAATGAATGTAAGATCTTCACCTTAGAATCCACCGGGCCGCCCCTCGGGCTTCTGGAGGGATCTCAGTGGACGTCGCAAGCCTTGCGGCTTGAAGCCGACGATGTGTTGGTCATGTACACGGACGGAATGACGGAAGCGGAGAGCCCAGGAGGCGAATCGTGGGGACCGGAGCGGCTCAAAACCGTGCTGCGAGATTGCCGTCACTCCTCGCCCGCTCAAATACTCACCGGCGTCGTAGATGGGGTTTTAGCTTTTACTGAAGGCACTGCGCAAGGCGACGATATGACGTTGGTAGTCGTTGGCGTGAAACATGAGCCGGAATCTGAGTGCGGGGTAGGTCGCAAAGCGGAACTCTTGCAAAATTCGGAAAAGTTTCTATAGCGGTTGCGCCGACAGGAATCCGCGAGTTTCGGCAATTCAAGACCTGATGGTCTCAGCTTACGAGGGCCCACGGCGACGTTGCAATTCAGGTGCATTCCTTGGACGACATAGCAGCGTCACCAGCAGCGGTGTAAGCGGCTCTGAATCAGTACGGTAAACGCCCTTGTGTTTACGAATATCGCGTCAACTCCCGAGTAGTCGGCAAACCTTCCCTTAGCCCATTGCGGAAGAGTTGCCCGTGACCGAGGACTTGGCCGCCTCCCGATCGGATAAAATGAACTGACGCAACCAAATGCTCTTGGCAACAGGCGATAAACTCGGCCCTTACCAAATCCTGTCCGCGATCGGAGCTGGAGGTATGGGCGAAGTGTACAAAGCCCGCGACACATGCCTCGAGTGCACCGTCGCCGGATCCATCGAGCTTTTGATGACGAAGCATTCCAAGCCGGCTGTCAAGCAACACCTCGCCTCCATCCGGATGCTCTTCAATTGGCTCGTCACCGGACAAGTCATCCCGCTCAACCCGGCGCACTCGGTGCGCGGGCCAAAGCACAGTGTCAAGAAAGGAAAGACGTCGGTCGTGTCGGCCGAGGAGATGGGCATCCTGCTCAAGTCCATTTCGGTTCAGGATGAAAAAACGGGTGCCCCGGTCTTGATCAGAAAAGGGCTTCCGCAGCGCCTCTCACTTGCAGCCGGGAACGTTTCGCGCGCTTTGCTCAGAACAGGCCAGACGCATCAAGGAGATGTGTCTTCGCGATCGCGCGGTCATCGCGCTCATGGGCTACATCTTCGCTCGCGTCGGCGCGGCGGTGGACATGAAGGTTGAGGATTACTACATTCAGAAAAGGCGCGGATAGGTCAGGCTTTCGGAACTAAAATGGAGATTCCGGCTCAATAGTTAGGCCGCACGTCGGACAGGCCCTTGGTCCTTGACGATCCTTCGCAGTTTCCTATTGTCCATGAGAGGTATCCAAATGACGAACCTCGTAGCATCAAAGGAAGTTCAAACCCTGCTTGACCGTGCCAGCGGCATTGGCGAAGCTGGCGGCAATGCCCGTCTGAAGGCGATCATGCGTGACTTCCTTGAAAGCACCATGTCGCTTATCGAAAAGCATGACATCAGCGAGAGCGAATTCTGGCAGGCGATCAACTATCTCCAGAATGGCGCGCCGGAATTCAAACTCATCGTCCCAGGGGTTGGCGTCGAACATTTTCTCGATCTTCATATGGATGCAAAGGACGCGGCTGCAGGCTTGTCGGGTGGCACACCGCGGACGATCGAGGGGCCGCTCTACGTTGCCGGCGCACCGCTTGTCGAAAGCGGCGCAAACCTCACCGATGATCCGGACGAGGGTGAAGTTCTGACCATGTCGGGCGCGGTGCGCGGCACTGACGGTGAGGCCGTTCCGAACGCGATCCTCCATATCTGGCATGCCAATTCAAAGGGCTTTTACTCGCATTTTGATCCGACGGGCGAGCAGACCACATTCAACAACCGCCGCCGCCTCAAGCTCGGCGCCGATGGCCGCTACGCGTTCACTTCGATCATGCCGCGCGGCTACAGCGTGCCGCCGGGGGGCGCGACCGACGTCCTGATGCAGGCGCTCGGCCGCCATGGCAACCGTCCGGCGCACGTGCATTTCTTCATCGAGGCGCCAGGCTATCGCACGCTGACAACGCAGATCAATTTCGCTGACGACCCGTTTGCCCGCGACGACTTCGCCTTCGGTACGCGCGAAGGTCTGCTGCCGACGCCCGACCGCAGCCGCGGCGAGGCGCATATTATCTTCGATTTCGTGCTCGTCAGGGCGCGGTCGAATGCCGACGCCGGCTTCTCGACGCGTCCACGCGCCTCTGCATGAGCAAGGCGTATGCAACGGCTATGGTCGCGGGCGATCTGGCTCCTGCGGCGGGAAGCGGACATGCGAGTTATCAGGATGGTTGGCCCGTAGTTGCTGTCTCCGGTGTTGTCCTTGAGGCTGTGAACTCCCCGGGTAGCGGACAAAAAACAGGATCCTGATGGATACCCGGTACAGGTGATTGCGAACGCCAACGGCGGCCGTGAAGTCGATGATTATTGCCAATTGCTCGCTCCGCTTCCGCGATGACTATTTTAGTTCCGGGCGTGTCGTCAGCAAATCGGAGGTTATCATCGGACGCGCTTTGCCTGAAGATTTGGAAGTGAACGGGAGAGACACACCTCCTTACACGACGGAAGTGTGTCTCCCTGTTTCCCATTACCAATAAAGAATCAGCTATTTATGGCCGGAGTGAGTGATTCGGGCCAAGATGTCGCGCCGGCTGTCGGGCACAGTGGCGCCTGCGAATTCCGCGCGTTCCGCCGGACTCCACTTACCCATCGTCGTGTTGATGGCTGCCGCCCACTTGTCCATGCTTTCAGCGTTGGGGTAGGTGATGACGACGCAGCGCATCGACGACGCCGAAGTGTTGACGTACTGCTCGTCGACCCCGTAATACGTAGCCACTCCGCTCTTGAGCTGTTCCTCAAACGTCGGCACCAGGAGCTTCTTGAGCGTCGCGGTGTAACCTTCCGGCTTATCGGCCTTCGCCGTGGAGCACACCACGCGCAGGTATGCTGGTGTTCCGCTGCCGCCATGGTACATCCTCGTTTGCATCAAAAAGTCTTCGTGCTTGGTTGCTGCGATTTGCCCGGGCCGCGGACCGTTCTTGCGAATTTCGTCGAGCACCTTCATGAGCCCCGCGATGCTGTTGGACGACCACGCCGCGCCGTGCGTGTATCCGTCGGGAGTGTGTACGACTTGCTCAAAGGTAGACCAGCTGAGGATGCTCCCGTCGGCTAACGACTTCTCGACAACCGGAGTGAACGACTTCTCGGTGTCCTCCGAATAAGCCGCCCAATTCGCCCGCGGGACTTGGAACTGGCTTACATAGGTGTACACGATCGGCGTCGATTCCCCTTGAGGAAGGGCCACCGGTACAAGCATCACTGCCAAAACAAACACCAGCAGACCCGCTATCCGTTTCTTCATTATTGTCCTCCCGGACTGGCTGGCAGGCTGCGGCGCAAATTCGTGCGAAGTTGTTCCTCGTCGCTCACTCCCAGGTTCGCGGATGCTGTGGGATACGGCGTTTCTGTCTAGTGGGTAACGTGGTGGAGTATAGGGCTTGCGCCCGCAGCACCGGCCAGTGTGCGCCGACATTATTCCCGAACTCTAGCCTTGTCAACCCAATTCTCCGCGCCATGCTCAACGTCCCGAAAAACGTGTTCAACACCGTCTGTCGCCCACACCCGCAGTCACAAAATCAATGATTTACCAGCATGGCTCTGAGAGAGTTTCGGAATGGGGGGTTACTTCCCGTTTGCCCTTCACTTGCCCTCAGACGTCCATTGGGCCTTCAATTTCCGGCCAGACGAACTGAATAAAGCCATCACTGGGCGGCTTGCTGGTTAGCGCGAACGTGGTCGAAGTTTTAGTGCGGGACGATGCTTGAACCCGCATTAACGGGAAGTCCGACGCGCCGCAGGAGGTTTTGAAATCGCGGATCGGCGCGAATCGAGTCCCAAGAGGGGTTAAGACCTAAATCGGTGATGTCCTCGCGCTCCTCGTAGGCTTTCTCAAGCGCTTGCAGCGCCAAGTCCGTGTTCCCGAGTTGCGCGTTAGTCAAGGCCTCGTCCCAAAAGTTGACGTGAGCGCCTGCCTTTCGTCGATCCTTGTAGTACTTCAGTCGGCTTTTCAATGCGCCTTTGTACCCGTCGCGTGCATAGGCAGTCTTCATCGTCTGTGCCAGGTCGTGTTCACCACCATAAATCGCTAATTGCTCCATCTCATTGATACTTTCGTCGTACATCCCTTTGTTCTCGTAGGCGTATGCCAAAGTCTCATGGGCATTTTCAAAAGTAGGATCCATATCGAGGACCCTGCGATTCTCCGCAATGGCCCTGTCGTATTGGCGCATGAAGCGAAAGTGTTCGGCCGTACTGCGAATAAGACCTAAGGCGACGGGATCAAACTCCCTGGCAATCTGGAATTCCCGAAAGGCTTCGTCAAAACGGCCCATGGAGTCGAGATACAGTGCATACATTCCGTGGCTGAGGGCATGGCCAGGATTGAGTTGAATGGCGCGGTGAAATTCCTTTTCCGCACCGGGCATGTCCCAGTCATACATCCATTTCACCCAGCCGAGGGCGCCATGGGCTTCAGCGACTGTATCGTCGAGTTGCAGGGCTTTTTCAGCGGCTTCTTTTGACTTCGGCATGGTATCCATGGGTCTGCCGTAATACGCTAGTTCGTGATAGGCATTCGATAGCCCAGCATATCCCAGAGCATAGGATGGGTCTTTCCGGATTGATTCCTGAAAGTACTCCACGGCCCGGTGGTCGCCGGCCTCGCTGAATTTGTGCCAGAAGTACATGCCCTGGAGATATGCATCGTAAGCTTCGGCGTTGACTTGGCGCTTTCGGTTTTCGGATGCACTTCCCTGGGGCCTCAACTTAGGTTGAATTTCGCTGACAATGCTGTCCGCTACAGCCTGCTGAAGAGAAACGACTTCGCGAATGTCTCCGTCATAGGCTTTCGCCCACAGATGACGATCCGAACGGGCTTCCAGTAATTGCGCCGTGATTCGCACCCGATTGCCCAAGCGGCTCACAGTGCCTTCAACGACCGCGTCCACCTCTAGTTCTTTTGCAATTTCAGGCAGTGGCTGGTGGGAGCCCTTGTAATGCATGGCGGAGGTGCGCGAGATAACGCGCAAAGAACTGAATTGTGCCAATTCGGTGATCAACGCGTCTGTCATTCCGTCTGCAAAATATTCCTGGTTGGTATCTCCTGAAAGGTTTTCCAGCGGTAGAACGACAATCGAGCGAATTGTAGGCACACCGGGAGCAAAAATCCGACTGCGGATGCTGGCAATGTCGAATGCAAAGACAGCGGCGGCAGAGAGTGCTGTAACTCCTAGGGCAACACCCCATGCACGCCTCCAACGAAAGGCAGTCGGTTCTGCGCGTGTTACGGGGCGCTCGGGTGAAGGTGAGCCACCGGGTTCGAGCACGCGCTCAACTGAGGCGATGAACCTATAGCCCTTGCCCAAGGAGGTTTCGACAAAGAGAGGGTGCTCAGCGTCGTCATTCAGCGCCGAACGGATTTTGCGAATCGCATTATTGATTCCGTTCTCCGCGTCGAAGAAAAAGTCCTTGCCCCAGATTTTCTCGATGATCTCTTGGCGTTTGACCAGCTGACCCTGCTTTTCGGCCAGCAGGATCAACAACTCCATTGGCTTGCGCTCCAGACGAAGCCGATGGCCGGCTCGACGCAACTCGAACTCGTCGGGATCGAGCTCGCAATCTCGGAAGCGTAGTTTTGCAGAGAACATGGAAACTTCCCGCGAGGCCTAGAGTGAGTATATCTCTGCCATCCAGCGCAGAGAACAGTCGAGATTAGTCCAATTCACTTAGGCAGTTACACCGATAGACAGAAGTGACAAAGACACAAGACCGCCGCGATTGACTTCCGCCAGCATCCACCCGAATCTCCGGCCACCACAGGCACATGCCTGAGTAAGAAGGCCAGTCGTGGGAGATCTCGGGTTCGATCCTGAAACGGCACTGAAGCTTATACAGACCCTACTTCGCGGAGCTGCCTATTTTTTTGCAGGATTCGCGCTGCTTGGCCTCTCCGCTTGTGTTGTCTTCCTGTGCAGGGAGATATTCGCTTCGCGACCTCGCGCTAAGGTCCGATTTACCAAAGTTCTGCCGATGGGCTGTGCTTCCGTGGTTGAACAGGATCGCGATATGATCTTCCCGGAGACGCCGATTTTGGTTGCGTCAGAAAGTCTAGGGGAGGAAGCGGTGCGGGTGACTGCTCCTCTACGTGGCGCCAGCTCCGGTGACGGTTCCTGCCCCCAATCTGTAAGGTGAACCCACTTGGCCCTGAGGTTTCCCTACCCCCTGCGGTTTCGGGAGGAGATCTATGGTGACTGCGTCGCCGCACTCCTCCGGTACGAAAATAGCAAGGATGATCAGGTTCTTCAGAGCTCACAACCGCGTGGTGGTTTCTTTGTCGATCTTTGCTTTTTGTGCCTACCCGCTTATCGACCACGGCAAGTTCCCAGCCATCCGAGTGGTTTTCCGCCTCTTCCTCCTGATCCTTATTGCCAGCCAGATTTTCTGGATTCGCCGCGCCCTTGATCTTGGTGAGCGATTCGTTCCCGGGAAGCCTCGACGCGTCTGGTTCTCGGCGACCATAGGTACTGTCTATCTTTTCTTCTTCGCTTACAGCTGTACCCATAGGGGAGTGGCTAACTTCCTCCTACCTGCCATGGATATAATCGGCGCTGCCGACCGCAGGATGCCCAGCATTCTGATCGACGGGGCTCTCTCGTGGTGGCTCGTCGGGTCCGTGCTGGGCTTCGCTTTGGTGATGGTTTTCTGGACCGTGGATCGTGTGATTCGCCTCTCAGCTGGGATGTACAGTCGCGCACACGCCGGCGCGGCAATTCACGTCGCTCCTCCCACGCCTGCTCCCATCGCTAATTACTCGCCTGCCCGCCGCCGCTTCCTCGGACAGGCCGCCATTGCCCTAAGCGCAACGCCGTTCGTGGCCTCGGCCTACGGGCTTCTCTACGGCCGTCTCAACCTGGAGGTCACTCGCCGGCGCATCCGCGTGGCCCGCCTGCCCAAAGCCTTTGAGGGCTTTCGTATCGCCCAGCTTTCCGACATCCATATCAGCCCTTTCATGCCTGCGGACGAGATTCGTCGCTGCGTCACCATCACTAATCAGTTGAAGCCCGACTTGGTAGTGATGACCGGGGACTATGTCGCGTGGGACCCTGCAGCGCAAGGCGAAGTGGTTCAGGCGCTTGCGGGCCTTCGCGCACCCTTCGGCGTTTTCGGCTGCCTCGGGAACCACGAGAGCATCACGGATACGGAAGAATCCATTACCCGCTTGTTCGCCGCACAAGGCATTCAGATACTGCGCCAGGAACGCGCGTCAATCCGATTAGGCGGCGACACTCTAAATCTGATCGGCGTCGATGACAGTACCCCGGACGTAAGAGCGGTCCAGCGCCTGATGATGCCGGGAACGGTCAACATTCTTCTGAATCACAACCCCAACGACTTCGATCACGCGGTGGAAATCGCCTTCGACTTGATGCTGGCCGGGCATACTCACGGCGGACAGTTGTCGCTTGAGTTCCTCCACCGCGGCCTTTCCCTCGCCCGACTGGAAACGCCCTACGTCAGCGGATGGTACGAGAAACCTGGCGGGCAGCTGTACGTCAACCGCGGCATCGGAACCACCATGATCCCCATCCGCGTCGGCGCCCGGCCGGAAATCACGCTCTTGGAATTGTTCAGAACCTGATCTCATCCAGACCGTAAAGGCTTATCTATCATGAAGATGGCCAAAGGACGACTCAGACGTTTGCCCAGTTCTCCTTGGGTTAGCTTCAAGATGTGGCGAAAAGCGAGAATCTTCCGAGACCATTCGGGCAGGGCACTTGCAGACTTCCGAAGCATGAGAATCCAGCCGTCTAAATGAGTTCCAAAGCTTATATATAACCCCAACGGAAGGAAAATCCAAGAGCGCAATGTGCCCGAGGCGATTCGTCTCGGTGCGGGTTCATGTGCTGCGCGGATCAGGCGCAGCGTAGCGTAGCGTCCTAATCACGCGTAGGGCGAGAAACTCTCGACCACGAAGTTGTAGTCAACCTCCTCTCGGTAATCAACTTTATGCCAACTTGAATGCAGAATTTCTTAGGGGCAATAAGGGGGCAATAAGGATTCCCTCCGTTTCCTTTCAATACCTTAGAAGGCCAGGTCGCACCGCAAAACTCCTTTATTTCCATATAGTTGGTGGATTCGATCCCCTTCGCCCCTTTACCTAAGTTTCTGATTCGTCGTAACTTACGAAAAAACCTGGGGGCAATAAGGGGGCTCTAACGTCCACTGGACACAACGTCGGACGGACTACATTGATCCCCAACATTGGTCGGCCAAATAGAAACTAGGTCAGTACAGCCAAGACACACACTGAGCAGCGAGAGAAGCGGCATGAACGGCATGGCCTCTGCCGCGACCGTAAAATTTTACTTCTGGGTAGCCGACAAATTCGGGAGTGAATCCACTAATGACCACAAGCGCGTTTGGACGTAGCCGCCCGGCGGCGGACGCTTCGCGTGAGGTAGAGGAGCGTTGGTTGCTCTATGGTTTGTGAGGTAAGTGTGGGTCACAGGAGGTTTCCCCATGACCCACTTGCGAAAAATGATGCTGGAAGAGCTCCAGCGTCGTAATTATTCTGAAAATACCACACGCTGCTACATTCGCACAGTCGAAGATTTTGCTCGACGATTCAACTGTTCCCCGGATCGCTTAGGTCCTCGACACCTTCGCGAATATCAAGCTGAGCTATTCGAGAAGCACAAGGTGTCGCCGGGCAGCGTCGCAGTCCGTCTAGCAGCCTTAAGGTTCTTTTACTGTAAGACGCTCAAGAGAACTTGGAGCATCGCCGACACTCCCTATCCGAAAGGGGCCCATCGCCTGCCAGCGATCCTCAGCCAGGAAGAAGTTGCTCAACTCATTCAGGCCGCGGGCACTTCCTTCCATCGCACTCTGCTGATGACGCTCTACGCCACTGGAGTACGACGCGCTGAATTGACCCACCTGAAAGTCAGCGACATCGATAGCAACCGCATGGTGATTCACGTTCAGGGCGGCAAGGGACGCAAAGACCGGGATGTGATGCTCAGCCCAAAACTGCTCGAGGCACTGCGTGAGCACTGGCGCGGATTACAGCGCAAGCCCAGCGCATGGCTGTTTCCAGGCAACCGCTGGCATACCGGTGATACCCCGATCGACACCAAGGTGGTGTGGAACGCTTGCCAGGAAGCCGCCCAGCGAGCGGGCCTCCAGAAACGGGTTCATCCGCACACTCTTCGGCATTGTTTTGCGACGCATCTACTCGAGGATGGTGCTGACCTGCGCACCATTCAGATCCTGTTAGGTCATAACGATCTGAAAGAGACGGCCCGCTACCTGCATCTCTCCCAACGTCACCTGCATGCGGCCTCGAGTCCGTTGGATTCGCTGCCGCTCGAAGGCCGTTCGCCGCAGGAAGAGTAGATGGACCGGCCACCACTCGAGGTGGCCGATCTGATCTGCGCCGCGGGAGATGCTTTCCTCGAACGAAATCGCCACTGGCTCCGTTGGAAGCACATCAAAGTGTTGCTGGCCATTCGGCGATGTCGTACCGCCGCACTCGGCGGCCATCTCGATGAGTGCACCCGTTGCGGGTATCGTGCCACCATCTCCTATAACAGCTGCCGCAATCGCCACTGCCCGAAGTGTCAGACCGCTGCTCGGGACCGTTGGATCGCTGCGCGTCGACGAGAACTTCTCCCGACCCGCTATCTGCACGTGGTCTTCACACTGCCCCATCGCTTGGCTCCACTGGTGCTACAGAACAAGAAGGTCCTCTACGGTCTCCTGTTCCGCACCAGTGCCGAAACCCTTCTCGAAGTCGCTCGCAATCCGAGACACCTCGGTGCGGAAATTGGCTTCTTCGTGAGCGATACGTGAAGCACAGGGTTTAGGAATCGAGAGGTGGTATTTCCAAAGCCTCACACCTGGCAGCGTGAGTTTGTTTCCAG
>Ga0134124_10001135_pt1 | contig 21336 bp, 20 predicted proteins | sample KB304_FD_96880 | JGI IMG/M metagenome (GOLD analysis project Ga0134124, IMG submission 96880) | Terrestrial soil microbial communities without Nitrogen fertilizer from Kellogg Biological Station, Michigan, USA - KB3-0-4 | ecosystem: Environmental > Terrestrial > Soil > Unclassified ... | reverse complement strand
GATCGGCGCCGACCAGCAGCGAGCGCGCGAACCGTTCGGTCTTGGTCGTGACGATCACCACCTGCGTCGGCCCATCGAGCAGCGACACCAGCCGGGCGGCGACGCCGGGATAGAACCGGTGGTGGGAGAGCCAGCCGGCCGCGTCGCGCGCGAACCACTCGTCGCGTACGCGGTTGAGCGCGCGCCCGAGCGCCTCGGCCGACACGCCGGCGGTCTTCATGAGCGCGGGCGCCGCCTCGAGCCATCCGTGGCGACTCTCGAGCGTGCGCGCGTCGACGCCCGCCAGCAGGGCGTGGATCAGCAGCGGCATCTCCCAGCCGCTCTCGATGAGGGGACGCAGCGCGCTGAAGCGCTCGGCCACGGCCGCCGGGCGCGTCGTCGTCAACGGCCGGGGCCAGGCGGTCACGTACGCCTGCCACGCCGTCTCGAAGTACTCCGGGCGGCCGTCACAGACGACGCCGTCGAAGTCCAGCGCGAGGATCGCGGGAACGCTCATGGCCCGCGATTATACGTCGCCGAGCAGCGCGCGGTACTCCGCATCCACGGCAGCGTCGAAGGCGACCAGCGAGACGCGCTCGGGATACGGGCTCGCCGCCAGGTGCCGCCGGAGCTCGCCGAGCGCGATGCGGCAGGCGCGTGGCACCGGGAAGCCATAGACGCCACAGCTGATCGCCGGGAACGCGACGTGCACGAACCGCCGCTCGATCGCCAGCGCCAGTGCCGTGCGATAGCAGGACGCCAGGACGTCGTCCTCGCGCTCCTGACCGCCTCGCCAGATGGGGCCGACCGTGTGGATCACCCAGCCGGCCGGCAGCCGGTAGCCGCGCGTGAGCCTCGACTGGCCGGGCGGACAGCCGCCGAGCGTCCGGCACTCGGTGAGCAACTCGGGCCCGGCCGCGCGATGAATGGCGCCGTCGACGCCGCCGCCGCCGAGCAGCGAGGCGTTGGCCGCGTTGACGATCGCGTCCACGGCCAGGCGCGTGATGTCTCCTCGCACGACCTCGATGCGCCCGGCGCTCATTGCTCGCGATAGCCCACGAGGCCGGCGTCCAGCGAGCGCCGGTCGACGCGGTGGAGACGATGGATCATCGCCCGGCTCAGCAGGCGCGTGTGGCGGACGCCGACGAGATGCTCGGCGATCCACCACAGCTCGCCGTCGGTCGTCATCCAGCCCGGGCGGCGGCGGTCGAAGCGCGCGAGGTTCACGGGAGCGGAGTACGCGCGAAGCGTGCGGTCACCGCGCAGATTGATGTAGCCCTCGAAGTAGCTCATCACCAGCTCGCGCACGCCGCGGTGGACGGGCTCGCGATAGCGCAGGCCGGCGAAGTTCGACTTGGCGATCGCGCCCCAGTGTCCGCGCACGCGATAGACGGCCAGCACGTGATCGGTGTCCTGCACGGCCTCGAGATCGAGCAGCAGCGGGGGGAGGCCCAGCACGCGCAGCGCGGCCGCCGCGAACACGGCGCCCTCCAGGCAATGCGCGGTGCGCTCGCGCAGCACCCGGCGCGGCGACCACGCCGTCGAGGCGTGATGGTAGGGCATGGCGTCGAGCGCGCGCTGGATGCCGTACGGCGTGCGCAACGCACGCAGTCGCCGGAGCTCGGCGGCGGTGAAGCCGAACGACGGGCGGGCCGTCACGATTCGGCCGGCAAGACGACGAAGGCCAGCGAGCCGGCCTGAATCGCCAGGGCGGCGGCGGTGGCGGCGACGAAGCCGCCGGCCACGCCGAGGCGCTCGATCAGCCCCCCGAGGACGAGGAAGAAGCCGGCGAAGGAGAACAGCCCGAGCAGCAGTCCACGGAGCACCTGCACGGCCGGGGCGGCGCCCGCCCGGTGCGCGAACACCGTCAGGATGGCGGCGTACACCGGGAACGTGGCCAGCACACCGCTGAGCCGCGGCCCCAGCCACGGGGCCAGCCCGGTCAGCGCCACCACCAGCACGGTCGTGATGATCATGCGCGCCGGCAGGTCCCAGCGCGGCGCCGGCGCGGTCACGATCACCGCCGCGCGCTTGGGCATGAGTCGGAGCGCGATGACCAGCATCACGATCGCGATCGCCGTGAGCGCGAGCAGCGGCAGCGCCAATCGCTGCAACCCGGTCGCGGCGACGGCGAACGCCACGCTGGCGGCGGCGAGCGCGAGGGGCCAGCCGCGCCGCGCCGACCACCCGTAGGCCAGGCAGAACGCGACCTCGGCGAGCGCCCCCGTCAGCGAGCCGACCGCCACGGCGGCCGCGAACCCGGCGCCCTGGTCGAGGGCCAGGAAGAAGGCGACGGGGCCGGACGTGAGCGGCAGGCCGACGAGCCAGCCGCCGACCGCCTGGCCCCAGCGCCGGCCGGCCAGGCTGGCGGCGGCGATCAGGATCGGTGTGAGCACGAGCTTGAGCGCGAGCGTGTCCGTCATGCGGAAGGAGGCATTCTACCCTCCCGCCGGTGAAATATCGTAAAGGCAGGACGGCGCCGGCGGCACTGAGAGATGGCCGTCGAAAGGGGACCTATGGATCTCGTGGCGCTCGTGGAGCAGGCCCGGACAGGCGACGTCGACGCCTTCACGGCGCTCGTCCGCGAGCACCAGCGGCTCGCCCACGGCTGCGCCCTGGCCATGCTCCGCGACGTCGACGTGGCGCACGACGTGGTCCAGGAAGCCTTCATCGCGGCGGCGTGGCGCGGCCTCGCCCGGCTCACCGAGCCGGCGTCGTTCCCCGCCTGGCTGCGTGGCATCGTGCGGCGCCAGGCCCTCCACGCGCTGCGGGCCCGTCACCTGGAACCGCTCGCCCATGTCCCCGAGGTGCCCTCGGAGCTGCCCTCGGCCGAGCAGCGGATGGAGTCCGCGCGACGACGCGAGCTGGCGCTCGCCGCGCTGGCTGGACTACCGGAGGGCCTGCGAGAGCCGGCCGTGCTGCGCTGGGTCTACGACTGCTCCCACGCGCAGATCGCCGCCTTCCTGGGCCTGCCCGTGACGACCGTCAACAACCGCCTGCACGCCGCGCGCGTGCGGCTCAAGAGGAGGATCGTCATCATGGCGAAGGACGCGCTGCGGGACCCCGCGTTTCCCGACGATCTGCCGGCTCGGATTGGTCGCATCGTACGGACCAAAGCTCCGGTCGTGGAGGCGCATTTCGAGCCGGCCGGGCCACCGGAGCTCCTGCACACGCTCATCGCCGCCGACGAGGCCGGGCGCGCCGTCACCCTCGAGATCATTCAGCACATGCCCAATGGCGGTGTCCGCTGCATCCTGCGCGGCGCGGACGCCGCCCCCCTGCCGGGGGCGCAGGTCATCGAGCAGGCGGAGCTCGCGGAGGCCCCGCTCACCAATGAGGCGCTGGCCTCGGCGCTCGACCGGCTGCTCCCTCGCACGCCGGCCTCACCGTCGGTGCTCCTCGAGACCGGCATCAAGGTCATCGACGTGCTGATGCCGCTCGTGCGAGGGCGCAGCGTGGGCGTCTTCGGCGGTGAGCGCGTCGGCACGACCGTGTTCGTGGAGGAGCTCGTCCGCCGGCTCGCCACCCAGACGCTGTCGCTGTTCACGTTCTTCCCCTCGGTCCGCGCCGAGGGGCTCCGGCAGATTCGCGACGAGGGCTACACGCTGGGGATCGGTGAGGTGCAGACCTTCTTCTTCCGCGGCGATGGCCGCGTCCGCGAGCACGTCTTCGACTCGGTCATCGTGCTCTCGCGTGCCGTCGCCGCGGCCAAGCTCTACCCGGCGATCGATCCACTGGCATCGCGCTCGCGCTGGCTCGACCCCGCCATCGTGGGTGAGGCTCACGCGGCCATCGCGGCCCGCGTTCGAGGCTGTCTCGAGGAGGGCGACGCGCTGGAGGGGCGTGACGACCTCGAGCCGGCGGCCCAGGCCACGCGCGGGCGGGCGCGGCGCCTTCGCCGCTTCTTCCGTCAGCCCTTCTTCATGATATTAGGGGGACAAAACGAAAGGGCCGGCACGTTGCCGGCCCTTTCGTTTCTACGAGACGCTTGGATTTATGGCGGGCTCGACGGGACTTGAACCCGCGGCCTCTGGATTGACAGTCCAGTGTGCTAACCAGGCTGCACCACGAGCCCGTACCGCGACGCCAAGCTCGCAAAGGCTATCATGCACCACCGTGAGGGTCAAACGGCTCGGGCTTAGAGCGAGAGCTGGCGCCCGTCGTCACGCGGTGGCAGCTCGACGCGCGCGATCCGCAGCTTGCCCTCCTGCGCGAGCATGGAGAGCAGCGAGATCACCGCCCCCTCCGAGAGGCCGAGCTGGTGCGCGATCTCCACGGGCGCCATCGCGCCGTGCCGCTCCAGGCAGGTCCGAACCTGATCGTCGATCTCGGTCCACCAACCGTCCATACTCAGCTATCTCCTGCTCCCTGTCAGCTGTCTTCTGCTCGTGTGATCGCAACAGATCGATCGCAGCGGAGACCGTCACGGTAGCGGTGTGGGATGCGCGCGGCAACCCCTGAAAGAAGTTTCCCGCGAACTGAAAATCCGACGCTGGTACTGGCACGGCGTATGCCCGCGCCAGTCGCGACGTTCAGGGGCAGGTCGACGTGCCGGCGGTGCTGTGGACCACGACCCCATCGCCCGCGGCGCAGATGACGAACCGGCCGGGCGCGGCACCACCACCGGGCGCCGTGTCGGGAAGATAGACGTAAGCGCTCGGCCACGCCGGTCCACCGGCGCCGGGCGGCACCGGCACCACGTTCAGGAACGGCCCGGCGGTGGCGCCCCTCGAATTGGTGGCCGCCCGAGCGAGCACGGCCAGGCCCTCGGTCGTGGTCGGGAACGCGCCCATGTGCGCGGAGTACCCGCCGACGGCGCCGGCCAGCCTGCGAACGTCAGCGGTCGCGTGCGCGATGCGACCGCGCGCCTGCACGTTGACGTAGAGCGCGAGGCTGATGGCGGCGAGGATGCCGAGGATGGCGATGACGATCAGCAGCTCGATGAGCGTGAAGCCGCGACTTCCGCGCAGGCGTCTCATGGACCCTGGGTGGAAAACCCAGCGCGGTACGAGCTGACGATGACCCGGAAGCCGGTCGTGCCGGCCACCGTGGGCACACTCATCGAGAACGGCCGGCCGTCGCCGCGCGCGATCCGTGAGTCCACGTACGAGATTCCACGCGCCAGGACCTTGCCCTTCGCGTCCAACGCCTCGGCGGTGATATTCACCTCGAAGACGTCATCGGAGCGCTCGTTGACCACCTTGCCGGTCAGCCGCGCGCGATCCGGGCGGGTGCGATCGACCTCGTACGTGATGCGAAAGCCGTCCTGAGCCCGCGTCGCGTCGGCGCTGACGATGACGAGGCCCGCCGCGAGCATGAACACGAACCGCCGAATGGCCGAGCGCGAACGCATCGTCTTCGAAGGTATCACACCGATCCCGCGCGACCGAACGGCGGCGCGGGCACCTCGACGGCATTCCCCTTGCTCCCTCCGGGTGACAAGGAGGAGTCGGACATGCATAAAGCAGCATCGGTGCTGACCATATCGTTCCTCGCCCTGGCGATGACCGTCACCGCCTCGGCGCAGACCAAGCCCTCCACCGAGCCCAGCAGCAAGCCCCAGCGGCAGGTGTGGGCACCCTCGTCGACGGCGATGGAAGCCAAGCAGGTCATTGGCATGAAGGTGAAGAACGATCAGGCCAAGGACGTCGGTGAGATCGACCAGCTCATCGTCGATCCGTCCAACGGCAAGATCACCCACGTCGTCCTCGGCCGGGGCGGCGTGCTCGGCGTGGGCGAGCAGAAGGTCGTGCTCGCGTGGTCGGATCTGAAGATCCAGCCCGATACCACCAACCGCAACCGCTGGGTCGCGATGGTGGACCAGGCCAAGATCGACAGCGCGCCGCGCTACGAGGCGCGTCGTGACACCTCGCCGTCGGCCAGCCCGTCGACGAAGCCGACCACGAAGTACTAAAACCACTCACCCGGGAGGCGAGCGATGGACACGCGGCCGGGCGAACTCGCGGAGCGCGCAGCACAGACCATCGAACGTCAGGACTGGCTGCGACCGGTCGAGGACACTCTGCAGCGTGCCATCGCCGCCGCCTTTCGGGCCGGCGGCGAGAGCGGCCGCGCGGTGAAGAACTTCCTGCACGGCACCTGGTTCGGACACCCCTTGCACCCGGCGCTCACGGACATTCCCGCCGGCGCCTGGACGACGGCGCTGGCGTTCGACGCGGTCGACGGCCGCTGGAGCCGGCGCGCCGATCGTGCGATCGCGATCGGCATCGGTGGCGCCGCAGCCGCCGCGGTGGCCGGCCTCACCGACTGGCAACACCTCGACGGCGAGCCGCGCCGTACCGGCCTGGCTCACGCGGCGCTGAACACGCTCGCCCTCGGCCTCTACACGGGGTCGTGGCTGCTGCGCCGGCGCGGGGCTCGCCGTGCGGGACGCGCCTGGTCCTACGCCGGCTTCGGCGTGCTCGCGGCCGCAGCGTATCTGGGCGGACGGCTCGTCTACCGCGACCGCGTCGGCGTCGATCACGCCCAGCGCGAGGCGCTCGACGACTTCTCGCGCACCGTGCTCGAGGCCGAGCTGCGCGAGGATCAGCCGCGGCGGGTCGAGGTGGGCGACCTGCGCATCGTGCTGGTGCGCCGGCATGGGCGGATCTTTGCCCTCGGCGAGACCTGCGCGCATCTCGGAGGGCCGCTCGCCGAGGGCAAGGTGCAGGACGACAGCATCGTGTGCCCCTGGCACGGCTCGCGCTTCGCGCTGCAGGACGGCCGGGTGCTCGACGGTCCGGCGACGCTCCCGCAGCCGTGCTTCGAGACACGCGTGCGCGACGGGTACGTCGAGGTCCGCAGGGCCGGCGCGCGTACGCACGCCGCCGCGTGACGCGTCAAGCTATCCGGGCCCGACCGCCAGCCGCCAGTCCTGGTTCCAGACCTGGATGACGCGCGTTTCCCGCTCGTAGCCGAGCACGCTGACCGAGGCGGTGCCGAGCGTGAGGTTGCGGCCGTGAATCGGCGGCAGCCCGATCCAGCAGGCGGCGAGGATTCGCAGGATGTGGGCGTGGGCGAAGAGCGCCACGTCGCCGTCCACGGCGGCGGCGCGCTCGATGGCGCGGCGGGCACGTGCTCCCACCTGCTCGACCGTCTCGCCCTGCGGGACCGGCGTGGTCCAGATCGACCACCCCGGCTGCTCGGCCCGCACGGCCGCGGTCGTGCGGCCTTCATAGATGCCGTAGTTCCACTCGAGGATGTCGTCGGTCACCTCGGCGCCGTGAGCGTAGCCGGCCAGGCGGCAGGTGTCCCGCGCGCGGGCGAGCGGGCTCGTGAGCACCAGCGCGAACTGCCGCCCGGCCAGATGTCGGCCGAGCGCCTTCCCCTGCTGCTCACCGATCGGCGTCAGCGGGATGTCGGTGCGGCCGGTGTGCTGACCGCTCTTGCTCCACTCCGTCTCACCGTGGCGCACGAGCCAGATCCGATGCCCCTCAGCCATGCCGACACCATGCCGCACGAGCCGCCGCCGAGGCAACAGAATCTTGGCGGCGCCCGGGGCCGGCTAGCGCGGAAGCTTGGACGCGAGCACGTCGGTCGAAGATGCCGAACGGCAGGTGTCTGATCGTCCGGGGGTCGAGCTCGATCGTTCCGAAGATCGATGGTAGGCGGAGCAGGGATCGAACCTGCGACCTCAGCCTTGTAAGGGCTGCGCTCTTCCAACTGAGCTATCCGCCCGCGTTCAGAAGATCAGTGACTGACGCGTAGCACGGCCATCGTAACACCTGTGGACGCGCCCCGGAACGTGCGGCGCATCTCGTGGCGCGAGAAGTGGGCGAATCCGGCGCGCGCGGCGCTCGGCTCATCGAGCAGATCACAGAGGCGAAGGTGAGGCCGATCGGCTTCGCGGGCGGCGGCCCGCGAGCATCCGCATCCGGTCAGCGGCGCGCGGACGAGCTCCCGGGGCATTCGCGCCGATAGTGCTGGCGAGCCCGAGCGCGGATGTCGTTGGCGATGAGCGGCGGCATGTCGTCGAGCGCGAACAGCGCGGCGTGGGCCGCCGACACCGCGACGCCCTGCGAGTAGCGCGAGACCATGAGACCACGCAGCGCCGTGACGTCGCCGGTGACGCCGAACACTTCCGCGTAGGCGCGCTCGACGGCTTCGTCGAAACGCTCGGGATCGTCCGATGGTAGCAGGCGCGAGTGGCAGTGGGTCACCTGGCGCAGCACGCCCTTCGCGTGACGATCGAGCGCGTCGATGCGATAGGCACACAGCAGTGACAGGCGCTCGTCCGTCAGCGCCTCGTTCCACAGCCGCTCGAGCTCCAGCGCCGCCTCGAGCTGGTCCTGCCAGAGGAGATCGACCATCTCGCCATAGAGCCGGATCGTGCGAAAGCCGGCCCGGCGAACGCGATCGAGCGCAGCGGCGACGACGCCGAAGAACGCGGTGCGGTCGGCCCGCCCCTCGACCATGAACGACTCGAGCGCGCGCTCGGCGTCGAGGAGCAACAGCTGGCCGGCGGCGGCCACGGCGGGCACATCGACACCGCCCGCCGTCAGGCGATCGGTGAATGCTCCGGTGTGCGCGGGCGTCGCGATGATCACGGCCCCCTCGCTCCGGGCGAGTCCGGTCGAGACGTAGTCGGTCACCACACGGGCGAGAAACGCGTCGTCGGTGTACGCCTGAATGAGGTGATCGCAGGGGGACGTATTCCACAACGGAGGAACTGCCACAGTCATCTCGAGCGTCAGGCTAACACCGCCGGTCGCACATGTCGCCCGCCCGCTAAATCAGCCTGTGAAAACATTTCCCCAGATCGGTCGAGGTCATCCCTTGCGCTACACTGGACGCCTGATGAGGGCGGTCGTCGCCTGGGTCGTTGCGACCGTTGCGTTGCTGGCACCGCTCGCTCCCGTTGCCGCGGCGCCACCCGACGACGTTGCCGCCTACTGCCGGGCGACCTACCCGCAGATCCAATTCCAGGTGCGCTGCCTCAACGTCGAGAACGCCGCCGCCGAGCGAGTCTCGCGCGCGGGGCCAAGTGCCGATCGCGATGCCTTCAATCGTTGCCTGAGCACCAGTCCCTCGTGGGCGGCCACGGAGGCCTGTCTCGCTCAATCCGCGCGCGGTGTCCCGATGGGCGGCGTGCCCGGGATGATGACTCCACCCTCGGCGGGGCTCACCCCAGCGCCGGGGGCAGAGCCGGGCGGTCCTACCGTCGGCCCGCCGGCGGGAGCCGCGGCCGCGCCGGCGCCGGCCGCGGAGGCCGCGGCGGGTGGCCCCGCAGGGTCGACGGTCGTCCTGGGCCCGCAAGCGGGACCGCCAGCGGCGATCGTCGAGAATCGGCCGACCCGCCCCATCTCCGAGGCCGATGCCGATCGCCACTTGCGCGGTGTGCTGGAGCGCGCCGGCACTCCGGCGGCGCGGTGCACCAAGAAGCAGTATGGCCCAGGCTGGGTAATCATCTGCGAGTGACGTTTTATCGTGGGAAGATCTTTTCTCACGAATGACGACACGCTTGAGCATGCCTGGACGCTCCCTCGACGGAGTCGGTCGGCGGGCGCTCGATGGCGTGCGCGTCCTCCTCGTCGAAGACACCGACGACGCCCGCGAGCTGCTCGTCTTCGTGCTCGAACAATGCGCGGCGGTCGTGACGGCGGCGGCGAACGCGACGGACGGCTTCGAGGCGTTCCTGCGCGATCGCCCACAGATCGTGGTCACCGACCTCGCGATGCCCGGATACGACGGGTGCTGGCTGCTGCGCCAGGTGCGGGCCCACGCGGCGGCCGCCGACGTGCCGGCGGCCGCTCTGACCGCGGACACCGAGCGATACTCGCGTGACCAGGTATTGGCGGCGGGCTTCGACGCGTGGCTGGCGAAGCCGATCGATCCCTCTCAGCTGCGCGTCGCCCTACGGCGCGTCCTCGCCAGCGAGCACTAGTCGCGGAGCATCTGTCGTTTCAGGCTGTCGATCGCGTGACGGAAGTCGTCCCCCGCCGAATCCACGCCGCGCTGAATCTCGCGCCAGTCGTCCCTGAGCTTGCTGCGAAGGTCGAAGCCACGACGGGGCTCCGGCCGTGAGGTCTCGGACGGTGCCGGACGCGTGGGCACTGCGGCCACCGGCGACGACGGTGGCGTCACCGGCGTCGGCGGAACGACCGGCGTCGCCGTCGGCGGTGGGCTCGCCGGTGCGCGCGGCGGTGCCGGTGGATCCGGGACTCGCGGCGACGCCGCAGGCGCCGCGGGCATGGGCGGCTCGGCGAGCGTCATTTCCTCAAACGGGCGCGTGGGGGCCGTCGGGCCTGGCTTTGCGGGAGTCGAGGGCGTCGGCTTCACCGTCGACGGCGCCGCGGCCTTCGCCGGAGGGGGCGGGCTCGGCTTGGTCACCGCCGACCGCTGGGCAGCCGGCGTGGGCGCGGGCCGTTCGACGGCCGGGCGCGGCGGCTCGGCCTCGCGCCGACGCAACGCATTCTCCAGTTCATGAAGCCGGGTTTCAGTCTCGGCCATGCGAGTTTCCTGCCCCGCCAGCCGCTCGCCGAGCGCGGGCACGCGGGCATCGGGGGCCAGCACCGGTGCGGCCACGGGCGACGGCGAGCGCGCCGGCGCCGTGAGCACGATGGCGATCAGGATGGCCGTGGCGGTGAAACAGGCGGCGGCAATCGCATGGCCGACGCGGGTCAGCAGCAGACGGCGGGTCGCTTGCTCGGGCGGGTCCTCGCCGGCCGGCGTGAACCCGTAGAGCACCACGAGCCCGCAGAGTACGACCGCGCCGAGGGCGCTGAGCACCACGGCGGTGGCGAGAAACGCTGAGGCGAAGGCGGGCATAGCACTCCTCCCGCTCCCGACTGTGCACGCATCGTACCAGGCACCCCGGGCTCAGAGCCCGAGCGTGGACAATCGGGCCGGCGTGGGCACGCCGTCGTCGTCCCAACCGCGTAGCGCGTAGTAGGCATCGAGCATCGTTCGGAGCTCATCGGGCGGACAGTACATCCCCGCCGAGGGGCCCTCGGGAATCGGCTCGTGCATCACCTTCCATGGCAGCACGTCCTCGCGACGGCGCACCCCCTCGCGGACGTTGAACAAGCGCTCGAGATTGACGATGCGCTCGCCGATCCGCTCCAGCTCCTCGACGCTCACGTCCCAACCGGTGATGGCGCTCACCATGCGCGCGTACGGCTCGCCCACGAAGAGGCCGAAGCCGCGCTCGGAGGTGAAGCGGCACATCACGAGGGAGTCGCCCACCGCCGTGAAGTGCTGGCTCCGCGCGGCGAAGGCCGGCTTGTCCCCGGTGGACCGCCGATCGAAGGTCGGCGCGTACTGCGGGGTGGGGCGCGTGTCGTGGTGGCTGCCGCCGCGCGTCGCCGTAGCGTAGCCGATCGACAGCCCCTTGAGCGCGCGCGCCGAATGCGCGGGCAGCTCGAGGCGCTTGACGGCGTACACGAGACGCGTGGCCTCGGGATGGATCGACTCGGCCAGGCGCCAGGCGCCGTCGGCCAGGCGGTCGCCGAAGCCCTCGCGGCGTGCCGTCATCTCGACGAGGCGCAGCATCCCGCGCCAGTCGCCCCACCCGAACGGCACGCCGACCTCGGCCGGCGTCAGCCATCCGCGCTCGAGTGCCTCGCAGACGAGCGCCAGCGTGACGCCCATCGAGATCGTGTCGAGCCCCTGCAGGTCGCAGAGGTCGTTGGCGAGGATCAGTGCCTCGGGCTCGGCGATGCCGAGCATCGGGCCGAGCGCGAAGATCGACTCGTACTCCGGCATCTTCGCGCGCGTGCCCGCGAACTCCCCGTCCCTGATCGCGTACTGCTTGCCGCACGCCACCGGACACTTCAGGCACGTGGTGTCGCGGTCGTGGTAGTGCTCCTTCATCGACTCGCCGCCGATCACGCGCGCCTCGGCGAAGACCTCGCTCCTGAGGTTGTAGCTGCCGAGGGCGCCGAGCGCGTTGATGGGGCCGACGAGGAACGGCGTGCCGAACGTCGTCAGCGCCTGCGTGCCCTTCTTCAGCGGCTCGCGCGTCTCCTCGAGCAACGCCTTCAGCGCGGCGGGGTCGGCGACCTCGGTCTTGCGGGCGCCGCGCACGACGACCGCCTTGACGTTCTTGCTGCCGAGCACGGCGCCCAGCCCGCCGCGGCCGGCGACGGCCTCGCGGTTCTTCCAGTAGTGGGCCATCGCCGCGAAGCGCACGCGCCGCTCGCCGGCCGGACCGATGGCGATCGCGTCGGCGTCGGCGCCCTCGGCGGCCACCAGCGCGGCCACGGCATCGCGCGTCGACTGGCCCCACACCGCCGCCGCGGATTTCCGGACGGCGCCCCGCTCGTCGACCACGACGTAGCTCGGGGCCGCGGCCCGCCCGGTCAGCACGACCGCGTCGAAGCCCGTCCGCTTGAGCGTGGCCGGCCAGCGGCCGCCGAACGTCGAGTCGAAGAAGAGCCCGGTGAGCGGTGACTTGGACACCGCGCACGCGCGGCTGTTGCCGGGCACCGTGGTGTCGGTCACGGGCCCCACGGCGAAGATCGCCGCGTTGGCCGGATCGAACGCATCCACGCCCGCGGGGACGAGGTCGTACAGGATCCGCGCGGCGAGGCCATTGCCACCAAGAAGGGCGCGCGCCGTGGGCTCGGACAGACTCTCGACGTGTGAGGTGCCGGTCGTGCAGTCGACGAACAGGATGCGGCCGCCATAGCCCTTCATGGCGCCGTATCTTATACCGGCTTAGCGACCGAGCGAGGAGAGACCCTGGCGGGCGGCGGCGGCGATGTCGGCCGGGAGATCAGCCTGTGCGAGCAATTTCTTGTAGGCCAGCTCGGCCGCATCGTTCTGCTTGAGCTCGGCGAAGGCCCGGGCGGCGGCGAGCAGGGCGCGACGCCCCTGCGTCGAAGCCGGCGCGACGTAGGCCGCGGTCAGGTAGTACTCGGCGGCGGCGAGTGCGTCGCCCTCGCCCGTGTAGGTGTCGCCGATGGCCTGGGCCGCCTCGGAGGCGACGGTGGTCTCGTCGCTCTTCAGGAGCCGCTCCAGCACGCCGCGAGCCTGGTCCCAGCGCTTCTCCTGCGTCAGCAGCCGCGCGTGGCCGAACAGCGCCGGCGTGCTCCACTCCGGCCCCGACCCGTCACGCGCCGCACGCGAATATGCCTCGAGCGCGCCCGAACGGTCGCCGGTCGCCTCGCGCACGCGGGCGAGGATCATCGTGGCCTTCGGATCGTTCGGGGCGTCGACGACCGCCTTCTCGATTTCTTTCCGGGCCTCGTCCACGCGGCCGGTCTCGAACAGGGCCTCGGCCACCCGCACGCGCCCCTGCGCGACGAACGGACTCTGCGGATAGCGCTGGCGCAGCAGGCTGTCGGCCTCGTAGGCGATCGGCCAGGCCTTGGCTCCGGCAGCGGCGGCGGCCACGCGCTCGAGCGCGTCGTCGGCGGCATCGTGGCTCGGATACTCGGTCGCGAGGCGCCGCGCCGTGCTCAGTGCGCCTGACCACTCGCGGCCGTTGACCGCGATGCCGGTGAGCGCGTAGAGCAGCTCGCCGGCGCGATCGGCGCTCGCCGGGCCCGAGGGCAGCGCGGCCAGGGCGGTCTGGGCGGGCTTGGCGAACTCACGCGCGGCGCCCTTCTGGAAGCTCGCCACCGCCAGGCCGTACTCGGCGGCGGCGACGACGTCGGGGGTGCCGGCATCCCGCGCCTCGGTGAAGGCCCGGGCGGCGTCATCCCATTGCCGCTGGCGGAGCGCGAGGGCGCCGGTCCCGAGGCTGGAGAAGGCCGTCAGCCCCTCGCGGCGAGCCAGGGCGAGCGAGCGCTGGACCGCGGGAAGATCACCGGTGGCCAGCGCGGCGGCGGCGAGCGCCGCGTGCGCCCGACCGAACAGCGCCGGGAAGGGCGCTCGGCCCAGCCAGTCGTTCAAAGCGGTCTTGGCGCCGGCGGCATCGCCCGCCCGGACCATGAGGATGCCGCGATTCAACCGGGCGAAGTCGGTGCGCGGATGCGTCGGGTACGTCTGCACGATGCGATCGAGCAGCGCGCGACCGCCCTCGAGATCGCCGGCGGCCACCGCGAGCTCGGCGGCGATCACGAGCGCGTCGATCGCATACGCGTGATCGGGAGCGACGCGCGCGAAGTCGAGGAACTCGCGGCGGGCCACGTCGCTCCGGCCCTGGCGCAGCGAGGTCCACGCGATGGCCAGGCGGATCATGGGGCTCTCGGACGCCGCCGGGAACTCGAGCAGCGCGCGGCGGAAGGCGGCGGCCGCGACCATGTAATCGCCCGTCTGGTAGGCGGCCTCCCCCTGCTCGATCAGGACGGCGATGCGCAGATCGGGCGGCAGGGCCGGACTGGCCAGGGGCGCCAGCTCGGCGAGGGCCTGCTTGAACTCGCGCAGCTCGAAGTTCGTCCGGGCCAGCCGGAAGCTCGCCTGCCAGGCGATCGGCGTGTTGGCCGAGACCTGCCGCGCCAGGTCGAACTGGGTGCGCGCCTCGTCGCGATTGCCCTTCGCGCGATCGATCTCTCCCTTCACGAGGAGCACCCAGCCGCGGACGGCCGGCGCGAGGTTGGCGGCCAGCAGGTCCTGCACGATGGGATCGACCTCGGCATTGGCCGGCGAGTCGAGCGCGGTGCGGAGGAGGCGGAGTTGCAGCGGAAGCGCCAGCGATGAGCGTCGCGTGCTGAGCGCGGCCGCCGCATCGCGGGCGCCGCTCCAGTCACCCGTCGTCAGCAGGGCCAGCGCCAGACCGGCCTCGCCCCATTCGCGCTCCTTGCCGGTGAGCGAGACGGGGTGCGAGAGATAGGCGCGGAACGCCGCCACCGCCTCGGGCGCGTGCTTGGCCGCCAGCGCCCACCAGGCCAGCCGCAGCTGCGCCGTCGGAATGAGCGCGTGCGCGCCGCCGTCCACGAAACGCTTGAGATCGGCTTCCGCCCGGCCCGGCTCGCCGATGCGACCGAGCGCCTCGCCGTGCCAGAACAGGATGTCGCGGCCGAGCATCACCGGCGTGCCCCGCTGCAGCGCGAGCGCCCACGCCTGCTCCGCCTCCTGGTGACGGCCGAGCGCGTAGTGCGCGAGCCCCAGTCCGTGACGCGCCCACGCCTCGATCGACGAGGGCACCGGACCGCTCAGGACCGCGGTGAAGGCGTCGCGCGCGCGGGCGGCGTCACCGACCCGCAGCGCCGTCCAGCCGCTGGAGTGCTGAGCCCAGACCCCGAACTCCGCCCGCGGACTGTCCGTGGCGACCTGGCGGAACAGCCAGTCGGCTTCTTCGATGCGGGAGAGTCGGTAGTACGTCTCGCCCAGCCAGTAGCGTGCCTCGCGCAAGATGTCGCGTTCGGCGCCCGGGCGGGCGGCGCTCTCGAGGGCACGCGCGGCCTCCTCGAACTCTCCGCGCTGGTAGCGCGCACGACCGCACTCGAGGGACTCCGAGGGGACGCCGGTCCAGGCCCCGATGCAGGCTAGCGTGCGCGGCGAATGCGGGAACGCCGCCGGCTTCTCGCTGGCCGGCACGGTGAGCGCAGCCAGCGGCAGCGGGGGAAGCTCCATCGGGGCCGGCGGCAGCGGCGCCTCGGCGAGCACCGGCGGCTTGTCGAGCGGCGCGGCTACGAAGGGCACCAGGGGCGCCAGATCGGGAGGCGGCGGCATGAACGGCCGCGGTGTCGCGGCCACCAGGCCGAGCCAGGCGAGAGAGAGCACGAGCGCGCGCCTCACGACTTCTTCCCCGCCGGCTTGTCCGGCTCCGAGCGCTTGGGTGGCGCCGTCGGGCCGTTGCCGGTCTTGAGTAGGGCCTTCATCGCCGTCACCCGCTCCCGCGCCCAGTCACGAAGGCTCGAATCGGGGCTGCGGCCGGCGACGGCCTCATACGCGGTCAGCGCCGCCTTCCACTCCTTCTGCTCTTCGCGCGCCAGGCCGAGCCCGGCCAGCGCCCGGTAGCGCGCGCCGGCCTCGACGTCGTTGATGGCGCCCACCGCCTCGAACGCCTTGATCGCCTGCGGGAAGCGGCGGAGCTTCAGCTCGGATTCGCCGACCAGCAGCCAGGCGTCGGCGCGCGTCGCATCCTCGGCGCTCTGGGCGGCGATGGCGCCGAGCGCGCTGGCGTCCTTCCAGTTCTTCTGCTTGAAGGCCGCGTTCGCCTGGCTGAGCGCGAGGCGGCGCGTGAGGGCGTGGTCGGGGAACTGGCTCCGGAGCCGGCGCCACGCGGCCTCGGCGTCCTTCGGACGCGACAGGCGCGTGGCGATGTCGACCGCCTCGGCGAGGCCCTCGGCCGTCGGCGGGCTCTGCTCCATCAGCGCCTTGTAGGACTCCAGCATCTCGTCGCGGTTGCCGGACTTGCCAAGCGTCTGGCCGATGAGCCGCTGTGCCTCGGGCGCCTGCTCGTGCGAGGGATTGGTCTTGAGGAAGGCCCGCAGGTCGGCGACGCCTCCCCTGGTGTCACCATTGTTCACCTTCGCCCAGCCGAGCAGGAACTGCGCGTCGGGGATCAGCTTGGAGCTGGGATACTTCCCGGGAAAGGTGCTCAGCAGCGGCAGCGCCTCGGGAATCCGCTTGGCTTCGACGAGCGCCCGCGCCAGCTGGAACGTCGCCGCCGAGGCCAGCGCGTGCTCGGGCCAGGTCGTCAGGAAGTCGCGAAAGGCCGTGACGGCGGGCTCGGGATGCTTGAGCTCCAGCTCGGACCACGCCAGACCGTACAGCGCCTCGGGCGCGAGCGGAGAGGCCGCGTCGGTACGCACGACCTCGTCGTATGCGGTCCGCGCCTCGGGGAAACGCTTGAGCCGGAACAGCGCCTCCGCCTGCCAGAACTTCGCCTCGAGCACCTCGGCCGGCGGCGTCAGCGCGGTCTGCGCCCGCGCGAACGCCTCGAGGGCCGATTGCGAGTCGTTGAGGGCCAGGCGCGCCTTGCCCAGCATGAGCAGCGCGCGCCCCCCCCGCGGGTCTTTCGGATACTGGGCGACGAAGCGCTCCAGCGCGCGGCGGGCGACGGGATAGAAGCGATCGGCCAGCGCTCGCTCGCCGACCATAAACAGGCGATCGGCTTCCTCGAGCGCCGACACGGGGGCGACTGCGACCAGCAGGACCAGGAGCGCAGCGAGGGTCGGAACCATCGCCAGGCAGCGCTTCATGCCACCGAGCGTAGCACGGCCATAGTAAAGTCAGTGCGTGCGTTTGTGCGTGTTCGACCTCGACCACACCCTCGTCCACACCCCGCTGGACCTGGCGGCGATGGCGCTCGACATGCGCGCGCTGCTGGAGCGCCGCTGCGGCCCGCTCCCCGCCCGGCCGGACCGCTACCGCGTGGGCGAGCTCATCCACTGGTGCCAATCGAACGCGCCGGAGGTCGAGACACCGCTCTGGGGGATCGCGCTCGATCACGAGCGCCAGGCCATGGCCATCGCCTCGCTCCAGTCGGGCGCACGCGAGGCGATCGAGGGCGCTCGCGCCGCCGGCTTCGCGACCGCCGTCTGGACGAACAACGCGCGTGAGGTCACCGGCCTCGCGCTCGACCGATTCGAGCTCCTCCCCGTCCTCGATCTGGTGGTCACCCGCGACGAGATGCGCGCGCTGAAGCCCGATCCCGACGGCTGGCGCGTCATCCTCGAGCACTTCGGCGCCGCCCACGACGCGGTGGTCGTCGGCGACTCCTGGGTCGACGGCGTCGCCGCCCAGGCCGCCGGCGTCCCCTTCATCGCCTACCGCCCGAAAGAAGCGGACCTGGAGCGCTGGAAGATCACCCCGATCGCCCGGATCGACGACCTGACCGCCCTCCCCGCCTGGCTCCACGCCCGCGCTCGAGGCGCCTCATGAACGCCGCCGACCATTCCCGCTGGGGGCGGCGGGGGAGCAGCCCGTGTCGCAACACTCGCGTGTTCGAAGCGCGCCATGAACGCCGCCGACCATTCCCGCTGGGGGGCGGCGGGGGGAGCAGCCCGTGTCGCACACTCGCGGGTTCGAGGCGCGTCATGAACGCCGCCGACCGTTCCCGCTGGGGGGCGGCGGGGGGAGCAGCCCGTGTCGCAACACTCGCGGGTTCGAGGCGCGTCATGAACGCCGCCGACCGTTCCCGCTGGGGGGCGGCGGGGGGAGCAGCGGTCGCTCCCCCCGCCCTCTAATGGACCTCTTCGAGCAGCCCGCCAGCGCGGCCGGGCCGGCGCCGGCGGGGCCGCTGGCCGATCGCATGCGGCCGCGCTCCCTCGACGAGATCATCGGGCAGGAGCATCTCCTCGGGCCCGGTCGCGTCCTGCGCGCGGCCATCGAGAGCGGCGAGCTGCACTCGATGATCCTCTGGGGGCCGCCGGGCTCGGGCAAGACGACGCTGGCCTCGCTGATGGCCCAGGTGGCGGGCGCCAGCTTCGTGGCGTTCTCCGCGGTCCTGTCCGGCGTGAAGGAGATCCGCCAGGTCGTCGCCGAGGCGGAGGCCGAGCGCGCGCGGCGGCGCCGGCGGACCATCGTCTTCGTCGACGAGATCCATCGCTTCAACCGCGGGCAGCAGGACGCCTTCCTGCCCCACGTGGAGAAGGGCACGATCGTGCTCGTCGGCGCCACGACCGAGAATCCCTCGTTCGAGGTGAACTCCGCCCTGCTCTCGCGCAGCCGCGTGTACGTCCTGCGCGCGCTCACCGAGGACGACCTCGTGACGATCATGCAGCGCGCGCTGACGGACGGTGAGCGCGGCCTCGCCAAGCTCGCCCCCGACGTCGCCGACGACGCCCTGCGCCTGATCGCACGCCTGGCCAACGGCGACGCCCGATCGGCGCTGAACATCCTGGAGCTGGCGGTGCAGCTGACACCGATCACGAGCGGCCGGCGGCGGGTGAGCGAGGCCGGTATCCGCGATGCCGCGCAGCGCAAGACGCTGCTGTACGACAAGAGCGGCGAGGAGCACTACAACCTCATCTCGGCGCTCCACAAGTCGCTGCGCGACTCCGACGCCGACGCCGCGCTCTACTGGATGACGCGCATGCTGGACTCGGGCGAGGACCCGCTCTACGTGGCCCGCCGGCTCGTGCGCTTCGCCTCGGAGGACATCGGTAACGCCGATCCGCAGGCCCTCACCCTCACGCTCGCCGCCAAGGACGCCTACGAGTTCCTCGGCTCGCCGGAGGGCGAGCTGGCGCTGGCCCAGGCCACGCTCTATATGGCGCTGGCGCCGAAGTCCAACGCCGCCTACGTCGCGTTCAACGAGGCCAAGGCCGACGTGCAGGAGCGGCCGGCCGAGCCGGTTCCGCTGCACATCCGCAATGCGCCTACCGGCCTCATGCGCGACCTGGGCTACGGCGCCGGTTATCAGTACGCGCACGACGCTCCCGAGGCGCGCGTGCGGCAGGAGCACTTGCCGGAAGCGCTTCGTGACCGTCAGTACTATCGACCGGTCGAGCGCGGGCTCGAGGCCGATCTGGCCCGGCGCCTGGCCGAGTGGCGACGCTGGCGAGCCGAGCATCGCCGGTAGCGCGCACGCGATCTGACTGGCACCTGCCTTGCCTGTTCAGGGGCGAGGAGGTCCGTCATGAAACGCTCCTTCATCGTGACGTTCGCCATCGTCGCGCTCGCCGCCGGGTCGGCGCTGGCCGCCCCCGGTGATCCGCGTGTACTTCAGGGGATGCTCGAATGGCCCCAGACACTCTCGGCCGAACCGTTCGTCATCATCCGTGGTGAGGATGGTCGGCTTTACTACACCGACATCGGCTCGGCCCAGCGCCGTGTTCCCGGGCCGTTGACGGCGGGTACCCGGATGGCGGTGCTGGGCGTCGAGGGTAGCCGGCCCTACGAGCTGGCCGCGCTGGCCTTTGGACCAGGCGACGCGGCGGCGCTGGGGCTGATGCCGCCCCCGCCGGGTTCGACGCCGTCGGCGTCGATTCCGTCTGCTGCACCCCCGATGAGCGCCGCCGCCGAGCCGATGTGGCGCCTCGACGGGGACGTGCAATCCATTTCAGGCACGATGGTGACGTTGCGCACTGCTGATGGGCGGACGCACACCGTGGATGCCACGCAGCTGAGCACGATAACCATCCGCGCGCTCCGGCCCGGTGATCGGGTGATCCTGTTCGGCGTGCCGCGCAACGACAACAAGCTCATCGCCAACGGGTACATCCAGACCGAGCCCGTGCAGCCGGCCGCATCGCCCCCATCGCGGTAACCCGCCGCCCCGCGGCGGGGCGGCGGCGTCGCACGCTTTTCGCAGGCTAGCCTCGCCTCGCCGCGGGGCGGCGGCGCCGCACGCTTTTCGCAGGCTAGCCTCGCCCCGCGGCGGGGCTGCGGCGTCGCACGCTTTTCGCAGGCTAGCCTCGCCCCGCGGCGGGGCTGCGGCGTCGCACTTCCGCACTCACGGGCGGTCGAGCCGGACTGCTACAATTCGCTCATGTCGCGCGTGGGAGTGATCTTTGGTGGGCGCTCGGGCGAGCATGAGGTGTCGCTGGCTTCCGCCGCCTCGGTGATCGCCGCGCTCGAGCAGCGGGGCCACCACGTCGTGCCCATCGGCATCGCGCGCGACGGCGGCTGGGTCGTCGGCGGCGATCCCATGCGGGCCCTGGCCGAGCAGGCGCGCGTCGCGCTGCCCAACGGCGACGGGACCGGCGCCGTCAAGAAGGCGCTGGCCGACCGCGCCGAAGGCGTGCTGAGCGACACGCCCGCCTCGCTCGTGCGCTCCGAGCCCGCCGGGAGTGTGCCGAGCGAGCTGCGCCAGGGGCTCGACGTGGTGTTCATCGCGCTGCACGGGCCATACGGAGAGGACGGCACGATCCAGGGGCTGCTCGAGGTCGCCGACATCCCGTACGTCGGCGCCGGCGTGCTCGCGTCGGCCGTGGGCATGGACAAGGCGACCATGAAGACCGTCTTCCGCGCGCACGGGCTGCCGATCGTCGAGCACGTCGTCGTCATGCGCCGCGACTGGCGGGCCCGGCCCGATGCCGTCGCCCGCGAGATCGCCGGCACGATCGGCTTCCCCTGCTTCGTCAAGCCCTCCAACCTCGGCTCCAGCGTCGGCATCAGCAAGGTGAAGCGCGCCGTTGACCTCGCCGCCGCCATCGACGAGGCCGCCCGCCACGACCGCAAGCTGGTCGTCGAGCGGGCGGTGCACGCGCGGGAGATCGAGGTCAGCGTGCTCGGCAACGACACGCCGGAGGCCTCGCTGCCGGGCGAGATCGTCTACGAGGGCGAGTGGTACGACTACGCCACGAAGTACGCCGAGGGCCAGATGCGCCTGGTGTGCCCGGCGCCGGTGGGGCCCGAGCTGACCGCGCGCTTTCGCGAGCTCTCGATCGCCGCGTTCCGCGCGATCGATTGCTCGGGCATGGCCCGGGTGGACTTCTTCCTGGACGACACCGGCGCGATCCTCGTGAACGAGATCAACACCATCCCGGGGTTCACCTCGACGAGCGGGTACGCCAAGATGTGGGAGGCCACCGGCCTCTCCTATCCCGACGTCGTGCAGCGCCTCGTCGACCTCGCCCT
>Ga0134124_10001134_pt1 | contig 21347 bp, 27 predicted proteins | sample KB304_FD_96880 | JGI IMG/M metagenome (GOLD analysis project Ga0134124, IMG submission 96880) | Terrestrial soil microbial communities without Nitrogen fertilizer from Kellogg Biological Station, Michigan, USA - KB3-0-4 | ecosystem: Environmental > Terrestrial > Soil > Unclassified ... | reverse complement strand
TGATTGCGCAACGCCAGTTTGTTGCCGATCTCGTCTGCGCTGGGCCTGGCTCACCGCAGGCTTGCTTGAACGCGCGCTATTGGCATCGGCTCGTCGCGCGTTTGTTTCTTTCTTTCGATGAACGTGCTTGTCCATGGTGTTTCCTCTGGAGTTATTGGTTCATGGAGACGGTCACGGCGTTCGCATTTGCCGGCGCGGGCGCCAGCAACGCATCGACCTTTTGTACCCGGCACGCGCGCGCGAAGCCCCGCACGCGCGCGACCAATGAGCTGTCATGCCCCGCAGCGTGCCCAGCAGGTTGGATATAGAGGGTGCACGTGTACTGCCGCTCGTCGGTCTCCACAACGGTTACCGTGATTGCGGCGACTCCGATTTTTGCAAGTTCTGCACGATGTTCTGCAAGAACCTGAACCGCCAGTTCAGCCTCCTTTTCTTCTTCACGCAGGGTCGACAACGACCCAATGTATACGGCCACGACGGCGGCGCGTTCATGGCCAAGCTCCAGGGAAAGTTGCGCTATTGCCTCTTGGACCACAGCCATGCGACTTACATAGGCCGCCAACGGCGCCTGCCGTAGAACCGGCGCCGGAAGCCCGGTCAACTCGCGAAAGCGTTGCACGGCGTATTCGTACCGCGCCCCGTGGCGCTTAATCCCCAACTGGCGCTGTGTAACCCCGCAGGCATCCATGATTCGCTCGAAGTGCCTCCGAGCCTGAACCAAGGTCTTATCAAACCCGAGGTGACGGCTGGGGTCACCCCCGCACATAGCCTTGGCCCTGTCAATCGCACTGCGTTGCTGTGCGCGCCGCTCAGGGTCCGTGCTCAGAGGAATCTCACGATGACGGCCACCTTTGGCCCCTCGCCACACCCACAAGCGGTCTCCCTCATCTGACTCGACCGGATGCAGACATACAAGTTCCGACTCGCGTAGACCAAACAGGAGGCAAAGTTCGCACAGCAGGTGGACGTGTTTGTCCTTCTTTTTAATGTCTTCCATCAAACGCTCGACGTTCACGATGGCAGACCAATTGAGCGGGATGTAGGCCGTTTCCCGGCGGCCGCCGAGGTCCAGCGGGATGTCATGCTGGACGGCCAGCAGAGCCAGTGAGTGAGTGCCAGGCACCAGGTCTCGCCGGCCCAGCAATGTCATGAATTTGCGCAGAGCCGATAAGTCGGTGTGTATCGTGGAGTGCGCGGTCTTCTTGTCGGCAAAAGCTCGCAGGATCGCCACGAGGTGTGGCGTGCCAAACTCGGTCGTGTTGCGCAGGCGCAGCGAATAATCCCCCGACTGTTTGGCGCACAGGTCGAGCATGCCCACGAAGCGCATCAGGGTCTGTTTGATTCTGGCGCGGCGTACGTACCCGAGGTTACGCAGTAGCCCAGTGCCGGCAGGAAACTCGGACTCGCAAAGAAATGAGATTTGCCGGCGTATGTCATTTTTGTACTCGACGCAGCAGAACGCCTCGGCGTGAGCCAGTGATCCGGCGCCGCGGTTGTGCCGGTCGTCAAATGTCTCTCGCGGCCGCCGGGCGAGCACCTCGTTCGGGTGCTGCCACGGCGAGTCAGCCGGTGTTTTCATTGCCAAGGGCGCAGGCGGCTGCCGTCGTAGAGGAAGCGAGTTCCGACAGCGATTCGGAAGGCGCTGGCTCGAAGCATGGCCCCATGGTGTTGCTGCAGGAGGGCATCGGCTTGCGCAATCGCTTGCGCGCGGTAGATAACGAGCTCATCGATATTGCGAAGCAGGCGCTCCCGCAAATCGACGTCAACGGTCCCTTCCATAATCAGCTGGAATATGTCGTCCGCCTTGAAGTTGTGCTCTCGCACGAGCGACAGATGCGGCACCTTGTGGAGTTCGGCCAACAGGGTTACCAGGCGGAGCCTTTCTGCATGGGGGACGGGGGGGCGGCTCTCGCGTGAGTAGTCTTCGAGAAACTCCAGGTTGGACAGCAGAACTCGAGGGTGCTCGTCTGCGCATCGCAGCCGATAGGTGATACCTATTGGCTTGAGGTGCTCCTCCATCGAGCGGGAGTGCCAGCGCCCCTCCTCATCGCAATAAAACTGCGCCGCGCTGTCGATAGCGGCCTTCTGGACACGTGTGCGTTCACCCCACTCCTCGATGACGAAGCCCTCTCCCTCCTCAATCAAGAAGAGTTTCGGCGTGTGTTGCAAGCGCGAGGTTCCGCCTTTCGGTCCCCGGATTGCCAGATCGAACTGGTAAGGCTGAGGCCAAAGTTCGAGTGTGGTGTTGTCGTTGTCTCGCAAGTAGATGGCCGGAAAATCGCAGGTGCGGCTCTCCGCCAGAAGCGCGCGTCCCATCTTCTCGCTGATGTATCGAGTACGCACGCCCTCCATCCGGTGCTGCAGGTTGCGCACGGGCCCTGTCTCGCGAATCTTGCGAATCAGGCTGCGCCCTGCCTGCGGCGAGTTCGACTTCTCGAATAGCCGGTTCAGTTCTACTTCTGTGAGCATTCTTTGTATCTTTGAAGGAAGCCTAAAGCTCTAAATAGGCCGTGCCAATGCATTGGTTGTTTATGTGTTATATTGTGACACATAAAAACTATGTCACAATACCAACCTGTTGTACAGGAGACACGTTTGCCCTACAAATCGCTTGGCGGCCTTAGGAACGCTTTCCTCACGCTGCGCATTCCTGAGAAGACGAAGTACGGACTGATGTTGATGTCCAGGCTGCACCACGAACCGGTGGCTGACATCGTCATTCGGGCGCTAAACAACCTGTTCTCTGCCGGGCGCGTCGGCCTCATCATCAAAGTGCCAGGCGACAAGGACCCAATGCACCTGTTGGACGCGGTCTGGGCAGAGCGTGAGTCGGACCGAGTTGCGAATTTGGCAATGACGTATCCCCAGTTGCTTTCCGCTTCTGAGAAGCTGGCATGGGATGCCATCAGCGAGGACACGCGCTACTGGGAAACGACCATTCAAGGAAGTGAGCTCAAGCGGGAGTTGCTAGCCCAAGAATGGTCTTACATAAAAGAGCGCATTGCGCCCGACGCGCCCCGGAGTGGTTTTTCATGGATACGACGATCCTAAAGTCTCGTTGGACACAGTATCAGGCTCAGGCGGCCGCCAGCGGTGGCTGCGGCGCCGCTCATCGCGCCACCTCGAGCAGTTCGTCGTAAACGGCCAGCACGGGCAACGTCACCGTCACCTCGGGCACTTCGCCCTTGGGCGGGGCCAGCAGCTCCGTGAGGGCCTGCAGGTCTGGCAACTGATTCAGCTCCATCAGTTGCTCCAGCTCGTCGGCCAGTTGCGCCTCATGGCCGTCGGCGGCCAGGCCCAGCAGGCCCAAAATCGTCTTGCAGGCCTCACGCTCGGACAGCGCCAGCGCGAGATGCTCCCAGGTCTGACGATAGACCGGACGCGGAAACGCCGCATCGCGCAGCACCCAACGCGCGAACGCGCCGGGTTTGCGCTTGAGCGCGGCAACCAGGTGCCTGTAATCGATGTCGCGCGGATGGTGCTGGCCGTCGCGATTTGTGGCCCGGGGTCGGCGCAACACGCACTGGCCGCCCAGCCAGCACTCAATGTGCTGGACGTACTGGCGCACCATCAGGCCATGCCCAATGAGCTGACTGGGGCGCTGTACTGCACACCCTTGACGCTGAAGATGGCGTACTTGCTAACCCGCGCCGGCAACTCCTCGTATTCCGCAGTGCGCCTTGCCGGCAGGGCCTTGAGCATGGAGCGCTCGATCTCCGCGAGTTTGGCCGCCCGGGTGTTGAAGCGGTGCACGATCGTGTCGACGAAGGCCTGGTAAGCGCCCCGGTCGTCAATTCGCCTTCGATCAATGTCGAAAGCCTCACGGTAGCCTCGCCTCCCGGACCTGCGGCCTTTAACCGGCCAAGATAGTTGTCCTAGACCGGCGCATTGACTCAGCAGTTTTGCTACTCGCGCTGACCTGTGCCTCACGCAGTCTGCTACCCGCCGGAGGGGCCGGCGCGAGCACAACAACGTGACGAGGCGAATCAGCATGACAACACGCAAGGAGTTGATCGAAGGGGGTGGGAGCGCGGTACCGCGGCGCAGGATTGAACGAGAGGACCAAGATCCTGGACGAATTCGTTGCAATCAGCGGTTATCACCGCAAGCATGCGATCCGGATTCTTGAGCAGAGGCCGAGCAGGAGCGATCACGGCCGGCACGGCTGTATGACGAGGCCGTGCGCCAAGCACTCATGTGCTTTGGGAAGCAGGTGACCGGGTCTGCGGCAAGCGGCTAAAGGCATTGATTCCGATCCTGATCGGCGCCATGGAACGCCATGGTCATCTCAATTTGAACGCGGAAATCAAGGCCAAGCTGCTTCAGGTCAGCGCAGCGACGATCGACCGCGCCTTGGGCGACGCGCGGTCCCGGGTCAATGGACAGCGCAGGCGAAGAACGGGCGTTGGCGCTGCTATCCGTCGCAGCATCCCAGTTCGCACATTCTCGGATTGGCGTAACCCACCATCCGAATTCTTCGAAGTCGACATGGTCGAGCACTGCGGCGGCGCAATGACCGATGGGGACTTCGTTCACAGGCTGGTGCTGACGGACATCGCCACTGGCTGGACCAAGTGCATCGCCATGCCGGTGCGCAATCAGTCGCTGGTCGTCGAAGCCATGGCGATCGCCGCGACCGATTACCTGCCGTTTGCGATGCTCGGCGTGGACACCGACAACGACAGCGCGTTCATTAACCAAACCGTCTTCGACTACTGCAGGGCAACGGGCTTAGCAGACGCGCTCGCGGGCGTACAAGAAGAACGATTAGGCATGGGTCGAGCAGAAGAACGGCGCCATCGTTCGCCGACTGGTGCGTTATGGCAGGCCTGGCGACCGCGTGGTAGGACGGCGAGGTGCGCCCGACGCACCCAAAGCAACCGGCGGCCCAGCGGTGGTGGACAACTCGGGCGGACCCTTTCGCGCACGCCTGGCCGGTCGTCGAGGGCGCATTGACTCACCGTAATTGCTACGGAGGGTCTGAGCTCACCATGAGCCTCATGTCACTCGCCGCCCCATTTCGGGGCGGCGAGTATCTCGACTGTGAGGAAGATAAGTACCTAGCTACGATTGTGTCATTTCATCCTTTCAAAGTTGTGCGGTCATTTCAGTCTTTCAAATAGTTGAACCAGTGTCCTCCACCCGCCGAAGCCGAAGCTATGGCAGGTTGTGCAACTTTCTTACCCGTCGGAAGTTGCATGCACGTTCAAAAGAGACAATTAAGAAAATAAGAGCCACTGCCCGCTTCGGAGCAGCAACCCGCAGCCACGAGCCCAGAGGCTCGGTGTGACGGCAGGGTCGCGCGTCACTTGTAGGGAGCTTCCTCGTCTGCGGGGGCTAGTCGCGGCCTTCAAGACGGACGCCGAGGGGCGAACGTCAAGAGGGGGGAAGTTTCAACGAACGGGTGGGCACGTGCAGGCACCGAACACCGTCGAGAATTTGTCAGCGCTGAGCGCGGACTTGGGCTGATGGCGGCCAATGTCCGCCATGCAGCCAATTTGAATGGAATGAGCAACGCCACTAGTCCGCCAGATGCAGAGAGTGAACGCAATGCCACCACGAGGAAGGCTGATAAGCAGCGATCCAGACGGAAAAACCAATTCTCCGCCAGCGTCCTGCGCAGAGGCAGGTGATGCCGCCGACTCAAAATTCCAATGGGAGCTCGGGTTGACAGCAGTCGCAGCAACAAAGCTGCTGCGAGTTTGATAGAGAGGCGGGTTGACACCGCAAGCATTGCCCTTTCGGGCAGGTGCTGCAATTTTAACGACAGTTTTGACGAGCGCCAACAACTATTTTTTCCGGCTACCCAATTAGGCACGAAGAACGGTGGGGCAACACGCCCGTTTAGGCGGCTTACAAAGTTTGATAGCCGCCCAACATTGCCCATCGGGGCCCACAGAAACTCTGCGTGCGCGTCACAGCCACCGTATCGCGGGAGACGCGACACTCTCGACGGTTGCCGGCCGGGAGCTGGCCCATGTGGCTGTCGGTTTCCTGGCCAGCCCCGACTGCCATGGTTACGAGGCGCTCGATCCTTTTGAAGCCCAGCGCGCGACGGGCCGTATTTGCACCGTGGCTGCTTCAATACGGGGTTTGAGTGGCAGCTTGAATGCGGTGCGCGTCGCCTGCGAACGCCAACAGTCTGAGAACTCGACGGCGACCCGCAACGCAGGCCAGGTTGGTTCCAAGAAGGAGTTCGTGTGTTCAAGAAAGGCTCTTGACGCGGGCTGATCTTGTGAGAACCTAACCTCGTAGTCAATGAAAGGACCAACGATGTACCAACGAACAAAGGACTGGCGCGCTGACTTTCGGCTCCACGCCATGGATATGCCAGCAGATCTCCTCCGATGGCGATGTGCTGGGCAGTCTGAAGGCCGCGCGCGCGCTCGCAAGGCAACTTCAGGGGGAGATACAGCCGGTGCGCAACCGCGCCATGAGCTCGCTCGTCGCACAGGTGCGAGTTCCCAGAGCCGGCGGCAAAGTGGCCAACATCGACGTGTTGCACAAGCTATTTACCGTGAACGGACTCAAGAAGTCCACGGAGTTCACCAACCGGGTAATCGCGCGCAGTGTGCAAGTGAAATGGAGCGAAGGAGTCGTTTTCCGGGTAATGCATCCACTGGATCTGCTGGAGTCGCGCGTGCACAATGCCGCCGGATTGCTCGAGGACAAGGGCCCGCACGTGCTCACCCAGGCCAAATGGGCAATCAAAGTGGCCAAAGCAGCGGTGTTGAAGATGGCCAAGGATGCGGCATTGTCAAAACAAGCGCAGGCGCCCGGCCAGCGCCTCGGCGCAGCGCTGAAGGCGATACACGGACTGGCACACAGCCGGGCTGGCAGAACGCTTCATAACGTGCGCGAAGCGCGGGAGCGCTCTAGGCCATGCCCCAATAGAACGCGGGGTCAAAGCGCCGAACAACGCTGCCTTTGGGCCGTTCATCGCCACATTAGGAGACCGCCTGCCTCAATAAGATGGTTCGTGCGCCAATTCGGCGCAAAACTAACCGGGCACAGATCGTGGACTCCCTGCTAGCTCAAAAGCTCAATTACGACCGGCCGGTCAAGCTCGCTGAGGATATCTACTGGGTGGGGTTCGTGGACGAGACGCGCGGGCTTTGTTGCAACCCCTACCTGATCGTCGATGGAGATGAGGGCGTCCTGATCGATGGGGGGAGCCGTCCGGAATTCAGCATTGTCGCGATGAAGATTCTGCAAACCGCGCTGCTGCCCAATCAGATCTCGACGCTCATTTACCAGCACTACGACCCGGACTTGTGCGGCAGCGTGGCCAATCTCGAGTCGCTTATCGATCGACCCGATCTGCGCGTAGTCTCCAAGCGCGAGAACAACGTCTTCATCCGCTACTACGGGCCGCGCTCCAAGTTGCTGTGCATCGACCAGATGGACCGTCGCCTGGTCCTTAAGTCCGGGCGGACGCTGCGCTTCATCCCCACTCCGTATGCCCACGCGCCGGGAGCGTTCATGACGCTCGATGAGAAGAGCGGCATCTTATTCACCAGCGACCTGTTCGGCGGCTTCGATGCCGACAAGGAAAGGCGGCTTTTCAGGGAGCTGCCCGCGCAATGCCTGGCGTGCACTACTTCGCCGTTGCCGTCGCCGCATCAGCCTTGCGATACCACGGGGGGCTTGTGCGGACTTTCCGCCGTGATGGAGTTTCATCGCGTCGAGATGTCATCCAACCGAGCGCTGCGGCATGCGTGCAAGAAGATCCTTACTTCCGGCGCGCGCATGGTTGCCCCGCAGCACGGCTCGATCTGGCCCCGCAAGAAGGACATCGAGCACATTGCCGCGCGCCTGATGACGCTGCAATACGCCGGTATCGACGGTGTTGTGGACGCCGAATGTTGAACCACCGTGAGGCAGCCACGGTAGGCCCAGAGGTCTCAAAGGCTCTCGTCAAGTACGAGCGCCGAATACTTGAGCTGTCAGCCGAAGTGGACGATGCGGCCATCTCTCAAAAGCTGCTGATGCAGCTCGTAATGACGTACGTCCAGGCGGAGCACTCGCTGCGCCGACTCGACGACGTCAAGAACGCGTTCGTTGGAATGGCCGCTCACGACCTGCGCAATCCTCTGATTGCCATCAGGGACATGAGCCAGATGCTCTCGGAGACGGACCTAGACACACCCTCGAAAGAAGAACTCCTGAAGGGGATTCACGATTCGAGCGACTACATGCTGCGTCTGGTCAATCACTTGCTCGACGTTGCAGTGATTGAAGACGGCAAGCTGCACATTCGCCCTGAAATGTCCTGCCTGTCCACGCTGGTGGCCGCCCGGCTCCGGCTTCTCTCTTTTTTTGCGGCAAGAAAGCAGATCACGCTGCAGCCCCTGGTCGAAAGCGTCGGCAAGTTCATGTTCGATGCCGACCGGATGGCGCAGGTGGTCGACACCCTGGTGGGCAACGCGATCAAGTTTTCACCGTCCGGCAGCACCGTACAGGTGGCGCTCAGCTGCGCGGGGGAACACGTCGAGCTGTTCGTGTGCGATGAAGGCCCCGGCCTTTCGGCGCTGGACCGCGAAAGGATTGGGAGGATGTTCCAAACGACCGGTACCCGGCCCACAGCAGGGGAACCCGGCACGGGATTGGGGCTCGCCATCGTCAAGAAGGTTCTGGACGCACACCACGGAACGATCGAGCTCTGCGCCGGGGCTGGCTCGGGCTCGGGCGCGAATTTCAAAGTGAAGCTCCCCAGGCACACGGAGATCAAGGGAGCACCACCAACTTGAGCCAGGCTTATCACTCGCCGCGGCGAAGACGCTCCCTATCAAATCGCGGCCGAAGCGGCGGCAGGGCGGGGCGATCAGCCCCGGCGGGACACGAATGACCAGGAGCGGGTGCGCTCGCTGTACGCAAACTCGTTGCGGCTCGAGCAAAACATCAACTCGTCGCTGAGCTCGTTCGCGCCCCAGTGCTTTTGATAGTGCGCCTTGAGTTTTGCCTTCGCCAGTTCGAATCTGTATTCGTCGCGGACCTCTCCCGGGTCTGGGCAATCCGTGGCGCCGCAAGTGCGGTATTGCATGGGCAGGGGCTCAAACACGAACAGGCCTGCGCCATACTGCCGTTCCAGATGCTTCATCAGCACGAGGCCAAGCTTGGCACCACTCGCTTTGGTAAGGACGGTCGGGAAAAGCTCTAATCGCTGGAAATAAACCATCGAGCGGTCGACATCGAAGAGCCGGGAAATAGGGCTGAAGTGCGTTGCGAGCCGGTAGGTGAAGTCGAACGCCTCGCGACTTAGTTCGCCAGCCGTCATCACGAAGGTGTCGTCATCCACGCGACGTCCGGGGTTTTGCAGCAGCTGGAACTCGGCCACACCGAGTACCTTGCGGGACAGGTGCCTGCGAACCCACGCGGCACCCTTGCGCCATTGCACATCGTCGTCTACGAGCAGTTCGCCAGTTACCTCAAGGTCCAGATCGAGGTCGAACTCCGGCACGAGTACGTGCGTCAAGGCGCCGCAAGGCGAGGGTGGTTCCGTCCAGAAGCCGCTGTCATGCCGCCCGGCGCGATGAAGGCGAAAGGTGCCGGTTGGGCCGCCTCGCTCGGCAGGAGAAACACAAAGAACGTCGGCCATGCGCTTTGGATGAAGGGATGGAACTCGAGTATTGACCCTGGGCCTCGCGTGCATTCCTCCGATAAGAGAGCAAAAGCGACGCGTAATCGTCCAATTGATCCGCCGCCAGTCAGAGTCGGTCGGCCGACGTGTTCTCCAAAAGAGCGTCCAACGTGCTCGGCAGCGGCGCTCGCGGTTGTTGATCCCGCGCGTCTGTCAGCTAAGGCCCTTGCTGATGAAAAACGACACGTACTTCTTGTCGGTCCCCAGAATGTGGCCGTTCAACCAGTCCTTCAAGAACTTGAACGTGTCCAGCGACACGTGCGTCTGGCCGGCGTCGAATTTCCGTTTCAGCTGCTTGGCCTGCTCCGTCAGGTTGGCGTGCTCGGCGCGGTGAGCAGCTTCCTCGGCGTACCCGTGCACGCGGAAAAGCCTCTCTTCGAACGCAAAATGGTAAACGGTGTAGTCGACAAGCCTCGTCAGCACGTTGCCCACGACCTCCTTGCCAAGGCCCGCCTGCATAGCGTCGTACATCTCGTTGAGCAAGCCGAACAGCTTTTTGTGCTGCTCATCGACCTCCCGGATGTTCAAACGGTACTTGTCGTCCCAATTCAGAAGTGACATTTCCTTAGGTCCTCGCAAAAGGATAAAGATACCGGCTCCGGCGCCCCGACGAAGGCGAGATCAAAGGGGTGTTTGCCAGCCATTTCAGCGAGTTCGCCGGCCGCTTGCTCAGGCCGCCGGCGGATAGTCGGGTCCTGGTGCTTTCCTTGGCTCGATTACGGTGAGAAGTGACACATGCCCGGCCACACCGACAATCCCGCTGCGGATTCATGGCTAGGCAGCAGCGGCCGGGAAGACTCTAGGGAGTAACCAGCCCCTTGCGGATCGCGTACAGGGTCAGGCTGGCGATGTCATACAGCTGCAGGCGCTCCATCATTCGGCCGCGGTGAACGTCGACTGTCTTCGGGCTCAGCCCAAGTTCAAAGCCTATCTCCTTTGCCGCAAGCCCGCGCGTGATTAACTTCAACACCTCGAGCTGCCGTGGGGTGAGGTCTTCGGTGGGGGAAGAATCCGGCGATTGGTACAAGCGGCGCGTCATCTCGGTCCCGAAGTACCGGCCCCTGGTGATCACGCTGAAAATGGCATTTTCAAATTCGTGAGGGGATGCGTCTTTGCCGATGAATCCGCATGCTCCGTTGGCGGCTGCGCGCTGCACTTGTTCCGGGTCATCGTGCATGGATATCACCACGAACTTGATTGCGGGGAAAGCTGTCTTGAGCTGGGCGATCGCAGCAATGCCGTCCATCAAAGGCATCGATATATCGGTCATCACGATGTTTGGACGCAGAGCGGCGGTCATCTTCGCGAGCTCCAGGCCGTCCGCGGCTTCTCCGATGACGGCGACACCGGGTATGGAGGTCAGAAGCGCCTTGATGCCGGCCCGCACAATGTGGTGGTCGTCGGCTAACACCACGCGCACCTGCCGCGGCGCAGCCTTGACTGGCAGCGCCCCGGGTACTACGCCAGCCCGCTCTTCATCAAAAAGCATGATGTCCTTCCTTGTCCGGGGGGAGTGTACTGGGCTTATGAAATTGCAAGCAACCCGGACTTAAGGTCGGTACTTGTTTTGGATTGCGTCGCCAGCTTTACGGCCTAGCGTCCGTTAACTCGCCCGCTGAACGGCACCCGTCACGCCCGGGCCGCACATCCTTCAACCATAGGAGTTACCTGTGCATGACGATCGAAACCGTCAGCCGCACGCTTTCGCTCCTGCAGCGGCAATTTGCTCGCGCTGAACCAGCGTCACATCGGGAATGCGGATCCGGGTCGCCTGGCCAGCGCTCTTGAATTGAGGATCGCATCACGATGGTATTCGCCTTGTGCTGCTACCACCCCTGGATATTCGCCAGTCTGATGTGGAGCGCCGCAATGAATAGCGCGGTGAACTTCGAACCGGACCTGAGCCTGCCGCCTGCGCGTGACGGCAACGACGGCCGCCATCCTGGGCCCAGTCACAGTCCCAAATAGTTCTGGCGCGAGCGGGTCTATCCGAGCTTGGCCCCCTTCGGCCTGAGAAATCTGGTGAGGGTGGATGCGATATCGGGATCTTCCAGCATCTGAGGAAAATCGTCAGAGAGCGACTCCTGCACGCCCAGGCCCCTTAGTTCATTCATACCCTCGTCAGCCCTGGTCTTAAACGCAGCGATCTCAGAGCAGAGCGCCTGCAAGTCCGCCTGCGCCATTCCTTGTGCGCTGCATTTGTCCAATATCAATAACCAAGAATCAGCCACATTGCTGAAGTGCGCCAATAGCTCCCCGCGGCGCGCCATGAAGTGGACCCTGAGGTCGTCCTGCATGGGTGGCTTCAAGTCGGTCACGGCGCTCCACACGGCCATGGAGCCACGGATTGCTTGTGGGGGACAGATTGATGAGCAGCATGGTGATTCTTCAGTGTAATAGAGCAATGCCCCGTCATGAAAAAACATCGTCACTGCCATGAGGAAGGAAATCACGCAAACCGCCGTAAGGAAGTTCGCGCGGAAGTTGCAGGGAGAGGACCTGCCCGAGAAAGCCAAGCCCAAGCGCAGGTTCAGCCCTGAGCGCTTGGTGGCGCACTGAAAGAAGCTGGAATTTTCAACGGCCGATCACGAGCGCTAGTAGGTGTGAGCGGCCAGACCATCTACAACTGGGACGGTTGGGCCGGTGCTGGCCGACTTGGCGCCGGTCTGCTTAGTGAGCGTCGGGGGACCCTTTGGGCCGCGGCGAGTTGTTATCCATCATTTTTCTCAACGCCGCCACCAGCTGCGGGTCGTCTGGCATGCAGTCGTCTCCACCGTCGGAGATGGTCTCCTGCAGTCCCATCCGCTGCAAAGCCTGCAAACCCTCATCAGCCCAGTCCTTAAATTCCACGACCTCCGACTTGAGCCGCTCGAGGGCCGCTTCATCGCCGGCCTTCGCGCTGCATGCGTGCAGCAGAATCATCCATGCAGCAGCAGTGAGGCTGAAATTGGAGAGTAAGTCGGCGCGACGCGTGATGAAGTGCAGCTTCATACGCTCATTCATCGGCAGCTTCATATCAGTTGCCGCCCGGCGCAGGGCGATCAGGCCGCGAATAGTTTCTGGATCAATTAGAAGCTGCATCGTCCGTAGAGCATTCTGGCACTAGGTGGGGCGTTGGAAAAGTCACTCAACCCAATGCGAGACTCGTCCCGCCAGCGGTGGCCCTGCGCGATCCGTCGCGGCCGTAGAGCGGCTGGCTACGGGCTTGCAAAAAAGCCAGGGAATTGCGCGTGAATTCCAGGTGCGTGTAGACCTTGGCTCCCACGCGCCTATTGAGATCGCGCACACGCGAGGCCACCGCAAGCAGTGACACCCACTCTTTCGCCAACTCGCGGTCACCGCTCGCTGCCAGTTCCACGCCGGCGCGTCCGGCCGGAAATCCGAGCTGCGCCTGCAGCGATTCACGCCCGAAGTCGATCTCGGCGATGCGCAAGAGCAACTGGCTTTTCTGCTCGGTAAGCGCAGGCAGGTCGGTCAAACGGCCAGAACGGAGGGCTTCATCCTCCGCTTCGAGCGTTTCAAGCAAGTTACTGATGCAGGCTTTTTCGGCTGCCACATGACTAAGTAGAAGATTCATTCTGTTGTCCTGGAATCAGGTCGCGCACGCTCTTGAGCAGGCCATCGGCAATGCGCCGGGGATCAATGGTGTACCGGCCTGCGCGGATCTCCTCGCGGATTGCCTGCACCTTGGCAGCATCGAACGGGGCCTCGGGCTCCTGAATGTGCCGCACATTGCTGGGAATCTCGTCGGCTTGCTCCTTGAGCGAGTTGGCGGGCTCATTGGCCGGGCGAGCAGACGCGGTGCGGCCTCTGGCTACAAGGCGCAGAGGGGTTGCCGAACCGGTGGTTGGATCGATTTTCAAGATGATTCCCCAGAGGACTACCGTCTATATCGGCATTTTCCGCCGGAACGTTAGGGCTTGCCCCGGTCTTTTTCCACACCGTTGGCTAATTTCCGATGCTGGCATGACCATCCTTGCGCGCCACGGCGGCCAGTAACCGGCCATCCGCCGTCCTTACCTGCAAAGTGGCACCAGCGGCGGCGCTCATAGTCGCCTTGCCCTCGGTGCTGATCACGTAGCCGTCGCCTTCGGCCACCAGGCGCACAAGCTGTCCCTGCTGGATGACCATGGCCCCGCGCAACAAGTCCGCCCGCAGCGGTGCGTCTGCCGCGATCGCGTTCGTCGCCACCATTCCAAAGACTTGGGACGCACTGGTAAGCACTGTCCGGGGAAGCTTGGTGAGGTCCCCTCTGCGCGCCACGACATCCTCGTCGATCAGTGTTTGGCCGGGTTGGATCGGGTGCGCGGCTGCCAGATACGTTCCCTCCACGGAGACTTGTGCTGGCAAAAACCGGGTCCACGGACGCTCGCCGGGGCACCGGACACCCACCGAAAAGCGCCCCCACGCAGCAACGCCTTGCGGCAGGAACGGCTGCGGCCCGGCGCAGGGCGGCAATTCGCCGCTGGGGTCGTCCAGGCGAACTGTGACCGACCCGGCCGGCCCGCGAGCTTGGGCCAGCAAGAAGCTCTCGATCGCGGCCCGCGCCTGGGGCGTCAACGGAGCCGCGCCCACCCCGGCGCCCAAAAAGAGCAAGAGGACTGCGGCCGTGCACTTGCAGCGCAGGCGGGACAAGTTGGTCAACACGGGCATCCAATCGTTGGTTCGACCATGAATTCTAGGAACCACATCGGGTCACTGAAGCGACGAGGTAAGCCGGAAAGGCGCCTTTGTTCGGCCCATTGCAAACCAAGTGCCGGGAACAGAATTGATTTCAACCTGAGACAGGCGCAGCACGTGCTACGCCGCCCTGTGAAGGACCGATAGAAATGATTGACAAGCTGGATGCATCGCTTCGCTTCAACCAGGCGGCCCTGAGCCTGCGCGCGAGGCGGCAGGACGTCATTGCGTCAAACATCGCCAATGCGGACACACCGGGCTACAAGGCGCGCGATTTCGATTTCGGCAGCGAGCTGCGTCGCGCAGTGGAGCAGGGCGGCAGCGGCAATTCCCTAACCCTGGCCACCAGTTCGGCGCGCCACGTTCACTCGACTTCCATTGTCCCCACGTCCGAGGTCGATCTGCGCTACAGGACTCCCGCGCAGTCAAGCATCGATGGCAACACCGTCGAGATGGACGCCGAGCGCGCCAATTTCGCCGACAACGCGGTGCGGTACGAGGCCGGGCTCACGGTGGTCAGCGCCAAGATCAAGTCGCTGCTGGCGGCGCTTCAGCCATAAAGGAATAGAGGCTTCCTATGCCTATGAACATCTTCGGCATCGCGGCCTCCGCCATGCAAGCGCAATCCCAGCGCATGAATGTCAGTGCCAGCAACTTGGCGAACGTCGACAGCGTCTCCGGCCCCGACGGGCAACCGTACCGAGCGCGCCAAGTGGTGTTCGAAACCGCCACGAACGACTCGGAGGAGGTAGGGGGCGTCAAGGTTTCGGAGGTCGTCGAGGACTCCTCGCCCTTGCGCACCGTGTTCGACCCGAAGAATCCCCGAGCGAACACGGACGGCTACGTGACTCTGCCGAACGTGAATATGGTCGAGGAGATGGCCAACATGATTTCCGCCTCCCGCAACTACCAGGCGAACGTCGAGGTTGCCAACACAGCCAAGACGCTGATGCTCAAGACGCTCACGATCGGCCAGTAGTCGCGCCGTCAACCCCCTTCGCCCAAACGGAATTTCTGACCCATGTCCTCCATGAATGCTCTGGCCGCTCCCACAACAGCGGCCGCACCTTCCACGGGCGGCCTGACGAATGCCGCAGACACCGAGCAGCGGTTTCTCAAGATGCTCACGGCGCAGCTGAATAACCAGGATCCGTTGAACCCGATGGACAACGCCCAGCTCACGGCCCAGCTGGCGCAACTGGAGACGGTGAGCGGGATCGAAAAGTTGAATACGACCATGCAGTCGCTTCTCGGTCAGAGCAGCAACGCCCAGATACTGCAGGCCGCTTCGATGGTCGGGCGCACTGTGCTGGCTCCGGGCCAGGATCTGGTCGCTGGCGATGGCCCGACAGACTTTGCGGTGGACCTTCCTGCTTCGGCTGGTTCCGTGAAGGCGGTAATCACCAATGCCGCTGGCACGCCGGTTCGCACCGTCGACTTGGGCGCCCTGCCTGCCGGAGTCAATTCGGCGACGTGGCCAGGCGACAACGATTCGGGCGCTCCAGTTCCCGCCGGCCCGTACCGCCTGCAGGTTGTTGCCGCCAACGGCAGCGCGGCGGTGCCTGCCACAACACTGGTTTACGCACAGGTTTCCAGCGTCGCACCATCGGCAACGGGTGTCTCGCTCGATCTCAAGAGCGGCCAGCACGTCGCATTAAGCGACGTACGCATGCTGCGCTAGGCCGCGGATCCACAAGCCCGCGATCGTCAACGTTTTTCTCTCAAACAGGACAGAGGACTTCACCATGAGTTTTTCCCAGGGCATCACCGGGCTTACGGCAGCCGCCGCCAATCTGGATGTGATTGGCAACAACATTGCGAACGCCGCCACCGTGGGCTTCAAGAGTGGCTCGGTCGCATTCAAGGACGTCATCGCCGGCTCCAAGATCGGCCTGGGTGTGGCCATGGCGGGAGTCGAGCAAAACTTCGCTGCGGGCTCCGTGCAACTCACGAGCCGCCCGCTGGACCTGGCGATCACCAATGGGGACGGCTTCTTTCGAGTTTCGTCATCCGATGGGTCCGACGTCGCCTATACGCGCAACGGCCAGTTCTCGGTCGACAAGGACGGGTATGTGGTCAACACGAGCGGCATGTGCCTGACCGGGCGCGCCGTCAACGGAGCCGGCGCTCTGCAGGGCGGCACGCCTACCCCGCTGCGCTTTCCGACGCAATCCATGCCGCCCAACGCAACGACCGCCGTGGCAGCGCAATTCAACTTCGATTCGCGCAACCCGTCTCTTAATCCGGCGAGCTTCAACGCCACGGATTCGAGCACATACACCTACTCGAACGCATACAACGTGTTCGACTCGCTCGGAAACCCCCACGAGATGGCGCTGTACTTCATCAAGACCGCCAACGACGCCTGGAGCGTACAAGCAACCGCCGACGGCGCCGCGATGACCGGCTCGGCCAACCTCGCGTTCGACGTGAACGGTGCGATCCAGGCACCAACGAATCTTGCTCTGACGTTCAATTACAACAACGGGTCGGCGCCAGGGGCCATTTCCGTCGATCTCAAGGGTAGCACCCAGTTCGGAAACACCAGCGCCGTGCAGCGTTTGAAGCAGGACGGCTACACCTCGGGCAATCTCAACTCGTATGAGGTCGGCGCGAATGGGATTATTACCGGCACCTATTCGAACGACCAAAAGAACGTGCTCGGCCAGGTCATCCTGAGCTCTTTTCCGAGCCCCAATGGACTGGAGGCTATCGGAAACAACGCATGGGCGGAGACCGGTGCGTCCGGCCAGCCGCTGACGGGCGATCCCGGCCCGGGAACGACGCTGGGTGCGCTCACCGCAGGCGCGCTGGAAGGCTCCAACGTGGACCTCACGACCCAGCTGGTCGACCTCATCACAGCGCAGCGCACGTATCAGGCAAACGCGCAGACCTTGAAGACTCAGGACCAGGTCACGCAGACTCTGGTCAACATGCGCTAAGCGCCGGAAAGCGCAGCGTGGATCGAATGCTCTACGTCGCGATGAGCGGCGCCAAACAGTCCATGGAGCAGCACGCTTCCGTGGCCAACAACATGGCGAACATCTCGACCACGGGATTTCGCGCGCAGGTCAACAGTTTTCAGGCTGTGCCGGTCGCCGGCGACGAGGTGGCTACCCGCGCCTTCGTGATCACCACAACACCGCGTGCCGACTTCAGGGCCGGCCCACTCTCTGAAACCGGCCGCGCGCTGGATCTCGCCATACGCGGAGACGGATGGATGGTGGTGCAGACGGACTCGGGCGAAGCGTACACGCGCGCCGGGAACCTGCAGGTCGACGCCGAAGGTCAGATAACGACCATGGCCGGACTTCCCATCGTTGGCGATTCTGGTCCTTTGGTCATTCCCCCCGGGTCTGCCCCGACCGTGGCTGCGAATGGCCTCATCACAGCTCTCAATGTCGGCAACTCGACCACAGGAGTTACCGAAGTGGGGCGCCTGAAGCTGGTCAACCCCCCGGCCGGCGATCTTGCGCGTGGCGACGATGGGCTGTTTCGCATGTCCCAAGGACAACCCGCGGCGGACGCCGACCCGGCGGTCGTCGTGGCCAGCGGGTATCTCGAAGGCAGCAACGTCAATCCGGTCGAGGCGATGGTCGACATGATCGCCACCTCACGGCTGCTTGAGATGCAAATGAAGGGCTTGCACACGTCGGACGAAAACGCCCAGGTGGCCAACAAATTGCTGGCTGCCTGACCAGCGCCAGCTTTCAAGAACAGGACATATTCATGCTTCGCTCCCTCTCAATTGCCGCCACCGGCCTTGACGCCCAGCAGCAGCAGCTGGACGTCATTTCCAATAACCTGGCCAACGTCAGCACGACCGGCTTCAAGAAAAGCCGCGTGGTGTTCGAAGATCTCATGTACCAGAACCTGCGGCAGGTGGGCGGCCAAACCTCCGATCAGACCCGGCTTCCCTCTGGGCTTCAGGTTGGCACCGGGGTGCGTGCGGTAGCGACTGAACGCATCCACTCGCAGGGCACCCTCACCAAGACCGACAACCCGAGCGACGTGGCAATCAATGGGTCCGGATTTTTCCAGGTCCTCATGCCGAACGGCACCACCGCCTACACGCGCGACGGCTCTTTCCAGAAGGACAAGGACGGCCAGCTCGTCACCGCAAGCGGTTTCCAGGTGCAGCCCGCGATCACGATCCCGCAAAACGCGACCAGCCTGACCATCGGGCGCGACGGCGTGGTTTCGATCACGCAGGGCACCAGCACAAACAGCGTGCAGGTGGGCCAATTGCAGCTCGCTACTTTCCTGAATCCAGCCGGGCTGCAGTCGATGGGCGAGAACCTGTTGGCCGAAACAGATGCATCGGGTGCACCCACGCAGACCAACCCGGGTCTGAATGGCGCGGGCATCCTGAGCCAGGGCTACACCGAGGCCTCGAACGTGAATGTGGTCGAGGAACTCGTGAAGATGATCGCGACCCAGCGCGCCTACGAGATCAACAGCAAGGCAGTGCAGTCCTCCGACCAGATGCTGCAGCGCCTCAGCCAGCTGTGAAGATGATTTCCTCCTTGCATCGTTTCGTCGTTGCATGCGCACTGGCGCTGGGGTCCGGCTGCGCGCAGATCCCAACAGCGCCGCTGGTGCAACAGCCGATGACCGCCCGCCCCGCGGTCGAGCGGGTTTTGCCCGCTCGCTCCACTGGCGCGATCTATCAAGAGGGCGCGCGGGGTATGGCCTTGTTCGAGGACCAACGGCCGCGCCACGTGGGCGACATCCTCACGATCGTCATCAGCGAAAAGGCCGATGCGAGCAAGAACTCCGCGACCACCTCGAGCCGCAGCGGCAAGCTGCAGGCCGATCTCGGCGTCACGCCCAGAATCCTAGGCGGACTGCTACAGGGCCAGAACGCAAACCTCGCAGGCGACAACAGCCTGGACGCGAAGGGCGGCGCCAATGCGGCCAATGTCTTCAACGGTGTGATCACTGTGACCGTCATCGATGTGATGCCGAACGGCAATCTGGTCGTCAGTGGAGAAAAGCAGATGCTCATTAACCAGGGCACCGAGTTCATCCGCTTCTCGGGTGTGGTCAACCCCAACACGGTGGTTGGCAACAACTCGGTGCTGTCCACGCAGGTCGCGGATGCGCGCATCGAGTACAGCAGCAAGGGCTTCATCGCCGAAGCGCAAACGATGGGATGGCTGCAGCGGTTCTTCCTGAATGTCATGCCGTTCTAGGCCCGTATGAAAAAGCATCTTCTCCGTGCCCTGGTCTTGATTGCGGCCTCGCTCTGCCTGCCGGTACACGCCGAACCGCTCAAGGCGCTGGCTAGCGTGCAGGGCGTAAGAGACAACCCGCTGATTGGCTACGGCCTCATGGTGGGACTGGATGGAACGGGCGACCAGACCATGCAGACTCCGTTCACCACGCAAAGCCTGAACAACATGCTGGCGCAGCTTGGCGTGACGATCCCGCCGGGAACGAGCATGCAGTTGAAGAACGTCGCGGCGGTGATGGTGACAGCAACGCTTCCGGCGTTTGCGCGCCCGGGGCAGGCCCTGGATGTGACGGTGTCATCGCTTGGCAACGCCAAGAGCCTGCGCGGCGGCACGCTGCTGCTGACGCCACTGAAGGGCGCGGACGGCATGGTCTACGCGATTGCGCAGGGAAATATGGTGGTGGGCGGCGCCGGCGCGGCGGCCAACGGCAGCAAGGTGCAGGTCAACCAACTGGGCTCCGGGCGCATTCCGGCTGGAGCTCTGGTCGAGCGCGCTCTGTCGGCTTCTCTGGGCGAGGAGGGGACCATCACACTGGAGTTGAACCGTGGAGACTTCGGCACCGCGCATCGCGCTGTAGATGCGATCAACCGGCTATTCGGACCGGGCACGGCCGATGCGCTGGATGCCCGCGCAATCCGAGTGCGCGCCCCGTCCTCGTCCCAAGATCGCGTCGGCTTTCTTGCCGCGCTGGAAACTATCGACGTCACCCCCACACAGGAGGTCGCGCGCGTCGTGGTCAACGCGCGCACCGGATCGGTGGTGATGAATCAGGCCGTGCGAGTGCACGAGTGCGCCGTCGCGCACGGTAGCCTATCAGTAGTGATCAGCACACAGCCGGTGGTCAGCCAGCCCAACCCACTGTCGGCCGGTACGACCGTGAGCACGCAGGTCTCGCAGATATCCCTTTCGCAGCCGGGCGGGGCGTTGCAACTCGTCGAGCGGGGAGCCGCCTTGTCTGACGTGATCAAGGGGCTCAACGCCCTGGGTGCGAATCCGCAGGATCTGATCTCGATCCTGCAGGCGATGAAGTCCGCCGGCGCGTTGCGCGCCGAGCTGGAAATCATCTGATCTGGAAACAGCATGAATACCCTGCCGCTCACTTCGTCAGCAGCGACCGGGCAGGACCAGGGCTTTGCGCTGGACATGCAGAGTCTGGAGAGGATGCGCCGCGCCGCGCGCAAATCGCCGGAAGAAGGTTTGAAGCAGGTCGCTCGGCAGTTCGAATCGATGTTCATGGGCATGATGCTCAAGAGCATGCGCGACGCCACGCCCACCAGCGGTCTGCTGGAAAGCGAAGGCGGGAAGATGTACCAGTCGATGCTTGACCAGCAGCTGTCGCAACACCTCTCGGGTCGCGGGCTGAAGCTGGCCGATGCGATGTTCGCGCAACTTCGGCGTACCCTGCCTGTAGCCGGTACCGCTCCGCCCGCGACAGGCAAACCATCGTCAGGCGCGGCGCTCGCCCCTGGCGCGGCGGAACTGACGGTAGCGGCAATGCCGCGCGCCGCAGCTGCGCCGATCGCGGTGCGGCCCCAGAGTACCGCCGCGCCGACAGCGGTCCCTGCAGAGGATATTGCAAGCAGTTCGATCGCCAGCGCCATCCGTGGGCCGCAAGCGATAGGCAAAGCGCTGCCGCCTCTGGGTTCAGAGGCGCCCGCCGCCACTCAAGACACCAAGGCACGCGGCCTGGGCACGGAACTGCGGGCGCATGTGCAGGGATTTTTGGAGCGCATCGGAAATGCAGCGCGAACAGCCAGCGCGGCCAGCGGAGTACCAACTGCGTTGATCGT
>Ga0134124_10001133_pt1 | contig 21359 bp, 18 predicted proteins | sample KB304_FD_96880 | JGI IMG/M metagenome (GOLD analysis project Ga0134124, IMG submission 96880) | Terrestrial soil microbial communities without Nitrogen fertilizer from Kellogg Biological Station, Michigan, USA - KB3-0-4 | ecosystem: Environmental > Terrestrial > Soil > Unclassified ... | reverse complement strand
CTGCGTCCCCTGCGTCCTCCGCGGTTTTTCCTGCTCAGTGGCTCGGAATCAACCGCAGAGGACGCCGAGGACGCAGAGGAGAAACGCGAATGTGAGCGAGCAACACACTATCACCCCACTACCCAGGAATCAGCGCCAAGGGGATTATTATTAAAAGGGTGAGTTGGGTGAGACTTCGATCGCCTCTACCAGCAACTCTGCGCGGTGAATCGAGCGTTCCGCTCGGCAACCCCGTAGGGGTGTGATGTTTATAGTTACAGTCGCCGACGCGGACTTCCTAGCTCCGTCCGGAGCGGCATAGAGTTGAGCGCAGGAACATTTCACCCCTGCGGGGTTGGCAACATAGGGTACTCGCCACTATAAACATTCTACCCCTACGGGGTTCCACGGAACTCTCAGGATACTCCGTCGGCGAAGTGTCACGGGCTGCTCTCGGCTCACAATCCGACAGGGAGTTACTCCACGATTCTTATGTGAAGGTCCTGAAGCTGCTCGCCGGAGACCTGGCTCGGCGACTCGATCATCAAATCCATCGCGCTCGCGGTCTTCGGAAATGCGATTACTTCTCGAATCGACTTCTCTCTCGCCAGCAGCATAACCAGCCGATCGAAACCGATTGCCATTCCACCGTGCGGAGGCGTGCCGTATTCGAGCGCATCGAGCAGGAACCCAAACTTCGATCGCGCCTCTTCTTCACTCATTCCAAGAACGGTGAACACCCGCCGCTGAAGCTCGCGCGAATGAATTCGAATCGAGCCGCTGCTCAGCTCGACGCCGTTGAGAACCAGGTCGTAGGCCTTCGCCAAAACCGAGCCCGGATCGGACTCGAGCTTCTCGAGGTCTACCTCTCGTGGACTGGTGAACGGATGGTGCATCGGATAATAGCGGCCATCCTCATCATGATATTCGAACATCGGGAAGTCGATCACCCATAGAAAATTGAACTTCGTTTGATCGATCAGACCTTCGCGTTCGCCAAGCTCGGTTCGGAGAGCGCTAAGCGACGCCGCCACCACCGAAGCCTTACCGGCAACTATGAGAGCGCAGTCGTTCGCCCCGGAACCGGCTGCCTGAGCCAGTTCCGCGACTTTCTCCTCCCCGAGCGCCTTAACAAGCGACGAGGTGGTCTCGCCGGTTTCAGACACTTTTATCCACGCCATCCCGCCGGCGCCGTAACGACGCGTGATCTCAGTCAGTTCATCAAGCGCCTTGCGCGAGTACTTCGCACCGCCGGTGACATTGATCGCCTTGATCTGGCCCGCCGCGTCAAGGGCGTTTTTGTAAGGCGTGAAATCCGTATCCCCGAGCTTGTCCGACAGATCGACCAGCTCCATTCCGAACCTCGTGTCCGGTTTGTCCGTGCCATAACGGCGCATCGCTTCGGCGTAGGTGAGCCGCGGGAAGGGAAGGTCGGCTTTGACTTCGATCAAGCGCGCCAGTTCGGCCATCAAGGGTTCGACGATTTTGAAAATATCGTCGGGCCTTATGAAGCTCATCTCGATGTCGATCTGGGTAAACTCCGGCTGCCGGTCGGCGCGCAGGTCTTCATCGCGGAAACAATGCGCGAGTTGAAAATATTTGTCGTACCCGGCAACCATCAAAAGCTGTTTGAATATCTGAGGCGACTGCGGCAGCGCGTAGAACCTCCCCGGCTGCAAGCGGCTCGGCACAATGTAATCTCGCGCACCCTCGGGGGTCGTCTTGATCAACATTGGCGTTTCGATCTCATAAAAGCCCTGTTCGTCCATGAAGCGGCGGACGGTTATGGCGGCGCGGTGCCGAAGCCCGATATTGTACTGCATCTTCTCTCTGCGAAGATCGAGGTACCGGTACTTGAGGCGCACTTCCTCGCTGGCCTTGCCGGCGTCTATCTCGAACGGAGGCGTCTTTGCGTCATTGAGAATGAACAACTCGAGCGCCTTTACTTCGATCCGGCCGGACTTGAGATTCGGATTTATTTTGTCCTTGTCGCGCATCAGGACTTTGCCGGCGATTGCAACCACGTGTTCGTTTCTCAGCTCCTTGGCCCGCCGATGAGCCTCTGCGTTTTTCTCTTCATCAAACACAACCTGGACGATTCCCTCGCGGTCGCGCAGGTCTATGAACGTGAGCGGGCCGAAGTCGCGGCGCTTGTGGACCCAGCCCATGAGCTTCACCATCTCGCCGGCGTGCTCGGGTCGCAGGTCTCCTGAATAATGAGTGCGGCGCAAATCGCCAAGGCTGTCGAATGTAGGCATAAATAAATCCGTGATGCGTGAAACGTGATGCGTGAAACGTGATGCGTGATACGTGATGATTAGACGTTCACGCATCACGAATCACGCATCACGCATCACGTTTCACGTTTCAACATCTCTCTTTCTCAAAGTCGCGATCAAATCTGATTCCGACAGATTCATCTGCTCGCCGGAAATCATATTTCGCAGCACGTAGCTGCCTGACTCAATCTCATTGTCGCCGATTATCAAGGCATAGCGCGCCGCCAGACTATTTGCAACCGCAAGCGATTTTTTCAGCTTTCGTCCTTCCAGATCGACCACCGCGCCGATGCCCGCTTCGCGCAATCTGCGTGTAAGCGCGAATGAATGCTCGCGCGCCGTCTCTCCGATGTACGCGACGAACACATCCGGAGCCTGCTTCAAGCTCTGCGCGGCGTCATCCGGAAGACTCATTATCATTCGCTCGATGCCGAACGCGAAACCGAAGCCCTTAGCAGAAGGACCGCCAAGCATCTGCGACAGCCCATCGTAGCGGCCGCCCCCGACAATCGTGTTCTGAGCGCCAAGCTGATTCCCGATGATCTCGAACGCGGTGCGAGTGTAATAGTCCAGTCCTCGCACGAGCCTCGGCGCAAGTGTGTACGCGATGTTGCGTTGGCTGAGCATCGAGGTAAAACTCTGAAAGTGTTCTCGACAAGGGTCGCACAGCGAATCGGTGATTGCCGGCAGCTCGTTCAAATAAGGCTGGCAAGATTCGACTTTGCAGTCGAGCACGCGCAGCGGATTCGTTTCGTATCGCTGATTACAGCTTCCGCAAAGTTGCGGGAGCCGCTCGCGAATCGCCTCTTTCAATTTCTCGATGTAACCCGGCCGGCAAGTTTCATCGCCAATCGAGTTCACCAGCAGCTCAGTGCCCGTGATGCGCAGTTGTCTCAAATACCAATCGAGCATCTCGATTACTTCGGCTTCGATCGCCGGGTCGTCGCTTTGGCCGAGGACTTCCACGCCGATCTGGCCGAACTGGCGATAGCGGCCTTTTTGCGGGCGCTCGCGCCGAAACTGCGGTCCTATGTAGAAAAGCTTTGTGAGACCGGGCTGATTGAACAGGCCGTGCTCGATATAGGCGCGAACCACGGAAGCGGTCTGCTCGGGCCTCAGCGACACGCGCTCGCCGTCGCGATCTTCGAAGGTATACATCTCCTTGTTGACGTCGGTTTCGGTTCCGACGCCTCGCTCGAACAGTTCGGTTCTTTCGATGACCGGAGTTCGAATCTCTTCGAATCCATAGCGGCGAAACGCCTCGCGGGCGGTTTGTTCAATAAGACTCCAGCACTCGATCTGCGCGTCGGGTTTTTCGGTGAACCGCGCGGATAAGGTGTCTTGTGTTCCTCGGACTCTGCTAATCATTAGAGGACCGTCCAAATTCGGGAATTGCAAATTGCAAATTGCAAAATGAAAATTGCAAAACTCAGGGAGCAAGAATCATGCAGCACCCTTGTTTTCCCGTGCGGTAACAATCGATCGCGCGACGATCTTCGAGAGTTGCTCACATTCATCAAGCAATTCGCCCATGCGGTGCTCAGGCAAAAGCTCTGCCTTAATAATGAGCTTAATCCAGCAGCGACACTCGCGCAGTTCCTTCAAACAGATTGCAAGCTTGTGAACAAAGTCAGCGCGACTCTCAGCAGCGCGCGCTTCCTCATAATTGGGTGCCGGCGACGTACCACAGCGTACGAGCTGTCCGGCAATATGGCGACCCATCCTTGTATTGGGAAGTGCATCTACAACCTTACCAATCCTGGCTGCAAAGTTAAGCAGTCTCTCCGATAAGTCATCGGCCTTCATTGCTTTGCTCCAATCACCCAGGAATCTTCAGTTTTCAATTTTGCAATTTGCAATTTGCATTTTGCAATTTGCAATCTTCATTTTTGCAATGCTGTTCTCTGCGCAATGTATTCGTTCTTATATGAAACATAGTGCTGCCAGTGCTGATCGATCCTTGCCACTTCCTCGTCCGTTACTTCACGGCGCACCTTGGCGGGCGATCCCATCACCATCGAGCGCGGAGGAATAACGGTCCCAGGAGTGACCAGCGATCCCGCGGCGATAAACGACTCTTCGCCTATCGTCACATCGTCCAGCACTATGGCGCCGATTCCGATCAGGCTGCGGTCCTTCACCGTGCAGCCGTGAAGCACAACCGAATGACCCACGGTCACTCGATCGCCGATGATCGTCGCGAACCGGCCGTTTGTGACGTGAATGATAGTGGCGTCCTGAATGTTAGTATTCTCGCCGACTCTTATGTAATAACAGTCGCCTCGCAGGACGCAGTTGAACCACACGCTCGAGTGTTCGCCGATGTGCACGTCTCCAATTATTTGAGCGCCCGGCGCGATGAAAGCGCTCTCGGCGATTTGTGGGCTGATGCCTTTGTACGCAGTGATCATCTCTGTTGCTTTGTCAGACAAAACTTAAGGTTGTCGATTACGTTTTCCGAATACATCACCCAGCGACAAACTAAAGTTTGTCGAACGGATCGGGCTGCAAGGCGAGTCAATAAGACAAGAAGCGAGCCGTATACGGAAGCCTTGACGGTAGCATAGCGGCTAAAAGCGTCGCAAGTTGACACCTGTTTGCGCCTGCCTTAGCATCTGCGTGATGTTTCTCTGGTTGTCGATCAAGCGATTCACGTCCGCGCGTGTTCTGCGTAGTCCCTCCGTTGCGGCAACGCTTTGTGTTGTCTTCGCAGCGATGTGCGGTTGCGGTAAGCCCTTTAACGTTAAGACCAGGACCAGCCTTCCCCCCGCAAATTACGCGGCCGGAGCCACGTCCGATAGCATCAGCATTCAGGCCCAGGCGCTAAGAGACGAGGACTTCCTGTACGAAACGTTTGACGCAAACCTGATCGCAGCCGGCGTTTTGCCGGTTCGCGTGATGGTGAACAATTCCAGCGCTCAGGTGGTAAGCCTCGAAAAGGCGCGGTTCGAGGTCCGTCAGCCGAACGGACGCGGGCTCAAGGCGGTTGACGCGCGGAGAGCCTTCAAGAAGCTGATCTCCTACTACGAAATCTCGCTCTATAACAAAGCGGGGTATAAGGAATCTCTCGGCACATTTTCGGAATATGCCGTCGATGTGAAGACCCCGCTTGAACCCGGCCAGTCGCGGCAGGGGTTGATATTCTTCCTTGCGCCGGGTAACGCTGCTCGGGAAGCCGGCTTGACTCTTGTGGTCAGCAGACTCGGTTCCGAAAGCCGCGCGCCGGTGGAGTTGAAGCTCGATTGAATTCGGTTGTTCATATGAATATCGATCGCAAACATATCTGCAAGCTAAACGGATGGCGCCGGGTTGCGCCCATCGCTCTATTGACGTTCACCTTTGCGCCGCTCGTGCTTGCCCAGGAAGCGCCGAAGAGTCCCGCGCCGCAGCCGGTCGACGAAGTTCAGCTCGCTCTAAACAACGGACGCTTGCTGGTCGCGCAGGGGCGCATTGATGAAGCGATTAATGAATTCCGCAGGGCCGCGAAGCTGAAAGACGACAAGTGCGCGGAGTGCTTTCAGATGATCGGCGCGCTCCATTTCCAGTTCGCCAGGTTCAAAGACGCCGCGGTAGCTTATCGACAGGCTGCTGATTTGAAGCCTGCCAACGAAGCCGAGTTATGCAACGTGCTCGGCGTGGTGTTGTACTTGCAAAACGAGAAGAAGTCGTACGAAGAAGCGGTCGAGGCGCTTCAACGTTCGATCCAACTCAGCAAAGGCAAACTCCCGATGGCGTACTACAACCTCGGCTTTGCCCTGATCAAATCGGGCAAAGAAGAGGAAGGAGTCGGCGCGCTGAAGACTTATCTCCAGCTTGATCCCAACGGGAACGAAGCAAGCCAGGCCCGGGCGGTAATCGCTAATACAAAGATGGTCGACGCTCGAGTAGCGCCTGCCTTCGCGTTCAAGTCAAACACCGGCGAAGAACTCTCGCTCGAGAAGCTTCGGGGGAGAATAGTCCTGCTCGAATTCTGGGCGAGCTGGTGCGGACCCTGTCGCGCGGAGCTGCCGGAGATCAAGAGTATCTGGAAGAAGTACGGGGGTGATCAATTCATCATCGTCGGTATCAATCTCGATTCCAACCGTCCGGCTTTCGACTCTTTCACGAAACAGGAAGGTCTTTCGTGGCCCCAGTACTACGACGGGCTGGGGTGGGGTAACAAGATATCTCAGTTATACGGGGTGTACGCTATCCCACATTCGGTGTTGATCGATCAGGACGGGGTAATCAAAGCGCGAGGCTTGAGAGGCGAACAACTGGCGGAAGTAATCGGCGAAATGGTGAGCAAGCTTCCGAAACCGAAAGTTGCAATTGCGGGCGCTAGACCGTGAGTTCTGGCGGCTGCTGTAATCGCAATCGGTCCAGGGAATTCTCAGCGCAAAGACGCAAAGGACCGCAAAGCTCGCAAAGAGCGTACGGCAATCCAGTGAACTGCGACATTTGGAACTAGCGACCTGGTTTTCTGGCAGGAGATTTCGTCGGTTTGGTAAGCGGAGTGTAGCTCAAGACAAAATCCCTCACTCTCTGGCACCGATTCAGTTCGACCATTTTCTTGGAACCTTCTCCTTCAAACCTAAGCCCAACTCTCGCGCCTGCATCCCACGCCAGCGGTTTTCGCTCGGCCTCACTCTGGTCCTGATCCGAGTTCTCGCGTGCTACCAGCCAGTACTTGCCCGGCGCGAGATTAGTCAAAGAGAAACTCCCGTCCGAAGCCACGTCCCCCTCGGCGTAGCGCAGAACTTCATCGGCCGCTTCGGGCTCGGACGGAACCAGGTGCACGCGCATCTTCACGGCCGGCGGCTTGTTGTCTTCGGCGGAAATGACTTTTCCTCTCAAGCCCGCAGCGCCTTCGGTAACGGTCATCACCAGCCCCTTGACCTTATCGCCGGATCTCATAGTTATGCCGTTCCTGGCGGCATCGATCGGCTTGGCTTTCGGGTCCGTCTGAGCGAGCATCAGCGACTTCACGTACAAGTGCTCTCCCGGAAGCTGGAAGTCCAGATGTTGCAGACCGGGACGGAGCAGGCTGATCACGAACTCGCCCTTGTCGTTGGGTGTCGTGTTCTTGAACTCCGCGAGGGTGGATGTAAAGGGATCCGCTACGCTTGGTTTGCGCTGATCTCGAGCGCTGAGAACGATACCCTCGAGAGGCACGGGTCGAGCGTCCTTGCACTCGGCCTTTTGTTTTGGATCCTGGAGAGATTCCAGCACTGCACGGCCGGCGATCGACCCGAGAGGTTCGAGCGTAAGCTGAACGCCGGTCACGTCCGCGCCTCTCACGGTTACTCGATGCGATTCTGAAATCGACATCGACATTCCCTCAGCGCCCAGCGCGAGATTTCCCGCGCCGCCCATCGCGTAGATCACGTATTCACCTTCGAGCAGTGACTCAAAGGCAAACTTATTCTCGTTGCGGCCTGATAAAATAGTGGTCGTGCCTTCGACTATTCCATTGCTCGCGCGAGCAAGAAACACCGAAGTGCCCTGCACCGTCGTACCGGTGGCTACGGTCACGCTTCCGCTGACCGAATAACCGCGATTATTGCGATAGCGTATGTCGATGTTGGTGACTTCAGCGCCGGCTACCACCGACACCTCGCCGGCAGTGTCGAGCGTGCTTGACGGATAATAAGTCGGAGCGTCTCCGTCGAAAGCATTGGAGCCTCCCATCGAGAAGCCCTGCGAGCCGCGACCGCCCGCGGCGATTTGATAAGTGCCCGGCGCCAGACCGTAGATTCGATATATGCCCCTGTCGTCGGTTTTGTAAGGCCCAAGTAGCACACTCATCGCTTCGGTCATTTGACCCATTATCCCGCTCGCAGCGCGTTGAGGCTTATCGTCCGTCCCTTTCACTCTGATGGCCCGCACCGTAGCTCCAACCAGGGGATCGCCCGATGAGTTGGTTACCTTGCCGGTGATCACGCCGCCTTTCACGAGCGTGAGCGTGACAGTATCTCCGGGACGATAAAAGGTCTTCGAGTCCTGGTCGGATAACACGTAACCGGGCGCGGTTGCCGACATCGTATAGGCGCCGGGGCGAAGGCCGCTAATTTCAAATTTGCCGTCCGCGTCGCTGATGACAGGGCTGAACAACGTAGTGATAGTGCTTTCGAGGTTCCCGCCGAGGTTGACAGGGAAATTCAGTATCGAAGCCTCGGGAACCGCGTGCCCGTCGGCGACGACGCGGCCTTTGATTCGCGTGCCTGAGCCGGTCGATTTATCCTGAGCAGTGGCGGTAGCATCTTCGGGGCGAGCGCCGGAAGGCGGCTTCTGTGACTGTGCGGTCGCCGACACAACGAGCGCCGAGATTACTAAGAATGAAGCGAAGTTTTTCATGGCGTTGCTATTGATCGGAACTCTGATCGGAACTCTTGCCTGCGAGATCGAGTACGAGGGAGACATAACCGGGCTGCGCGGTTGCTGTGCTTACCGTCTGTTTGGTTGAGAATGTGCGCATGCCCTGTTTCGACGGGACGGAAGTAGACGCCTCGACCTCGTAGGTATCCGGAGCCAGATTCTCAATCACGAAGTCGCCCTTCGAATCAACCGAAGTAGACTCGAATCCAGAAACGTCCGTGCTCAACCGCTTCGCCCGAACTGCCCGCACCGTGATGGGCCGGCCGGGTGGAAGCGTGCCGCCTTCAACCGTCACGTGTCCTTTGATGACGCAGTTCGCACGCGTGACTATCACTCGCACTCCGGTGAGCTGTTCGTTGGCTTGAATATCGACACCGCTTTGAATCTCGCCGCCGTTGAGTTCGATTCGCACGAGGGCCGCTTCGCGCTCACCGATGGAGTCTAACCGGAAGGTTGCTTTCCCGCTCTTCAGCCCGCCGATTCGAAACGTGCCGTCCTCCGCGATCACCGAAGTACCCGACGAGTATGACCTGGTCTGCGCATCGGTCACCGAAGCGCTTAGCACCAGCCGGCCGTAGCCCTGTAGACCGGTATCTCCATCGGCGTTCTCGGCGACTACAACGCCGCTGATGCTGGCGCCGCGATGCAGCTTCACTTCAAGCTTATCGACGTTACCGGAGCGGACCTCAAAGGTTATTGGATCTCCATAAAACTCCTTCGTTCCGATTCCGGTCATAGCGCCAAACTGCTCGACCTCGAGCTTGTAGCTGCCCGGTGCGACTGATTCAAATTTAAACTCTCCGTTTTCGTTAGTGGTTGTGATGCCTCCCGGGATACCGCCAAAATGCTGTTGCTGGTCGTCGTCCGAATCCTCATCATCAGTTTTGTTAGGCGTCCGGTTAGGGGCGCTGCGCACTGCCGAATAAGCGACCATCGCCTTACCGATTCCAGCGCCTTTCTGTGCTTCTATTACACGGCCGCTTACGACGAAGCCCTTATCTGCGGCGCTGAATTGTATGTCGATCGCTCCCACTTCCGACCCGGCGTTCACCTGCACCTGTTTTGCCCGTGCCTGATCGCTCACTCCGGGATAGAAGGTCTGAGTTCTCTTGGGCCTCATCTTGAAGATCGCCGAGAAAACATCGGAGTCAGCGCCTGCGCTCACCAGATAACGCCCGGCGCGCAGCCCGTAGATTCGATAGATCCCTCGGTCGTCAGTCGCGTACATTCTGCCGCCGGCGCCAAATGTATTCATCATCGCAGTGACTGAATTCACCGCAGCCGCCGGGTTGGGGTTGGACTCAACTGCTTTTAGAGTGATCTTTTCGCCGATAACCGGACGGCCGTCGCTGTCGGTAACTTTGCCAGTAATCACTCCGCCCGCCGAGAGCGAAAAGTTCATTCCTTCTGTTGTGGCTCCGCCGGTCACGGTTGTCTCGCCGGCGGAGTCGTTTGAATCGCTTACGAGCGCGGGAGCATACGGCGCCAACCTGTATTTCCCGGGCGGGAGATCTTCAAACCTGTAGTTGCCGTCAGAATCAGTCGTTGCCTTCAAGGAGGCGGCCTTATTGAGAAACGACTCCGCGATCTTGGAAGGATCGGTGACGGAAAGGGTCGCGATTACGGTGATGTCTTTGGCGGGTTTGCCGTCGAGCGTGACGCGGCCGGTTATGGCGCCGGTTTCTTTCTCCTGGGCCCAGGCCGATGGAATCCCGCAAAGAAGCGCGACGAAGACAATAACTACGAGAGTACGCATTTGATTATCTCCAGTCGGGGAGATGGAGTTGATTGGCGGCACTAAGAATACCACTCCTCGACTAACGATTCTACAACTGTTTGTTTGACTTGTCTGCGGCCCGTATTGTTCGGTTATTGGGTTGCTGACTTGTAACGTCCGGTCAGTTCTTGGCGTGCTTTGCGGTCCTTTGCGCCTTTGCGCTGAGTATTGGGTCTTGCTTCTTCAATACAAAATACTCAGCGCAAAGGCGCAAAGGACCGCAAAGCACGCGGAAATTAATACGCAGAATCCGAACGCTACTCTGCGGTCTCTGTTGGATTGCGTTCCGCAATCTTCGCGGTGGCTGCGGTGCGCATAACTTCAATTGACGCCGGTTGGCCCGTCCAAAGCTCGAACTGACGAGCGGCTTGCGCGGCCAGCATATCCAGACCGCTGATTACGATACAACCCTCCTCTCGCGCGTCGGCGAGAAAGCGCGTCTCCATGGGATTGTAGACGAGGTCGTAAGCGACACGGCGCCCTCGCAACGAATCTTTCGTGACCGGGCTTGAACCCTCGCTGTGACCGCGCATACCGATCGGAGTGGTGTTGATTACTATTTCAGCATCGCTCGATTCCAAGGATTCGATAGTCGAAACGCTTACGCCAAAAGAGTCGGCCAGCTCGCGCGCTCTTTCGGGACTGCGCGCGAATACCTGAACCCGCGCGCCTCGCTCGAGCAATCCGTAAATCACCGCCCGCGCAGCGCCACCCGCGCCAAGCACTGCGCAGTGCGCGCCCGCGAGCGGCTGAACTCGCTCGAGCGGTCCCATCGCGCCTTGAACATCCGTGTTGTACCCGATCAAGCGATCGCCCTTCATTACGACCGTGTTGACAGCACCCGTCGTGCCCGCGGTTTCGTTGATCTCATCAAGAAGTGAAACTACTTCACGCTTGTGCGGAATCGTGACGCTTAGGCCCATCAGGTTCCAGTCGATTTCGCGAGTTGCTTTACGAACAAACTTATCGAAGAACGAAGCCGGGTCTTCTACTTCGAATGGAAGATAGACGAAGTCGAGATCGAGTTCAGCAAAAGCACGGTTGTGCATCGCAGGAGAAGCGGAGTGCCCAACCGGAGAGCCGACTATTCCAGTGATCAAAGTTGCGCGAGAGATCCCACGAACTCTATAGAGATTTATCAATTCATCACAGCTCAACTGGCCGGGCGCGCTTTCTTTGCCGCTGCCGAGACTGCCATATGTGAGAAAGCTCCCAAACGCAGGTCCAAGCACGCGCGTGATCAATCCCGCTTCTCCCATCGCCAGCGCAATGAGCTTTCGATTGTCCGTGTGTGCTCGCGCGAGAAGCTTGAAGCTTGCAATCGAATCGGTGATCTTGACCGCGCGGGTCACGATCTTATGCACGGCGGCAGGCAGGGAAGTTACCCGATCATAGATCGCATCCAGATCCGCCGGTGTTCCCGAAAAGTCATGATAAGACACGATGAGCCGCGATGTATCGGGAGAGAAACCCAGCAACCGCTCGTAGTGTGCGGCTTCAACATCGCAGTAACCGGCAAACTCCGTGGCCGCGGCAAGCAGGCGGAGACGAAGATCGTCATCGACTTGCCGGCGCCCACCTTCCGATGCCGAGCGGAACGTAATAATCACCGGAACAGAGGTCGCGCTGACGAGCGTCTTGATGCTGTCTAGAGCTGCACTCGTGTGATCGGCGAAGTCTAAATCCGCCAGGTAATCGAGTCTGACTTCGATAAGGTCCGCGACGCTTGCTGCTCTCGTGATCGCAGCTCGAGCAGCATCGGTCGTTTCTTCGGTTATGACGGCGCAGACGCGCACGCAGTTCTCAGACATATTAGTGAGAATGAACCACGGATGACGCGGATTAGACTGATTCACACGGATCTAATGCGCCAGAATCTGTCGCCATCCGCATTCGATCGATGTCCGCAAAAGCGTATCACGGCGCGTGACAACCAGCCATTATATGAGGAGTGTGCAAAGTAGTGTATGGCAGGCAAAGCAGTCCTCAGCGTCCTCGGCGTCCTCTGCGGTTTACTTCCCAGCATTGATCAAGTAACCGCAGAGGACGCAGAGGACGCTGAGGAGGAACGCGAAACTGAGCGACCAACAATGAACCGACTACCTCTATCTGCTGCCACTGGCTGCGAACGCGAGGTGGCTGCTAACATCGCTAGAAGAGTTCAGAGTTCAGAGTTCCGAGTTCCGAGTTCCGAGTTCCGAGTTCAGGTTTCAGAGGTTTAGAATTCGGGGGGCACAGTTGAGCGCGCGGTACTGAACGGGTTGATCGTTGAGAACGAGCTGAGATTGCGATGGCACGCAGCGCCGAACCCTGAACTGTGAACCCTGAACTCTGAACTGGAATTCCCGGAGAAACGCATGCTGAAGGACAAAAAAATTGCGGTGCTCGGCGCGGGCAAGCTGGGCGAATCCTTAATCAAAGGCTTGCTCGATGCCGGAGTGATCAACATTGCCAATGTCAGGATAACCGCCGGCCATCAGTACCGGCTCGATCAAATGCGCGAACGCTTCAATGTCGAGGGCCTGCTCTCGAACAAAATCGTCGCCGAGGCCGCCGATATCATCATTCTCGCCGTTAAGCCTCAGACCGTGCCGGTGGTGTTATCCGAGATCGGCGACGCCTTAAGGGGTGATCAATTACTCATATCCGTAGCCGCGTCCGTCAGCACTGCGTTCATCGAAAAGCACCTGGCGTCGCCCGTGCCGGTGATTCGGGCGATGCCCAATACTCCGAGTATCATAAAAAAGGGAATGACTGGAATCGCCTCCGGCTCTAACGCGACTCAGGAGCATCTCCAGCTTGCGAAGTTCATCTTCGATTCGGTCGGCCGGACAATAGTCGCCGACGAAAAACATATGGATTCGATCACCGGACTATCGGCCAGCGGACCTGCCTTCATCTACATCGTGATCGAATCGTTGGCCGAAGCCGGCGTGAAAGTAGGCTTGCCTCGCGACGTGGCGACCGAGCTTGCGGCTCAAACAGTGGTCGGCGCCGGATCGATGGTGCTCGAAACCTCGGAGCATCCGGCTAAGCTGAAAGACATGGTGACGACGCCCGCCGGTTGTACGATCGATGGGATTTTGGAGTTGGAAGAGGGCGGGCTTCGCGTGACGCTGATCAAGGCGGTGGTGAAAGCGACCCAACGAGCAAAGGAGCTTTTGGAAACGTAGAATGAAGCGAAACAAAGAGTCGATAATTGCAAAATGCAAATTGCAAATTGCAAATTGCAAATTTAAGGTTGGCGGGGCGATTCGGGCAATTTTCAGTTTTCAATTTGCAATTTGCAATTTGCAATGCTTCCCTCTCCTCGTTCTCTTCGCCTTGCCGCTTGCATTTTCTTCTTCTGCCGTTCCCTTGCCTCAACAGAGCGAATCCCAAAACGAGATGGCCGCCGCTAAATTTCCGAGCTTCGTCAACGAGTACTTGACTGACCTGCACTCGCGCCACCCCGCGTCAGCCGCAAGCAGCGGTATCCATACGTGGGACGCACATCTCGAGGACTACAGCACTCCGGCAATCGGCTCAGAGATCGCGGCCATCAAAGCGTTTCAAGCTCGGCTTCAAAAAATTCCGCCGCTCGAGCTTGCGATGTCCGACACGCTCGATTATCAGATTGTCTCGCACAACATGAACGCGCGGTTGCTCGAGCTTGAACAGATCAAGAGTTACGAGCGCAACCCCAACGTTTACAATGACCCGATTTCCAACGGGCTCTTACAGCTTGCGATGTTCGAATACGCTTCAGCGGACGTTCGGCTTCGGCACGTGATCGCCAAGGAGAAACTCGTCGGCAGATTGCTCGATTCGGCTCGCGCGAACATTCACAAACCGCCGGCCATCTTTTTGAAGATCGCCCTTCAGGGTTTCAAAGGCACGCTCGGATTTGTTCAGACCGATCTGCCAAAAGCATTCGCGTCCGTGCCCGATCCAAAGCTCCAGTCTGAATTCAAGAAGTCGACGAAGAGCGCCGCGGACGCGATTGCGAAATACATAAAGCATCTCGAGCAGACCAAACCCGATCCTGAAGCTACGTTTGCAATCGGCAAACAGAACTACGAAGCCAAGCTCAAGTTCGATGAGGGTATCGAGATCCCGGTGGACAAACTGCTGAAGATCGCCGACCGCGAGCTTGCGAGAGCACAGTCTGACTTTAGAAAGACGGCGGCGCTCATCGACCCAAAACGCAATCCGATGTCGGTGTGGGGCGACGTGCAGCGCGATCATCCTAAAGCAGGCAAGCTTGTTGAAGACGCGCAGAAGCAACTCGATGCGCTGGTGAAATTCATCGAAGAAAAAAGGATCGTCACGCTGCCTTCGGCTGCGGCTCCGGTAGTCGCCCCGACGCCGGACTTCATGCGCTGGTCTACCGCGAGCATGTGGACGCCGGGCCCGTTTGAAAGAACATCGCTGCCGGCCCGCTACCTGATCACCGATGTCGACCCGAAATGGAATGATAAACAGAAGGAAGAATATCTAGGCTCGATAAACTATCCGCAGTTGTGGACGACATCGATTCACGAGGTCTACCCCGGCCACTTTGTGCAGGGCGTGTTTCTCAAGCAGGTCGGGTCGGCGGTTCGCAGAGACGCGGCGCTGGCGCCTAACAGCTTTGTCGAAGGGTGGGCTCACTACACTGAACAGATGATGATCGATGAAGGCTTCGGCGGAGGCGATCCGAAGATAAGGATGGGCCAGTTGGCGGACGCGCTTCTCCGGTTGTGCCGCTTCGAGGTAGGTATTCGAGAACACACTCTTGGCATGACCGTCGATCAGGGCACGCGCTTCTTCATGGATAACGGGTACATGGGCGAAACGCCTGCGCGCATCGAAGCCGAACGCGGAACGTTCGATCCGACCTATCTTGTGTATACGGTTGGCAAGCTGGCGATATTGAAATTGCGAGACGACTACAAGCGCGAAAGAAAAGATCAATTCACCCTTCAGGAATTCCACGACCGATTGCTATCGAACGGCAACGCCCCGTTGTGGGTGCATCGCCAGATGTTGCTGCCGGGAGACAAAGGAAAGGTGATCGAGTAGTCCATAGCAGCCGAATCGCGTTTCCTCCAGACTGCACTCGCACTTCCCAAAGGTCCCTTGTGCCGGGCAGCTTCTTGAAGTATTGCGCCGGAACGACGTCAATATGTTCGATGAGTCGCAAAACCCACGCGACTCGTTGTGCGTGCTTGGCAGGTAATGGATCAAGAAAACTCTGGATGGGTGAGCCGCCGGATTCAGTCCGATAGAAAACTATCGTTCGCACTTCGCTAACCTACCATAGCGATTCGACAAAACGAATCCACAAAGCCTCTACGGCTAAATAGCGGAGCTGCTCGTCAGTATTGCTCGACCTGGACACATGCGTCTTGTACGGGCGAGCTACTGGCGGTAATATTCAACCCGCCTTAGTAAGGCTGCTCACGCTCAACATCCGAATAACCAAATGGTCGACGAGTATTGAAATCTAATACTCGGCCCTGACCTCAGGAGGTTGAAATGCCCAATCAAAATGCAGTCGTCTCACGCACCATACGCCTCGATCCGCCGCTCGACCGCGCGCCTGGCGAAATGCTCCGCGGCGAACGCGGTGTGTCGGTGGAACTCGAGGGCGGGCGCCGTGTGCGCCTGGATCCTGCCAATGCTCGCTCGGCTGGTTTCGCACAGGTTCTGGATGGGTTGAGCAAGCAGGGCCTCCCGGTTTATCTGGAGGTCGATCCCGCGACCGAGGCGATCACCCGGTTGCTCATTCCTCATATTGCTCGAGTGATCAGTATTACATCGAGTGAAGGTGCGCTCGATGTCGAATTGGATCGTTCGCATGGGCGCCACGTGCTGCCGCTTGGCCAGCCCGATTCGGCCGATCTTGAGCGGCAATTGCGCGAGGCCCTGAAAAGCGGCGCGCCAGTCATAGTCTCGGAAGACGACGCGCACAATATTATCGACGTTCGCGAGTTCCCGTCCGCCCCGGAGGGGCTGCTGCCCCCTTTTCCTCCAGTCGCACTACGTGAGCCGAAACCCCTGCCACTGATCTGGCGGTGGATTTGCTGGCCGTGGTGGTGGTTCTGTTGCCTGTCGAAGACGAAGGCTCAGCAGGTCTTCGACGCGATGGCTGCCACGAGCTGCAATCCGCTTACGGTCCCGGCGCCGTGCATTCCGTTTCTCTATCCGGACGATGGTTGCTGGGCGCGCGCCCACGAGATGTGCCGGCTGATGATCAATATGGGGCTGTCGCCGAGAAAGGTGTGGATCGACCACAGCGGGCCTCTTCTGCATGTGAACACCAGGAACAACCCACAGTGTTATGTCGAGTGGGGATGGCATGTCGCGCCAACGCTTTGCGTCCGCGGCCCGAAGCTTTTCCAGACCCGGCGCATGGTGATCGATCCGTCGCTGTTCACCACGCCCGTGTCGGAGTCCACGTGGAAGGGTGTGCAAGGGAATCCTAACGCGACCTTGACGCATACCGATGCTTCTCAGTTCTGGCATGGCGGCGGCACCGATCCGACGTATGCGGCTTCGAACGCGATCCTTGCGCAGTACCGGCTCGCGCTGCAGAACCGGGCGAATCAGGTCGGACCTCCGCCCTACGCGAACTGCCCGTAACGCAATGAGAATGGCGGTCAGTTCAGTGGGTCCCGCCAAGAAATGGGATCAGGCGTGCATTGCAATTCACGGCCACGCTTTACGTAGTTTTGCGAACAAGCAAAAGGTCACACGAGCGAATTGCAATTTGCGCGCCCGACCCCGATCCGAAGTTATATCGAGTGTGCGTCATGATGAGCTAGACTTCCGCCAAGCTTGCTTTGATAGAATAATCTTTCTCGAAGCTTCAAAAACCCCATCAGAGGTCCACGAAATGAAGATCAAAAGTAAACCAAACGCACTAACCAAGAAATCCCGGAGAGGCTTCCGGGGTTATCCTGTCGCAACTGTCGCTTTCTATGGTCCTGATGACAAGAGAGCCACCAAAGTGGCCGTTGGCATTATCAACGAAGAACGGGCTGACCCGGACCCGTTGCAACGATGGCATTCTGACCAGACTGACCTGAGATTCGATGAACAGATAATCAAGCAGGTACTGGACTTCATACGGCGCCACAAAGCTCTGAGCGTAGCGACGACCGATAGAATAATCGGATGTCCACATGAAGAAGGGATAGATTATCCAGAGGGAACGAGTTGTCCTGAGTGTCCGTTCTGGGAAGGCAGAAACCGCTGGACGGGGGAGATCGAAAAAGATAGCAAATTGATACACTGAAGTAATCAGCAGAAGGCTATATCTTGCCTCTTCGCAGGTGACGTCATGGACGCAACTAACGCCGAAGAAACGGTTGGTCGCCGCCCTTCCAAGCTCTCCGCTGCTCTGCAGAATTGTTTGACTTCACTTCACACATTTGTTTATGCGAATACCAATGGCGCTATTGGCGGAAGGATGATGAATTCCCCGGTGCTCCTGCTCACAACAAGAGGGCGCAAGACCAACAAGCTACGAACAGTACCGCTGCTATATTTGGCGGATGGAAACGACGTGGTGCTTGTTGCCTCGAACGGCGGAGCGACGCGGCATCCGACCTGGTGGCTCAATCTGCAAGCAAACCCGGACGCTCGAATTCAGGTAAGAGAAACTAAGCAGCGCGTCAGGGCTGAAAGAGCCAGCGCGGAGGAAAAGCGCAGGCTCTGGCCATCACTTGTTGCGATGTATCCCGGCTACGAAAAATATCAAGAGATAACGAATAGGGATATACCAGTGGTCATCCTGCACCCGAACAACGAGAGTAATGGATCCCACGGCTGGACCGAACCACGATAAGACGCAACTTTGCGAGCTTTGCGGTTCTTTGCGTCTTTGCGCTGAGAATTCCAGTCAATCAATCAAATGTAAGCTGAGCGAAGCACAGGAGGACAACATCCATGGATTATCAAGGCGATGATCGATTCAACGCGTTTTTAGGTTTGCTGACCCGCATAGATCGCTTTGGTCGGACTTATGTCAACTACTTTGTGAGAACCAGTTTTGCGGGCCAACAGTTTGCCATCGTGCGCGCGTCGGTTGACGAAATCGACAGGCTGAGGAGGAAACGGCGTCCAATCGGACTGACCACCTGGCCACAAATCCTTTCGAGAGCCGTTCTCAAGGAAATACTGATAAGAGAAATGAATTACATCGACATGACGGCACAGGCTATTGCGATGCACAGGCAGATTCCTGATGACAAGTTCCGCACGCCCTGGACCCGCGATGATGCGAAGATATTGCTTGCGGCGCGAGTCTTTGCCGAAGATGCGATACCGCTGCGTGATGAGTTTCTCAAGTACTGCATGCGCGAGACCTTCATCGATGAATTGAGAGCGCTGGCTGACGAATTTGAAGAGGCTATTGCCGCCCGCAGGCAGGTGACCGGCGCCCGGCCATGTGTCGAGGCGCTTATCGATGATGCGATGGAGCGAGGACTGTTGACTGCGCGAAGACTTGACGTGATGATGCTCAACCGGTTTTACGATGACAATCTCGGAAGAAACGAATGGTTCATGACAAGTCACGTGAGTTACAGGACTGGCTCAAACGCTGCACCGGGCGGAAACGATTGAGGCTCGCTGATACAAACCTGATCCTACACACAAGAGAGAGAGGACGACCCCATGAAGACAATTGCATTGCTCGGCATTGGATTAGTCATCGGATTGACCGGCTGCGGCCTCCACGCTTCCTTTAACAAAGTCAAAGGAAGCGGGAATGTTAAGACCGAGAAGAGATCGCTTGCTTCATTTGATTCGCTGGACGTGGGCTGTCCCGGGACGATTCAGGTGAAATCCCAGGCACAGGCGAGTCTCGAGATCACCGGCGACGATAACATCGTTCCACTGATTACTACCGAAGTTAAGAACAATACTCTGGTGATCAGATCGACAGAGACATACGACCCGAAGGACAAGCTGGAGATCGTCATATCAACCCCCGATCTAAAGAAGTTTGTCTTCGCCGGGGCGGGTGAAGCGAATCTGGCAAACATAAAGAATGACAAACTTGAAATAGTCATGAGCGGCGCCGGAAGCATCAGCGCTTCCGGTGAAACAAAGGAAGCGGACATAACCTTATCTGGCGCGGGAAGTGTGGACGCGAAGAACTTACATGCCGTCGACGCCAAAGTGAATTCAACCGGAGTAGGCAGTGTAGATATATACGCTACAGGGCAATTGGATGCATCGGCGGTTGGCGTAGGTGAAATCAACTACTATGGAAAGCCAAAATCCGTAAACCGGAAGGCAGTGGGAATCGGGTCAATCAACGAGAGATAAAACGACGTGTGATCTCTTCGCGACGACTACAAGCTCAGCGATTGTGAATGGGTAATCCTTAGGCCGGCGGGAGAAATGTCATGAAACGCACATGGACGATCATCGGCGTAAGCGATGTGCCATCCAGCTTCAAATGGTACCAGTCGCTCTTCGGCCAACCCGAGACACAACCGGGCCATGCCGACTTTGGTCAGATCCTCGATTCGGATGGAACCGTCCTGCTCTGCCTCCACCAGTGGGGCGCGCACGAGCATCCGTCGTTGATGAGCCCGCAGGAGGCGACACCTGGCAACGGGCTTCTCTTGTTCTTTCGCGTCGACGATTTCGATATGGCGCTGAAAAGGGCACGCGCACTTGTAGCTAGGCTCGAAGAAGAGCCGCACACGAACCCGAATACTCGAACAGAGGAGTTCTCGCTACGGGATCCCGACGGATACTACGTCACGATCAGTGCGTTCTCTTCGCTCGAGCTGGAGGGCGGCGAGCCGCCGGCCTGACAAGCTCGTAGTCCGGCCTTCAGGCGGAAGTTCGTAGTTTGTATTTTGCGCTGAATACGAACTTCCGCCTGAAGGCCGAACTACGAACTTTTCACGGAGTCTCTACCGAGCTGCGTATGCCGAAAATCTGACGCGGCCCGCTGACGGCTCACGTTAGGCGCAGGCGAGGCAATACACTTGAACGGAAGGTTTGATATGTGGGCATGCCGCTCGAGTTCTAAGAACCAAAGCTCAATCCCAAAAGGTTGGGACGGCCACGAACGGCCGCCCCGGACTCACCCAAAGACTAAGAAGGCGCGATGGGAAAGCAAGCGAGTCGAATTAAAAACTCGCGAGCTTAGCCCCGGCAGAGATAGACCCGCGCGCAGTAATTGGAACGACCGCTTCCGTCCTTGAATTTGTCGAACGTGTCAACTATCAACGTGCCGCTGTCGAGGCGACCCGTCATAATGGTTTCCGCGAAGCCGAAATCATAGCGGGCGGTAAAGGCGATTGCCTCCGTCGCGACCACGCTATCGCCGTAAGCGATCCCTTCGACGACACCCCAGTCGCACGGCGTAGGCACACAGGCGCCGAATCCGTGAACGGTCAACGTGCTTCCCTTGGCGCCGAGCACGACGCGCACCAGGCCTCGAGTGTTCTTGTCGCAGTTGTTCCAACTGCCGATCAGGCTTTTCAGCGAGAGCACCCCCTTGGCGCCCGCCAGTTCCTTTGCACTTAACTTCGCTTCAGCTCTATTGTTTTGAATCGTTGCCATTTGTTTTATCCTCCACTGAACTTGAATTGTAAGGGTGTTGAATCTTACGGACGTGATCATGACGGGGAAATCCGAAGATGTACAGCCCGTTAGGTGCGATTAACTACCCCACACAATGAGGGAGGGTGTCCATTGCAACGAAGCCGCGGTTTAGTATGCAGGGCCAGAGCGGTTTTGTGGGATACAAAAGGCTTCCACTCCAGCCCGTATGTAATAACACGCGAAGCGTGTGCTTATTCCATACTGCTCGCAGCTTTTGGAATAGTGTTGGAATAGATTGGCATCTGGAGTGTTATTCTAAACAGCCGCAAGGTTGGCAGGTCCCGAATGGGAGAAGCGAGTACTCGCAATACAGGGTTCAGTCGCACGGCGCTCGAGCACCTCGACGCGCTCTACGGCTTTGCGATGGTGTT
>Ga0134124_10001131_pt1 | contig 21386 bp, 19 predicted proteins | sample KB304_FD_96880 | JGI IMG/M metagenome (GOLD analysis project Ga0134124, IMG submission 96880) | Terrestrial soil microbial communities without Nitrogen fertilizer from Kellogg Biological Station, Michigan, USA - KB3-0-4 | ecosystem: Environmental > Terrestrial > Soil > Unclassified ... | reverse complement strand
TCCTTGTCCTTGTCCTTGTCGTCCTTCTGCTGGTCGTCTTTTTTGCCGCCGTCCTTGTCCTGATCTTTGCCTGAATCAGGTTGATCGCCGGAATCAGGCTGGCCGCCGTCGTTGCCGGCGTCCGGGGGCTCGGCGTCTTTCTTCTTGTTCTCTTCGTCCTCGATGCGACGAAGGGCGATCGCGCGGTTGTAGGCGGCGTCACGACCGATGCCGTCACCGCCGTCTTCGGGTACGCCGGGCATCAAGCGCAATGCGGCGTCGTATTCTTTGACCGCGGCTTTGTAGTCGCGCCGCAAGAACTCCAGGTTGCCCGCGAGGTAATGAGCGCGAGCGCGGAATTCGACTGGCGTCGTCGCATCACTCGCAACCAAGCGCACCACTCGCAACGCGCAGTCCACGCCCTTGCTGCGCTGCGCGAGATCGGCATCCTGCTGCGACGTAGGGCCACCGTCGCCAATCGGCTCTTCTTCGCCGAAGCGCTTGCCGAAACGCTCGGCTAATTTGAACAAACCGAGCCCGAGATCGAAGCTCGCGTTCGGGCGCTCGCGCACCGGATCCGGGGTACCGATCTCTCCGTTTTCGCACTTGCCCGTTGCCAGGTAGCCCTCGAGCAGCGACACCGCGCTGCCCGCGTCGCCAGCGTCGTAAGCACTGATGGCTTGGTCGACGGCGGGTGCGTGGCGCTCGAACAAGGAATCGGTGGTCTTGCCGCAGGCGGCCACGAACACGAGCGAGGCCAAGAGTCCGGCGCTTGCGGCCGCGGCGGCCTTTTTCAGCCGTTTCTTGCCGGTGCGCCGAGCCTTCTTGGGGGGCGGCACCGCGCTCGGCTTGCTGCGTCGCGCGGCCTCGTTGACGAAGGTCTCGACCAGCACCAAGAGCAGCGCCAGACCGAGCGGGTACATGTACACGTCCGCGTACACGGTCTCCACCTTCTCCGAGAGCTCTTCGGTGACCAAGCGCGCGAGGCGGCGCGAGATTTCGGTGATGCCCGTTTCGCCGCGCGCACTCTGGACGATGACGCCGCCGGTGCTGCTGGCGATCTTGGAGAGCTGTTCTTCACCCTCGGCCGAGAGCGAGGTCGTGAGCGGTTTGCCCTGCTCGTCCGTGCGATAGCCGTGGCTCTCACCCGCTTCGTTCACGTCCGGAATCGGCTCGGGCGTACGCCCGCCGATTTGCACCACGTGAATGGTGATATCGGCTTGTTTGCAAGATTCGGCCACCGCAACGGGATCCCCCTCGAGGTCTTCGCCGTCCGTGACGAGCAGCATGACTCGACGATGCTGCTTGGATTTGGGATCACGCTCGAGCAACTCGCGCCCGGCCTCCAGGGCGCGCGCAATGGCGGTGCCACCGACGGGCATGTCGTTCGGCGAGAGCTGCCGAAAGAACTGCGCGATCGCCGCGCCGTCGCTGGTGAGCGGAAACGCCATCGGCTCGCCCGCGAACGCAACGGCCGCGAAACGCGCCCCCGGCAAATCCTGAATCAGTCGTCCGACCTCGGATTTGGCCCGCAAAATGCGCGAAGGAGAGATGTCCTTCGCGTACATGCTCTTCGAGTAGTCGAGCACGACCACGACATCCAGGTTGGTAGCCGGGATCAGGCGGGTGCCGCGGCCATATTGCGGCTCGGCGAGCGCCACGAACGCGAGCGCCACCGCCAAAACCAAGAGCACGCCCTTGAGTGCGCGCCGCCCGCTCGGATTAGCGGTCAAGAGTCCGCGCACCAAGGCTTCGTCACCGAAGCGCTTCACGCTGCGACTGAGCAGCACGCCGCCGACGATCAAGGCGAGCGCTACAACCAGCGAAAGCGTGCTGCCGAACAGCCAAACTGGGACCGCGAATTTCACGGGAACCTCCGCAGTACGAGCGCGCGCAGCACCGCGTCGGCGGCGAGCAGCAGCACTCCAGGCAAGAGCAGGAAGGCGAACAAGTCTTCGTAGTTGGCGATGTTGGCTTCGAACTTGGTCTTCTCGAGCTTGTCGAGCACGTCGTGGAAGCTGGCCTGCAGTGATTTGGCGTCACTCGCGACGTAGGTCGACCCGCCGGTCTTCGTCGCCAGCTCCTTCAGCAGCTTCGGGTTGACCGGGAAATTGACCGTGACATAGCGCGGTTGGCCGAACAGATCGAAGCCGTCTTGAACCTCGGCCGTGTCACCTTGGCCGATTTGGATCGTGTACAGGCGCGCGCCCACCGAGTTGGCCAAATGGGCCGAATATTCGGGGGAAATCTTGCCGCCCTTGGCGTCGCCGTCGGTGAGCAGGATGATTGCTTTGCTGTGTGCGTGGCTGCGACGCAAACGCGCCGACGCGACGCCCACCGCGTCACCGATCGCGGTGGCGCTGGAGTCGATCACGTTCAGTTCCATCTTGCCCACGAGCGCGTCGAGCAAGTGGTAGTCGAGGGTGGGCGGCGAGAGCACGTATGCGCTCGAGCCGAAGACCACGATGCCGATGCGGTCGGTCTTGCGGCGAGCGATGAAATCACGAATCACCGCCTTGGCGGCGTCGATGCGCGTGGGGCGCACGCCGCGCGGTTTCGGCGGCACGTAAGTTTGCAGATCGGGCGGCAGGTTCGGCATGGCCGCGTTCATCGAGCCGGAGAGATCGAGCACGACCACGATGTCGATGCCTTCTTCGTCTGCGGCTTGAGGGCGCAGAGTATTCACCGGCCGGGCCAGGGCGAGCACGCACAAGCCAAATCCGACCGCGCGCAGCACCCCGGGTAGATCCCGAAGCCAGACCCGCATGCCGGATGGGCCGACGCCGAGCGCGGCCAACGTACCCAGTTTGAGCCGCGGCATGCGCCGGTCCTCGCCCAGCGTGGCGCGGTAGAAGATCGCCGGCACCAGCACTAGGCCCAGGAAAAACCAGGGTGTTTGCCAGTGTGCGCGCGCGAGCTCTTCGCCGCGGCTGAGTGCGGGGTACGCCAGACCCACGACCAACGCCAGCAGCGTGTACAGGAACAGCAACCCGCCGCGCAGGGCGCGGCGAAGCTTGGCTGCGGAGGCCCGCAGATCGAAACGCGGCGGCTGTGATTTGCCCTTTTCGGACTTGCTAGCGCCACCCGAGGCCGGAGCTTCCGGGACAGGCTCCGGCCGCATGGCGTCGCTCGTGTTCGGAGCGTTGGTCACGACCCTCCCCCTGGCTTGTTCGGTTCAGCGGGTTCATCCGCCTCGGGCTCGTTCTCGCCTTCGGTGGTTTCCGATTGGAGCGGTGGCGGGAGCGGAGCGATCAGCATCGTGCGTGTGACGATGCTTTCAGCGCGCGACAGCAGATCGAGGCATTCTCCTTCACTCGGGGTGAGACGCGCGAACTTCACCAGATCGGCGTCGCGCATGAAGCTTTCGATGCCGGGCAGGTCTTCGATTTCCGGCGTGGTCTCGCGCAGCGCAATCAGCGCTTCGCGCGTGGTGCTTTCGAGGCCGTCGTAGCCGTAGCGGTCACCCAAATAGCGACGCAAAACGTCCGAAACTCGATCGAAAACCTCGGCAAAACGCCCTTCTCGAGTGAGCCCAGCGTGGCGAATGTCGTGTAGCGCCTCGAGCGCGACGTCCCAGGGCGGTCGGGGCGGCGGCGGGGGAGGCAGCTTCTTCGGTCGCCGTAGCCAGCGGCTGATTAAGAGCGCGCCCAACGCGCCGACGAGCAGGGCGATCGCGACCGCGAGCGCCACGGTCTTGGCGGCGGTCCAAACCTCGAGTTGGCGCCGGGCAGCGGGATTGCCCTTTGGCGCCGGGTTGGGCGTATTGGCGATCGGGTCCTCGATCAGCACCGTGTGCGCGCTGGTGCACACGGTCACGATCTCGCCGCTGGCGCGTGAGATCGCGATCGGAAGCGGCGGAAGCAAGAGCTCGTGCCGACCAGGCTTCGCGGGCAAGGGAACCACCGACAGTCGGACTTTGGTCGTCGCGCGCTCGCCCTGTTCCGTGCGCTCGAGCTTGGGGCCGGCCGAGCCGGCGGGATCCGGCAACGCGAACCCCTCGCGTTCCAGCGCCTTGCCTTCCGGGCTGTCACTCAAGAGGTGAAAGCCGGTGGGCAGCACGGTCTCGCCTTTACCGTGATCGACCACCACCTCGAGCGTCAGGGCGTGCCCGCTCAGCGCGCGGCGCGCGATTTTCTCGCTGAAATGCGGGCGATCTTTGCCCGAGGGAATGCGTTCGACGCAGCTCTCGGCGTTCTTGCTGTCGACCACGCTCGGGGCGCCCGCGGCAGACGAACTCGAAGCGGCCGGCGTGCTCGAGCTAGCGGGCGCGCCGGCGTCCACCGCTTGTGCAGCGGCCAAGCGCCCGAACGAAAGCGTGAAAACGGCGACGACGGCGACGCGAGTGAGCGAGTTCATCGGTGAGCTCGCCGGGCACGGCGCGCGAACAAATCGCGTAGCGGCTTGATGTACGGTTGGTCCGTGCGTACCACGCAATAGTCCAAGCCCAGCTTGGTGAACAAACGCATCTGTTCGGCGCGGATGCCTCGCATCTGCTTGGCGTAGTGCGCGCGAACGGCAGCGCTCGAGGTGTCGACGATCACGCTTTCACCGGTTTCGAAATCCTCGAAGCTCCCGATCCCCACGTTGGGCAGCTCTTCGTCACGCGGGTCGACCAGCATCACCGGGATGATGTCGTGACGCGCGGCCGCCAGCGACAACGCTCGGTCGTAACCGCTGGTGAAAAAATCACTGATCAGGAACGCGACACTGCGGCGCCGGGCGACCGAGTGCAGCGTCTCCAGGGCTATTTTCAGATCCGTTCCGCTGCGCTCGGGCACTCGTCCCAGAATTTCGCGCACCACGCGCATCACGTGTTTTTGGCCTTTTTTCGCGGGCACCAGCTTCTCGATCTGATCCGTAGTCAGGATCAGCCCGACGCGGTCATTGTGCTTGATCGCGCTGAAGGCGCACAGCGCGGCGACTTCGGCAGCGAGCCGCGCTTTGCTTGCCGTGCGGGTGCCGAAGCGTTGGCTCGCGGAAAGATCGACGACCAGCATCATGGTCATCTCGCGCTCTTCCACGAACACCTTGACGTGCGTGGCGTCCATGCGGGCGCTCACGTTCCAATCGATGGTGCGGATATCGTCGCCGGGTTGGTACTCTCGCACCTCGCGAAACGCGAGGCCCTGACCCTTGAAGACGGAGGTGTAGCTGCCAGCCAGCTGCTCGGTCGCGAGCCGGTTGGTAGTGATCTCGATCTTGCGCAGTGCCTTGAGCAATTCCTTCGGGATCACTGCATCACCTCAGTACGTTGAGCCACGAGGGGAGCAAGCGATCGCCTCAGGGAACCTCGACGACCTCGAACACGCGTCGCACGATTTCTTCAGCGGTGACCTCTTCGGCCTCCGCTTCGTAGCTCAGCACCACGCGGTGGCGCAGCACGTCGGGGCCGATGGCCTTGACGTCCTCGGGCGTGACGTAGCCGCGGTGACGAAGGAAGGCGTGCGCGCGTGCAGCCAAATTCAGCGCGATGCTGGCGCGTGGGCTGGCGCCGTATTCGATCAGCGGAGCCAGGTCCTTCATGCCCTTTTTCTGTGGCTCGCGCGTGGCAAAAACCACATCCACGATGTAGTCCTTGACGCGGTCGTCCATGTACACGTCGCGCACGACCTTGCGCGCCTCCAGCAATTGTTCGGGCGTGGTCTTCGACACTGCGGTGGTGTTGACCACCGAAGTCATGCGATCCATCACCAGGCGCTCTTCCTCGCGAGACGGATAGCCGACCTTGACCATCAGCATGAAGCGATCGATTTGTGCCTCGGGCAGCGGATAGGTGCCCTCCTGTTCGATCGGGTTCTGGGTGGCCATTACGATGAATGGGTCGGGCAGGGGATAGCTCTTGTCGCCGATCGTGACCTGGCGCTCTTGCATGGCCTCGAGCAGCGCGCTCTGCACCTTGGCCGGCGCGCGGTTGATTTCGTCGGCCAGCACCAAGTTTGCAAAGATGGGGCCGAGCTTGGAGCTGAATTGTCCGGTCTTCTGATCGTAAATGACGGTGCCGATCAAATCCGCGGGTAGCAGGTCGGGAGTGAACTGCACGCGCGCGAACTTGGCGTGAATGGCGTTGCAAATCGTGCGTACGGTGAGCGTCTTGGCGAGCCCGGGCACGCCCTCCAGCAACACATGGCCGCCGGTCAGCAGGCCGATCAAGATCCGCTCGATCATATAGGTCTGGCCGACGATGACCTTGCCGATTTCGGCCAGAAGGTCGTCCACGAAGGCGCTTTCCTTGGCCACGAGTTCATTGAGCGCGCGTACGTCCTGCATGATTTTCCTGGGGGGCGAGCACCCGCTTCTAGCGCGGCGGGCGCGCGGGAGACAATTACCAAACCGCGCTTATTCCGTGGCCAAGAGCCATTCGTAGGCTCTAGTCCAGCCCGAACACGGCGCCCAAGAGCGCCGCAGCCAAACCCTGTGCCGCAAATGACAGCACCGCCAAACCGACTCCCAGGCCAAAGCCGGCTAGCGAGCGGCGCGTCTTGGCAAAGTGAATCGGCAGCGAGATTGGGCCGAAAGCAATCACGGCCGACAAGAAGCTGGCGTCGGTCCAGGCGCGCGCCAGACGCTCGCCGGACAGCCGACGCAGATCGAAGCGCACGATCCAGTACGGCAGAAGCGCGTTCATGATCAGGCTCACCGTGACGATCAGAGCTTCGAACACGCGGCGCTATGCCTCGACCGCTCGTGCTGCCTGGCTGCGGGCTTACGGTTGGACCGCGTGCACGAGCTCGGCGAACGCGCTGTCTTCGCCGCCGGAGGGGCGAGTGGGGTGCCGTAGGGCCACCCCTTTGCCGGCGTTCAGTTCGCAGTGAACGGCAGCCGTGTATGCCTTCAGCGGCTCGTCGTAGCTGCGTGAGGCGACCACCGAGCTGCCGATGTCGCGCAGCGAATCAGCCAGCGCGGTGCAGCCGGTGCTCGGCTCCGGCAGGCTGAGTGGTTTGGCGTTTTCGCAGCAGCCGGCGCGCACGACCGAGTAGGCGGCCATGTCGTACCAGCCCATGCGCGCGAAGATTTTCATCGCGTCGGTGACGTTGCCTTTGCCGCCGTTGATCACGGCGACGCGCAGTTTTTCGGCGCCGGTGCGCGGGTCCGCCTCTTCACACACCCAGCTCATGTCCGGCGCCTTGTCGAAGGTGCCTTTGGGCAGGTAGCCGGACACGCAGGAGCCGATCTTATCGACGCTCGCGGTCTCGCTCTCGCCATTCACGGGAACCTCCGAGAGGTCGAACGCCTTCTTGGGTTCCGCGACCTGCGCGGCGGCTTGAGGCTTCTGAACCTCGATCACTTTGACCCGCGTCTTTCCGCGCATGGTCGAGAAGGTCCAGCCGCCGATCAAGCCGAGAGCGACCCCGAACGAAGCGAGCATCAGCAGCTTGGACGGCTTCTTTTGAGGTGGAGGAGGGGCGCTGCGGCGGGGTGCCTGCGAGGACAAGCGAGGCAGCTGGCTCGGCCGGATGCTGGGTGGAAGCGGCGGTGGCGAGGTCGAATGGGGGCCGGGCGCGATTGGCTCTTCACCGGCGTGCTCCACGAACCAACGAGCTAACTCCCGTTTCAGTGGACGCAGGTCGTGGCTTCGGACGCCCAGATCGCGGGCGAGCGCGTGGTACAACGCGACCCGCAATACCGGGTCGATGACCCCCGCGTCGACCAAGGCGCTCTCGGATTCGTAGCCCGCTCGTGCGGGCGGATCGCCCACCAGCATCAGAAACAGGAGCGCCGCGGCGCTCCAGCTGTCGTCGGGTTCCGAGGGCGCATCGCCCGGCTCCCATTCCGGCTGATGAAACGCGGCATCACCGCGGGCGAGCGGTCCGAACACCAGGACCGGTCCGTCACGCCCTTCCGGGGTCAGGACGACGTTATTCGGGTGTACAGTGCCGTGGGCGCCGCCGGCCTCGTGCAACGACGACAAGGCGTCGGCGACACGCAGCGCGGACCGGACTGCGTCAACGGGGGCTTTCTTGCCGATCTCGACCAGCCGCTGGCTGAGCGTTTCGCCGCGCAGCCGCTCGCTGACGACGAACTGTTTGTCGTCGACGTCGACGACGTCGACGACATTGACCAAGTGCCGGTGCCCTAGGCCCTTGGCTTTGGCGAGCAACTTGGCGCCTGCGGCGCTCGTTTCTTGAACCACGACCTGCAGTTGGCTCTCGGTGTCGACCGCGGCGTAGGCAATGGGCTCCCCTTCCACGGCGAGCCGTTCCTCGACGCGGTAGCGCGAGCCAATCACCATTCCGGGTTCGAGTCCGGCGCTCACCGTTTCACTCACTTAAGCCCTAGTCTCCTGCGGGTCGAAACGAGTTCGAGTTTCGCGTACGCCGCCGATAGCGTCGCACCAAAAGGCGGCCCCCGTCCAGGGTTCCAAGCGCCGCTGACGGTGACAACAGGGCGCTCTTCGCCCCTCACTGAGTGGGGCCCAGAGTTCGGCCGCCCTGCCGGACGCGTTGCGCCCGAAACGAGCGGAATCCAATGTGTGCCGAGGCGTGAACACATGATTAGCGCGTCACTGGAACTTCGTTCGGCTAGTGTGTCAGCGGAGCAGTGATGCAGATCTTCACAGGCACGAGTGGGTTCAGCTACCCCGAATGGTGTGGGCACTTCTATCCCGAGGCGCTGCCCGCTGCACAAATGCTTCGCTACTACGCGACCCGGCTGGGCACGGTCGAGATCAACAACACGTTTTACCGAATGCCCAATCGAGACACCGTCGCGGCCTGGCGTGACGAAGTGCCCGATTCATTTTGCTTCGCCATCAAAGCCAGCCGGCGCATCACTCATCAGAAGAAGCTGATCGACGTGAGTGAAGACGTTGCGCATCTCTTCGGCGTCGTGGATGTGCTGGGCGAAAAGCTTGGACCCGTGTTGTTCCAAACGCCGCCGTTCTTGAAGAAAGATCTGGGCGTCTTGCGCGAATTCTTGGCGAGCTTGCCTCAGTCGCCGGCTCGGCTCGCGGCGCTCGAATTTCGTCACCCGTCCTGGTTCTCGGACGACGTGTACAGCACGCTCTCGCAGAGCAACGTTGCGTTGGTCGCGGGCGACCTCGAAGAGGAAGAAAAATCACCGCCGCTCGTCGCTACGGCGAACTTCGGCTACCTGCGCTTGCGGCGCATGGACTACGACCCGCAGGGGATCGCCGATTGGGGCGCGCGCATCGCCGCACAGCCTTGGCAATCCGCCTACGCCTACCTGAAGCACGAGGTACTCGGGCCGCTCTTCGCGGAAGCGCTGCGCGCCACGCTGGACGGCCGCGAGCAACCAGACCTGTCTACGATCCGAGCCTCGCTCGCGGCGCCCAAGCCGAAGAGCGCGCGCGGCGCGCCGAAGTCGAAGAAAGGCGAGCCGAAGTCGGCCAAGTCGTCCGCGCCTGCCAGCTCGAAAAAAAGCCTGGCACCGGCGTCGGAAGCGCCGTCGACGCGGCCCTCGAAAACCGCGGCTGCGCGGGTCTCGAAGGCGCCCGCTACCGCTACTTCCAAGGCGCCCGCGGCACCGTCTGGGAAACCCCCTAGCAAATCCAAGAAGTCCTGAGGTGCTGCGTGCAACGGGGGGGAAAACGGGTAATCTCCGCCCGCCATGTACTTCCAGGACATCATTCTGACCCTGCAGCGCTTCTGGGCGGAGCGCGGCTGTCTCATCGTTCAGCCGTACAACTCAGAGGTCGGCGCTGGCACCTACAACCCTGCCACCTTCTTGCGCGCGTTGGGTCCCGAACCTTGGAACGCGGCCTACGTGGAACCCTCGCGCCGCCCGACGGATGGTCGCTACGGTGACAACCCGAACCGTTTGCAGCAATTCGATCAGTTTCAGGTGATCCTGAAGCCGAGCCCGATCAACATCCAAGATTTATATCTCGAGTCACTCGAGGCCATCGGCACGAAGCCGCTCGAACACGACGTGCGCTTCATCGAGGACGACTGGGAGAGCCCAACGCTCGGCGCTTGGGGTCTCGGTTGGCAAGTCTGGCTGGACGGCCTCGAGATCAGTCAGTTCACTTATTTCCAACAAGCCGGTGGCTTCGACTGCAAGCCGGTGAGCGGTGAGCTCACCTACGGTCTGGGCCGCATCGCCATGTATTTGCAGGACGTCGACACGATGTACGACCTGAAATACAACGCCCACGTTTCGTTTGGCGAACTGTACAAACGCGCCGAGTGGGAATGGTCGACCTACAACTTCGAAGAAGCCGACGCGGCCGCGCATTTTGCTGCGTTCGACAAGAACGAGACCGAGGCCAAGCGCTTGCTCGCTCGAGACGAAGACCCGCTGAAGAAGCTAGTGCTACCGGCCTACGACTTCATCGTCAAGGCCGCCCATGCGTTCAATGTGCTGGACGCCCGCGGGGCGATCAGCGTCACCGAGCGCCAGCGCTACATCCTGCGCGTTCGGACGCTCGCGCGCTCGGTCGCCGAGGCCTACCTCGCGCAACGCGAGGCGCTCGGGTTTCCGCTCCTCGCACAAGCGAGCAAAGCGGCGGAATAGCCGCGAACGCAGCCGCCGTGCGCACCGAGCGCTGATCGCGTCGGTGCGCACGAGCGTGACCGTGGCGCGCTCAGTTCTTCAGTGGCTCACAGCTGAAGAACTCGAAACTCTGGCACACGCAGCCCGGTTCACCGCCGACGCACTCACAGTTCGCGCCGCAGCTGCAGTTGATGCCCGCGTAGACCGACATGCAATCCTTGCGGTTGTCGCACGCTGATTCGGTCGAGAGCTCGGGGCAGGTCTCGGCGTCGGCCGCCACGCACTCCTGGTGCTCGTAGTCACAGTTGAACCCGCGGGGACAATCCCGCTCTGCGGCGCAGGCGACGGAGCCCGAGTTGCCGCCTTTGCCAGCGGCGTTCGCGGTACCCCCCGAGTCACCGGAGTTTGCGCTGCCTCCCGCCCCACCCCCTGCAGCGGCTGTTCCGCCGGAAGCGTTCTGTCCGGGGCCCGGTCCCCCGGGATTCTTGCCTCCTCCGTCGTCGTGACGAGGCTCGGAACATTCTTCGTCCCAATCGTCACACTCTCCGAAGCAACTGATGTCACACGCGACGCTCGACAGCGCACACGCCACTGCAAGAAGGATGGACGTCTTCATAGTTTTCCCTCGCGCTTTTCGCGCTTTTTTCGGCACACCGCCGCCCCCAGGCGGCGAACGTACGTGCCCGTACCCAATGACAAGGTTCGCGTCTCCGTGCCCGCTCACGGCTGATCCGTTCAATGCCGATCGAGAAAAAGTTTGGCGCGGGGCTGGCGGGATCCGCGCTGCGAGCGAGTGGACGCGGCCCCATGTTCATGGGTCTGCGCTGAAATGTCGACTCTCTGTCGCCGGAGCGTAAGCGCGCGCGGGCTACTAACCGAACGGCGGATCCGCCGCGCGCGTGTCTGATTTAGTCTCGGAGCATGGACAGCGAACGAGTGCCCACTTTGTATGACTGGGTCGGCGGCAGCGCGGCGCTCGAAGCTTTGTTTCAGCGCTTTTACGAACACGTGCGCGACGACGCGCTGCTCGCGCCGATCTTCGCGGCCATGGATCCGCAGCATCATGTGCACGTGGCCGCGTTCGTCGCTGAGGTGTTCGGTGGACCGCCTGCGTATTCCGGCCAATACGGCGGTCACGCGGCCATGATTCGCAAGCACTTGGCGCGTCACCTGAGTGAGGCGGCGCGCAAACGCTGGATGGCGCTGTTGCTCGAAACCGCCGACGAGCTCGCGGTGCCCACGGATCCGGAGTTTCGCTCTGCGTTGGTCGGCTACCTCGAGTGGGGTTCGCGCTTGGCGGTCATCAATTCGCAGCCTGGCGTGGCCGAGCCGTCGCAGTCGCCGATGCCGGTGTGGAACTGGGGTGCGCCAGGCGGGCCGTACATCGAGACCAAGTAGCGGACGAAAAACGGGCTACGCGACGCGCAGCGCACGCCGCGCCCGCTAACCAAAACATCCGACCCGTGCGCCACCCGAGAGTCGCTCCGACCTGAAACGCCTGCGGCATTGAAGCGGAGTTCGGACTTTTCAGCGGGGGGCGTCTCCTGGAAGTCTGGTATCTTGGGCGCACCGCCAATGACCATCAGCGTCTCCGTCAGCATCGACGTTCCGAGTCTCGCCGAGGGAATTGCCTTCTATTGCGCGGCGTTCGGCTTCTCGAAGAAGTCCGAGCCCGTACCGGGCGTCGCCGTCTTGGGGGGCCTGAATGTCGAGCTCGTCTTGCTCGAGAAGCAGGCTGGCTCGCAGCCCTCACCCCACACCAAAGATCGCCGCACGTACGATCGCCATTGGTCCCCGGTGCACCTCGATTTGCACGTGGATGATTTGCACGCCGCTCTCGAAAAGGTCGAGGCGCTCGGTGCCAAACGCGAACAGGTTTTCGAAAATCCCGAGCATGGCTCGGCTGCGTTTTGCAGTGATCCGTTCGGCCATGGCTTCTGCCTCATCGCGCGCAAAGCCAAGCCATGACTCTTGATCATCGGGACTCCATCACCACGGAGTACCTGAAGCGAATCCTCACGGCGCGCGTGTACGACGTGGCAGTCGAGTCAGCGCTGGAGCTCGCGCAAAATCTGTCGCAGCGAGTGAACAACCTCGTGTACTTGAAGCGCGAGGACCAGCAGCCGGTTTTCAGCTTCAAGCTGCGCGGCGCCTACAACAAGATGGTGCGGCTCTCGGCCGAAGAGCGCACCCGTGGGGTGATCGCGGCGTCCGCTGGCAATCACGCCCAAGGGGTTGCGCTTTCGGCGCGCCGGCTCGGCTGTCCCGCGACCATCGTGATGCCCGTCACGACGCCCGAGCTCAAGAGCGATGCGGTGCGCGCGCTCGGTGGTCGAATCGTGCTGGCCGGCAACAGCTACAGTGACGCGTACGAACGCGCGAGAGAGCTCGAAGCCGAGCAAGGCTCGGTGTTCGTGCACCCGTTCGACGACCCCGACGTGATCGCGGGCCAGGGCACGGTGGGCATGGAAATCCTGCGTCAGCACCAAGGGCCGATCGACGCCGTGTTCGTCCCTATCGGTGGTGGCGGGCTGATTTCAGGAGTAGCCGCGTACGTCAAAGCGGTACGACCCGAGGTGCGCGTGATCGGCGTGCAAACCGTGGACTCGGACGCGATGGTGCGCGCGGTGCGTGCGGGACAGCGCGTCCCGCTGTCCGATGTCGGATTGTTCTCGGATGGCACGGCGGTGCGCCAAGTGGGCGCGGAGACATTCCGCATCACGCAGGCGTTGGTCGATGATTTCGTGTTGGTCGACACGGACGCCGTATGTGCGGCGATCAAAGACGTCTTTCAGGACACACGCAGCATCCTCGAACCCGCCGGCGCGCTCGCGGTGGCCGCCCTCAAGCAGTACATCGAGCAAACTGGCGCCGAAGGGCGCACGCTGATTGCGATCACCTCGGGCGCAAACATGAATTTCGATCGGCTACGTTTCGTGGCCGAGCGCGCCGAATTCGGCGAGCAGCGAGAAGCGTTGTTCGCCGTGACCATCCCCGAGGAACGCGGCAGCTTTCGCCGTCTGTGCGAGCTACTCGGCCAGCGCTCCGTCACCGAGTTCAACTATCGGATTTCCGATGCGAGTGTCGCTCACGTATTCGTCGGGCTCGGTACCCGGTCGCGAAGCGAGGCAGCGAGCGTTGCTCGCACGCTTCGGGAGCAAGGCTTCGCTACTTCCGATCTTTCGGACGACGAACTCGTGAAGGAGCATTTGCGGCACATGGTCGGCGGGCGCTCGCCGCTCGCGGCCAGCGAGCGACTATTCCGCTTCGAGTTTCCCGAGCGCCCGGGCGCCTTGATGCGTTTCTTGGCGGCGATGCACCCACTCTGGAACATCAGTTTGTTTCACTATCGGAATCAGGGCTCGGATTACGGCCGCATTTTGGTGGGAATTCAGGTGCCAGACTCGGATGCGCAGGCGTTCCAGCAGTTCTTACAGACGCTCGCGTACCCGTGTATCGAGGAGACGGAGAACCCGGTGTATCGGCTGTTTTTGCGCTGAGCTCGGCAGTGAGCTCACTGATCTCGGTAGCGTTTCGCGGCGGCCAGCGCTGCCCTCAATTGTTCGGCATTTTGGCGCGGACCGTAGCCCGGCGTATCGCGTTGGATGCGCCAACCTTCCGCGAGCGGTCCGGCGTCGACCGTATCGAAGCCGAACGTGTCGAGTAACTTCGTTACGGTCGCTTTGGCGTTCGCGTCGTCTCCCGCAATGGCGAGCGCGCGCCGGCTGGGTGTGCCCGGAGGCCTGCCGTCGGTCGTCAATTGCGCCGCGTAGATGTGGTTGAAGGCTTTGACCACCCTCGACTTCGGCAAATGCCGCTGCAACAGCTCTGCGGTCGTGGTCGATTCGTCGTCGAGCTCGGCAATCTGCCCGTCGCGCTGCGGGTAGTAGTTGTTCGTGTCGATCACGACTTTGCCAACGAGCGGCTCGACGGGCACGCTGCGATAGTTCTTGAGCGGAATCGAGACGACGACGATTTCGCCAGCTCGAGCGGCCTCGAGCGCCGAGCCGGCTCGCGCTTTCGGGCCAAGCTCTTCGACTAGGCTCGCGAGGGTTTCCGGGCCGCGCGAGTTGCTGATCACGACGTCATGACCCTGGCGAATCGCCAGCCGCGCCACCTGGCCGCCGATGTGTCCCGCACCAATCAACCCAATGGTCGTCATTCCGTCGACCTAATGCCCGAAACGGCCGTGTCTAGTAGGTACCGACTAACCCAGCCCCATCTCCTCACACAGCGCTTCACCCAGCACCAAAAACTCGCTTTCCGAGTTGTACACCTGCGCGGCGATGCGCACGAAGCCGGACGGATAGCCCGGCAGCGGCACGATCGGCACTTCGATGCCGCGGGCGACCAGTGCGTTGTACAGCGCGTCCGGCGACGGAACCTTGGGCGTCGCTTCCGGAAACAACGCGACGGCCAGTGAACCGAGCAGCGAGTCGGGACACGGGGCTTTCGTGCCCAGCGCAGCGCACAGCAGGTCGCGGCCCTTCAGGGCTAGGGCGTGGTTGTGCGCGTAGAGCTCTGGAAAGCCGCCTGGGAATAGCCCTTCGAGAAACGAGAGCGCCGTCGGAACGCTCAAGACCGCGCTCGGATCGAAGCTGCCCGGCCAGTCGAATTCGAGCAGGAACCGCGGGCGATCGGTGCGCGGCACCGCCCAGCCGTGGCTGATCACCAGGGGATGAACGAGCGCTTGGCGGTCGCGACGGACCCAGAGGAACGCGGCGCCCTTGGGCGCGCAGCACCATTTGTGCAGATTGCCGGTGTAGTACGCCGCGCCCAGCCGTTCGAGCGACAGTGGCAGCATGCCGGGGCCGTGTGCGCCGTCGACCAGGGTGTCGATGCCGCGCTCGTGCAACGTGCGAACCAGGTTTTCGATCGGCATGATCAGCCCGCTCGGGCTGGTGACGTGATCGATCAGCACCAAACGCGTTCGGTCCGTCACTTGCGCGAGGATGGCTCGTGCGAGCTCGTCGGCGGATGCGCAGGGGAAGGGAATTTTCGCGATCCGCACCTGATGCGAGCGTCGCGCGGCCCAGTATTGAACCGCGTTTCGACACGCCGGATAGGTGTGGTCGTTGATGATGATTTCGGCTCCCGGCTCCAGATCCAGCGCCGCGAGTACGGTGTTGACGCCGGCGGTTGCGTTGGGCACGAACGCGAGATCTTCCGGGCGCGCATCGAGGAACGGGCCGAGCCGCTCGCGGGTTTCATCGAGCAAGCGCTCCAGCTCGCGGATGAAGAAGTGAACCGGGTTCTGTTCGAGCCGCTCGCGAATCTCCAGCTGCCTGGATTGTACGGCGCGCGGGCACGCGCCGAACGCGCCGTGGTTCAAATAGACGACGTTGGGGTCGAGGCTGAAGTGCTTGGCAAACGGGCTGCGGCTGGTGCTGGCGATGGTCACGGATAAGTTCCTGGTTTGAACAAGTCGGAGAGGTCGTTGGAAGTGGCTACTCGCGCCAGCGGCGGCAGGCCCAAGATTCGCTCCACCGTTTTGAGTTGAGAGCTGTGATTGTAGCGCTCGGTGCCCGCGTAGCGCGGCTTGACCATGGCGCCGATGGCGATGAACGGCATTTTTATGGAGGAGCTCCCCTCGTCGAAGGTGATGAAGATCACCGCGTCATGCTGCGCCGCGTACGAAATCAGCCGTGGTAGCTCGGAAGCGAGCCATTTATCGCCGGTGCGGATGGGATTTTCTTCGGGGCAGCCGCGTTGGCCGTGCATGTCGTGGCATTCGTCAGGGGTGATGAAGACGTAGCTCGCGAGCTCTCCGGTCAAGTCCGTTTCGAGCGCTGAATACGGTTTGTGGTGCGCGACGCAATACGGAGTGTCCGGAGCCGGGGGATCGCCGGACACGTCGCGAAAGAAAATGAAAGGATTGTGTTTTGGCACGTAGAAACCCGCGCTGTGAATCGGGCACGCGCCGGTTCGTTCGTTCAATCCTTCTTGGTAGGTCATCCAAGTCAGACCGGTGTCGGAATTCTTGATCTGGCGAACGAGGTGTTGATTGCTACCCGTGCTGACGCGGGCGGAGGGCGGTGAATCGTCGTCGAAGAGGGCGTCGGAGAATTGGTGTGTGCCCGCTTCCATCCACACGTAGTGCCCCTCGCTCGGGATTTCGAGCGGCAGCTCGTCGTCGAAATTCTCCGCGCGGGCGTAGGTCTCGACGAGCGAATGAATGTACGGCGCGTTCACGGGGTCGTCGTAGATCTGCTCCGCGTCGTGGTTCTCCATGGCGATCACGATCACGTGCTTGATGTGGGATCCGGGGGCGCCGTGACCAGGCCTTTTCCCAGGCAAATCCGGCGCGCCCGCAACGGCATCCGCGGGCTCGGCGCTCGGCGCCGGACTCGGCGTTGCCGACGCAGGGACGACGGGCGCCGCGCGTTTGGTCACTGGTGGCTCGGGGGTTCGACCACACGCGGCACTCAAGAGGAGTGCGCAGAACAGCCAGCGGAGCATGGTCTACGCCGCACTCAGAGCGAGCTCGAGCAGCGCACGCAGTTGGCTTTCTCCGAGCGGGATCGGGTTCGTCTTCAGGCTGCCGCTCGGGCTCTTGATCACGCGCGCGACGTCGATGGTGGCATAGCTAGCCAGCGTAGGCAGCCCGAGAGCGCGCCGCAGCTCGCCGAGCATGCGCGTGGCTGCGTCGACTCCGTCGACGCCGAGCAGTGGCCAGAGTGCGAGCAAGCGAGCGCTCGCGACGGGAGAGCCTTGCGCAGCGTCCGCGTTGATCGCAAGGGTGGCAGGCAAGAGACAGGCGAGCCCGGCACCGTGTGGAATGTTCGGATACAACCCGCCGAGCGGCGCGATCAGGCCGTGAGCAGCGCCCAGGCCCGCGTTTGCCAAACAAATCCCGCCGAAGCTGGAGGCGAGCGCGAGATCGTGCGCATCCGCTTGGCCCGCGCTGGCTTTGGCCAGGCTTTGTAGACCGCGAATCGCCCGCAAAATGCCGTCTTTGGCCAAAGCGTCGGTCAGCGGCGAGGCATTGCTCGAGCAAAACGCTTCGATCAGGTGAGTCAGCGCGTCGAAACCAGTGCCCGCGCGCACCGCGGTTGGCGCTTGCCCGGAAAGGACCGGATCGATGAACGCGCTGTGCGGGAACAAAAGTTCGGATCGCATGCTGCGTTTGACCTGCAAATCACTGACTTGGAGGACGGCGTTCTTGGTCACTTCGGAGCCCGTGCCGGCCGTCGTGGGCACGCACAACACCGGCAGCGGAGCGGACGTCAACGGCTTCGGGCCTGGGCCCGGTAAGCCTTCCAGATAGTCGCGCGCGGAGCCGGGATTGGTGGCCAAGGCCGCTGCCGCCTTGGCGACGTCCAGCGTGCTGCCGCCGCCAATGCCGAGCACCGCGGACACTGCGTTCGCGCGCGCCAGCGCGGCTGCCTGATCGGCAAGTTCGATGTCCGGCTCGCGTGGAACGATGAAGCGACACAGTCGCAGCCCGAGTCGCGCCGATTCGGCCTCCAACAGTGGCTGCAAGCCGAGTCGGGCAAATGAGGACACGCCGCTCACGAGCAGCACTCGGTCGCCGAAGGTGCGCGCTTCGGCCAGCGCTTTCGACCACACGCCTGCGCCGAAGACGACTCGCGTGCGGTGTGAAAACTCGAAGCTCGTGGCCCCTTTCGGGTTCATTGCCAAGGCTCGGGGAACAAGCTCGTGCATTTCAGCGGCGAGCGCGGCTCGGCCATCAGCGGCGCAACCGCCTCTTTCCAGCGCGCGTAGTGCGCGGTCTGCTGATGGGCCGCAAACCCGCTTTCGGCCGTGTATGCCTCGTAGATCACGAAGCGATTCGGCTCGTCGTTCCGGCGCAGCACGTCGAAACGCAGGTTCTGCGGCTCTTTCCGGGTATTGAGGTGATTGTCGGCGGTCAACGCGATGAACTCGTCGACGGCTTCGGGTTTCACGTGGACGTTCACGACTACGACGTACATGGACGCAGGCTAACGCCCTCGGGCCGAGAGCTGCACCACAAAAGGGAAACGGGGAGAGCGCTCGCTCTCCCCGTTTCGCCGGGCTTCGATCCGGCCCTGTTTGCCCGAGCGGGCTAGTGGCTCAGTGCGAGGACGCCTCGGCGGCCGCCGCGCCTTCCCGTTCGCCTTCGGCGCTCGGGGCGATGCGCATGCCGTAGAAGGAACGCCAAACGAAGAACATGCTGCCCAGGCCGAAGATCACGGCCAGGATTGCGCTGGTCTGGCGCTCGAGTTGGATGGCCAACTCGACTGCGAGCAAACCAAACAAGGTCGTGAACTTGATGATCGGATTCATGGCCACCGACGAAGTGTCCTTGAACGGATCGCCCACCGTGTCGCCCACGACGGCCGCAGCATGCAAGTCCGTGCCACGTTCCTTGAGCTCGACCTCGACGATCTTCTTGGCGTTGTCCCAAGCGCCGCCTGCGTTGGCCAAGAACAGAGCTTGGAACAGGCCGAACAGCGCGAGCGAGATCAGGTAGCCGATGAACAAGAACGGATCCATGCAGGCCAGGGCCAGCGTGGCGCAGAATACGGTCATGAAGATGTTGACCATGCCGCGCTGCGCATAGCGCGTGCAGATCTCGACGACCTTCTTGCTGTCCTCGATCGACGCCTTTTCCATGCTGTCGATCTTCATGTTCTTCTTGATGAATTCGACGGCTTGGTAAGAACCGGCGACGACCGCTTGGATGGACGCGCCGGTGAACCAGAAGATGATGCCGCCGCCGCAAATCAGCCCGAGCAAGAAGGGGGCGTGCAGAATGCTCAGCTTTTCGACGTTGGTGGTCAGGCCCTCGGTGAGCAGCACGACGATCGAGAAGATCATCGTGGTTGCGCCGACGACGGCCGTGCCGATCAACACGGGCTTGGCCGTGGCTTTGAAGGTGTTGCCCGCGCCGTCGTTCTCCTCGAGTAGCTCTTTGGCGCGCTCGAAGTCGAGCTTGAAGCCGTATTGCTTCTCGATCTCGGCGGGCGCGTTCTTGTCCTCGGTGATCAGCGAGAGCTCGAACACCGACTGCGCGTTGTCCGTGACCGGGCCGTAGGAGTCGACCGCGATCGTCACCGGGCCCATGCCCAAGAAGCCGAACGCTACCAAGCCGAACGCGAACACGGCCGGCGCGAGCATCAGCTCGTCCAGACCCATCATGCTGAAGTAGTAGGCGCCGCCCATCAACACGGTCAGCACGATGCCCATCCAGTAAGCGCTGTAGTTGCCTGCCACCAGGCCGGACAGCACGTTCAGCGACGCTCCGCCTTCGCGCGAGGAAGTCACGACTTCTTTCACGTGCGCGGATTCCGTCGAGGTGAACACTTTGATCAGCTCGGGGATGACTGCGCCGGCCAGCGTGCCGCAGCTGATGATCAAGGACAGCACCCACCACAGGTTGCCCTCTTTGCCCAGGTCACCGAGCACCTCGAACGAGACGAAGAACGTCAGCCCAATCGACAAGAATGAGGTCAACCAGACCAACCAGGTGAGCGGGTGCTCGAAGTTGATCTTCTTCTTGTCGCCGATCAGTGTCTTCTGGATCAGCTCGTTGACGAAGTACGAGACCACGCTCGCGACCACCATCATGATGCGCATCGCGAAAATCCAGACCAAGAGCAAGACCTGCGTCTCTGGCTCGCGTACCGCCAGCAAGATGAAAGAGATCAACGCGACGCCGGTCACGCCGTAGGTCTCGAAACCGTCCGCGCTGGGACCGACCGAGTCACCCGCGTTGTCTCCCGTGCAATCGGCGATCACGCCCGGGTTGCGCGCGTCGTCTTCTTTGACCTTGAAGACGATCTTCATCAGATCCGAGCCAATGTCGGCAATCTTGGTGAAGATGCCGCCCGCGATGCGCAGCGCCGAGGCGCCGAGCGACTCGCCGATGGCGAAACCGATGAAGCACGGGCCGGCGTAGTCGCGGGGCACGTACAGCAGAATCATCAACATCAAGAGCAGCTCGACGCTGATCAGCAGCATGCCGATGCTCATGCCGGACTTGAGCGGGATGGCGTACACGTCGTACGGCCTCCCGCGCAGGCTGGCGAAGGCCGTGCGCGAGTTGGCGTAGGTGTTGATACGGATGCCGAACCAGGCCACGCCGTAGCTGCCGAGAATGCCGATCACGCTGAAAGCCAGCACGACCGCTACTTTGACCGCGGGCATGTGCTGCAAGACACCGAAGTAGAGGACGATGATCGCGCCGATCAAGATCTCCAGCAGCAGGATGAACTTGCCTTGTGTGATCAGGTACGTTTTGCAGGTCTCCCAGATGATCTGCGAGACCTCGGCCATCGACTTGTGGGTCGGCAGATTCTTGACCTGCAGCAAGGTGACGACGCCGAATACCAGGCCCAGCGCGGCGACCACCATGCCGAGTTGAAGCAGCGCACTGCCGGTCATGCCCAGCACCTCGACGCTGCTCAAGTCAGGCAGTACGAGATCCGCTTCACCACCGTGATGGGCTTCTGGCTCTGCGGCTAGCGCCAGCCGAGGGATCAACGACAAGACCAAGCCACATAGGCTGGCCACCAAAATCGCAACAGACGCTCCGAGTCGACGGTGCAAGGGCTAGCTCCTCAGTTCGGGCGAGTATCCCCTCTGGACCTCGCGCAACACGACGCTGCACAGTTAGCGCAGCGAGGAAGCCGCTACTAGCATGCGTATCGAGCTCCGCTCAAGGCAGCGAATTGTCGCCCCAGTGCAAGAGTTGCCAATACCGATCTAGCAGCCGCGAGTCTCGCCACCTGGGCACCAATCCCAGACTGACGGTGAGGCGGATTTCGGTGTTGGGTCAAGGGTTTACGCGAACCTGCCAAGCGCCTGTGCACGCGCTCGAGGCCTCGGGCCGGCCTGATGGCCGCTGCTCGCGCGAGTAGCGTGGCGATATCGCTCAGCGCAATGCGTGCGCCAAAGGTTCGACCGCGGCGAACGCCCACTGCGAGAACTCCGGGTATTGCGCGGCGATTGCGCTGACCATCGGAAGCACG
>Ga0134124_10001130_pt1 | contig 21392 bp, 19 predicted proteins | sample KB304_FD_96880 | JGI IMG/M metagenome (GOLD analysis project Ga0134124, IMG submission 96880) | Terrestrial soil microbial communities without Nitrogen fertilizer from Kellogg Biological Station, Michigan, USA - KB3-0-4 | ecosystem: Environmental > Terrestrial > Soil > Unclassified ... | reverse complement strand
GGAAACACCAATGGCTACAAAAATCAGACTCGCACGTGCAGGCGCTAAAAAAAGACCTTTCTATCAGATAGTTGTTGCCGACGAGCGCAGTCGCAGAGATGGCAGTTTCATTGAAAATGTTGGTACATACGACCCGACCAAGAACCCGGCTGTGGTTAAACTGAAAACCGAGAGAGCGGCCGACTGGCTTGACAAGGGCGCACAGCCGACCGATACGGTTCGTCAGCTTTTGAAGAATGCCGGCCTTCTTGACAAGGTACCCGCAGCGGCCGCATAACGTATCCAGTCCTTCCGGTCCGCCGGTCACTCTATGAGCAGCAGAGGATACCGCCATGAAGACTCTTGTTGAAAGCATTGCAAAAGCACTGGTTGATGACCCGACCCAAGTAAATGCAACCGAGGAGACGGAAGAAGGTACTCTGGTTATCAGTTTGACCGTAGCCAAGGATGACATGGGACGGATTATAGGCAAGGAAGGACGGACCGCAAAAGCGATTCGTACTATTCTTAATGCTGTTTCTACTAAAGATAACAAGAAGGCGATCCTCAAGATTGTTGAATAAATGACAGATCAGAATGAATTGGTTCCGGTGGGCAAGATCATCGGTACTCATGGAATCAAGGGGCTTTTGAAGGTTTACTCCTATTCCGGCAATATACATAGTTTGCAATCAGTTAAAACCGCTTTCCTGAAAGGGAAGGACGGGACCTTCAGTGAATACACCGTGAAGAGTGTTTCTGCTCATGCCGGCGGCTTCATATTAGGCTTTGACGGTTTTTCCGACATAAATCAGGTTCTTTCCATGACGGGATCCGAGATTTGTCTTAAATGGAGCCAGCTGCCGGTTCCTGAAGAAGATGAATATTACTGGCGCGACCTGATCGGCCTTTCCGTTCATACCGATCAAGGAATCGAACTGGGCACACTGGTTGATATTTTTGAAACAGGCAGCAGCGATATCTACGTGGTACGCGGCACTTCCAAAGAGTATTTGATCCCGGCTATTGCCGATGTAATCGCTCATATAGATATTCCGGGGAAAAGAATGATAATCACCCCGCTTGACGGCTTGCTGGATCTATGAAGTTTGACATTCTGACCCTGTTTCCGGGGATGTTTTCCGGCCCTTTTGATGAAAGTATTATCAAACGAGCCAAAGATAAACAGCTCATTGACATTTCGCTTCACAACATTCGGGACTGGGCAACAGATCGCCATCAGACTGCAGATGACTCTCCGTATGGCGGCGGCGTTGGAATGGTTATGAAGGCCGAGCCTCTTGCGGCGTGCATCGAGTCTGTAAAAGCTTTGCACCCCGCATCAACGGTTGTGCTGACATCGCCCCACGGACGACTTCTCACCCATAACATTGCCCGTGAGCTTGCGGAAAGGCCCGGGTTGATCATTGTTTGCGGCCGTTACGAGGGGATCGACGAGAGAATCCGATCCATCTACGCTGAAGACGACATTTCGCTTGGAGATTTTGTTCTTTCGGGTGGTGAAATTGCCGCAATGGCGATTGTCGACTCTGTAACGAGATTGATTCCCGGAGCTCTTGGCAGTAGTGAATCGGCTGAACTGGATTCTTTTGGCGACGGCCTTCTGGAATATCCTCACTACACCCGTCCGCCGGAATTTAAAGGTCTGACGGTCCCTGAGCCGCTTCTTTCGGGACATCATGAGCAGATCAGAAAATGGCGCCGTAAGGAATCCCTGCGCAAGACAAGGTCACTGCGACCCGATTTGCTCTCAAATGCCAAGCTGACACGGGAAGACCGGAAGTTGCTGGCGGAGATTGAGCAGGAGGAAGCTCGTGGCATGTAGCAACCTGGCCATTGCACTTGTTCATTATCCGGTTTACAACAAGCACCACGAGGTTGTTACCTCTGCGCTGACGAATCTTGACCAGCATGACATCGCCCGCTCGGCAAAAACTTTCGGACTGGACCGCTTTTATATTGTGACCCCTTCCGAAGAGCAACAAAAGCTGGCTGAACGAATAAGTGGACACTGGCAACAGGGGTGGGGAGCCGGCTATAACCCTGATCGCAGACAGGCACTCGACATTGTCAGGGTAACTCCGACTATTGAAACAGCGATAGCAGACTTTCAAGTCGAGTTCAGCAATACGGTCAAAATTGCGGTTACCGGCGCCGCACGGCGCCCCGGTTCAACGGCACTGGTTACGTTCAGGAAGCTCCTTCTGGAAACCGACCAGCCGTATCTGCTTTTGTTAGGCACCGGATGGGGATTGACGGAAGAATGTTTTGCAACCGCAGATCTTGTACTTGAACCAATAGCGGGAAACGGACCATACAACCATCTCTCGGTTCGTTCTGCAGCTGCAATCATGCTTGATCGACTTAAGGGAATTGAACGCTAAGATACATAAACTCACACACAGAGCATCATACAGGAGGAAGGTAAAAAATGAATACTATCGATTTTCTGGAATTTGAACAAATGAAGAAGAATATCGTCCCATTCAAGGTCGGGGACACCCTGAAAGTACATGTAAAAATTGTCGAGGGTGACAAGCAGCGTATTCAGGCTTATCAGGGCGTTTGCATTGCCCGTCAGAACGGTGGCCTGCGCGAGACCTTTACTGTTCGCAAGATTTCCAACAGCATCGGCGTTGAAAGGACATTCCCGCTCCACTCGCCAAGCATTGAAAACATCGAAGTCATGGTTCGCGGCCATGTCCGCCGCGCCAAACTTTACTACCTGCGTAAATTGCGCGGTAAAGCGGCCAGGATTCGCGAGAAAAAATACGTACCGGTTGCCAAATAGTTTACAAAAAAGCCCCGCCCCTGCGGGGCTTTTTTGTTATAACGTACTTATCCTTATTTTCAGGGCCGGGACTGATTATGACTCAACAAGGCGAGCTGTTTTCTGCAGCACCTCTCGACACACTGAAGTTCGAAAAGGCGGCGTACAGCAACGGTTTTACATATGTGGCCGGAATCGACGAAGCGGGACGTGGACCGCTTGCCGGTCCGGTAATCGCCGCAGCTGTGATTCTGCCCGCCGAACTCTTGATCGACGGTGTTGACGATTCCAAGAAACTTAACCCGGACAAGCGGGAGAGACTCTTTGAGGTCATCATGGCTCAGGCGCTGGCTGTTGGAGTCGGCACCATGAGCCCGGCCGAAATTGACCGCATCAACATTCTGCAGGCCACCCGCCGTGCCATGCTGGCTGCGGTTCAGCAGCTTTCCCTCCAGCCTGACTACCTGTTAATAGATGGAATCAGTACCATTGACAGCGCAGTTTCCCAAAAAACCATAAAAAAGGGGGATTCGTTAAGCCTTTCCATAGCGGCCGCCTCAATTGTCGCCAAGGTAACCCGTGACCGGCTAATGATCGGAATGGACTCAAAGTATCCGGGGTATGGATTCGCCGGACACAAGGGGTATGGAAGCTCCGCTCATCTTGATGCAATCAGGATGCTCGGCCCCTCCCCCATACATAGACTGACTTTTGGCGGCGTCAAGGAGCATGTATAATGTACGTTTTCCTGATAACATTCCTTTTGCTCTACGGGGGCATGCATTTTTACGCCTTTTTCAAACTACTGGATACTTTCAGCCTTCGACCATTCCAGACATGGCTTCTGATTTTCTGGATGGTTATCATGACCTTCATTCCGCTTATGGTTCGCGCGGCAGAACAATTCAGGATGGAGAAAGTGGCCCTGGTAATGGCATGGCCAGGGTATCTCTGGATGGGCTTCTTGCTGATCTTCACTTCAGCTCTGCTCTTTACCGATGCGCTTCGTCACTTGTATCTCCTGACCACGCGCCTGGTTTTGCAACATCCTCAGGAACTTATATCCCCCCGCCATGTCTGCATGTCAGCGCTTCTGCTGGCTTTTGTCGCAAGCATTTACGCCATTTTCGAAGCTGATCAGATCCGCAGCCAACATGTTACTATCGCCTCAACCAAACTCCCCGCCACCATTTCCAGGATCAGATTAGTCCAGGTATCAGACGTGCATATCGGCTTGCTGCTGCAAAAACATCGGCTTCAGCGGATACTGGATAAGATAAGGGAAGCCGGGCCCGATCTCCTCATCTCAACCGGAGATTTGGTTGACGGAAAACTGAACCGCGCTGACGGAATGTCTGAACTCAATCCGGTGGCGGCGTTACTGGCCGCAGTTCCGGCCCCTTCCGGCAAATATGCCATAATCGGCAATCACGAGGTTTATGCCGGCCTTCCCCAGGCGCTTGCCTTTACCCGTGCAGCCGGCTTTACAATTCTCCGGAATCAATCAGTCACGCTCAAGAGCGGCATTACGATATCGGGCATAGATGACCGAGCCGTTAATCCAAAAGCTCTTGCCGACTCTGCAACTGAGACGGCTCTTATCAATTCTGTTCCACACGATTCGTTCCATCTGCTGTTGAAGCACCGGCCGGAGATACCGCCGGAAAGCGACGGCCGCTTCGACCTGCTGCTTTCCGGTCACGTTCATGGCGGGCAGATTTTCCCGTTCAATCTTCTCGTCAAACTTGAATACCCGATTCCGTGCGGCATCACCACAACGCAAGCAGGCTCACACATCTATATTTCAAGGGGTACCGGAACATGGGGGCCACCGATGCGGCTGCTTGCACCTCCGGAAATAACAATTATTGACATTGTAAGGCGGTAACCTATTTAAGAAAGCGCCTGACTGCCCGATTATGTTCATCAAGATTTTTTGAAAACTGGTGGGTGCCGTCCTGGCGGGCGACAAAATACAGGAAACCGGTTTTTGCGGGGGTCATTGCCGCCAGAACGGCATCTCTCCCCGGATTGCCGATCGGCCCTGGCGGAAGACCTTTATTGAGGTACGTATTATAGGGTGAGCGGCGCTGAATGTCGGCTTTGCTCACCTTGCCCGAAAACGCCCGAACGCCGTAGACTGCGGTCGGATCGCTCTGCAGCGGCATGCCGATCCGCAGACGATTATGAAAAACCGACGAAATAAGCGGCTTTTCATCCGCTGAAACAGCTTCTTTTTCTATTATCGACGCCAACGTGATTATTTCGTGACGAGTAAATCTACATGGACCTTCCCCCGCACGTATGGCTGTATAGGCCTTGTCTGACTGCCCGATCATCTGCTCCAGCAGCTGTTCCTCACTTCCACCCCGCGAGAGATTGTAGGTTGCAGGATACAGGTAGCCTTCGACGCTGTCCTTATTAAGACCGAAACGTGCCAGTAATGTCTTGTCCCGGCATTTTTTCAGAAAGGTATCCTTTTTAAAATATCCCTTCTGCTCCAGCAGTTCAGCCGCCTGATATACGGAATATCCTTCAGGCAGGGTAAATTTGCGGTAGTCCGCTTCCCCTGCAACAATTTTATTCAAGATCATATCCGGGGTCATATCATCACTGAAACGGTATTCTCCGGCTTTCAACCGGTGAGTGGCTCCCCGTAGCCTCGCCATTAAAATGAAGTGCCAGGGGCTGCGTATGACTCTTCCTGCATGAAGTTCATTGGCCAGCTTGCGGATGCCGCTGCCGGGAGGAAACGTAATATCACAGAGTACGGAGCCTTGACCGGAGGGGACAAAGAGACAACCGAGATACCAGATGAGACCTATCAGCAGGAATGCTCGAACTGCATGCATACAGAAGATTTTAGGGGATTGAAGCGTGGGAAACATCATTGCATTATGGTAATATTTTCAAGAGGAGTCAAGCAAGTATATAAAGATGAAAGCTGGACAAGAAGGGCATCCGGACTGTTACGGATGCCCTTCTCTTTGCATTATGACCCCGTCATGAAAGCAACATGGGAAGCAACGTATGACCTTCTACCAGCAGCCCGGTACCCTTGGCCTGGGCTTCGTCATAGGAAGCGGCACCATTACCCTCCGCAGCCCCGTTCCGGTAGATGACAAACGGGACCGGGTCCGAAGTATGCGTCATCAGCTTTACCGGCGTCGGATGGTCGGGCATGCAGAGAATGACGTAGTCGCCAAACTTCTTAATTCCCTCCATGACAGTTCCTACCACCTGCCGGTCAAAATCCTCGATCGCCTGAATTTTATGCTGCATATTGCCGGCGTGTGAAGCCTCGTCCGGCGCTTCCACGTGTACATAGACGAAATCGTGGTTCTCCAGAGCAGCCAGAGCCGCCTGCCCTTTGCCGAGATAATTGGTATCAATGTAGCCGGTTGCGCCTTCAACATTGATGATGTCCAGGCCGGCGCAGATTCCTATGCCCTTGATCAGGTCAACCGCCGAGATAACCGCACCGGACAGTCCGAATTTTTCCCGATAGGTTTCAATCCGCGGTGTCTTGCCATGTCCCCAGAGCCAGACCGAGTTGGCAGGCAGCTTCCCCTGCTCCTTGCGCCGCACATTGATAGGATGGGTATGAAGCACCATCTGGGCGTGATTCATGATGCTATTGAGCATATCCGCGCCATCGCCGCTGGGGAGAGAATCGAGTATCGCCTTGCCGGTAATGTCATGGGGAGGGGTGGAGCGCATGCCGTCCTTACCGCCGCGCCAGACCATCAGGTGCCGATACCCTACACCGGCGTAAAATTCGATTTCCGAAGTGCCAAGCTCCTTTCGGAGTGTTTCAACCAGTCCGCTGGCCTCTTCAGTCGAGATATGCCCGGCGGAGAAGTCCTGCATATATATCGAACTCCCCTGCGGCTTGAGCGTCACCAGATTCATGCGAAACGCAACATCATCGGGGCCGAGAACTACCCCCATACTGATCGCTTCAAGCGGCGAACGACCGGTGTAGCAGGTTTGTGGGTCGTAGCCGAATACCGACAGATTAGCGACATCGCTACCGGGAGGGAGGCCATTTGGAACCGTATGAGCAAGGCCAACTTGTCCATGTTGAGCCATTATATCCATGTTGGGGGTCGCAGCGTACTGCAGTGGGGATTTGTTACCGAGTTCACTGTAGGCAATGTCCGACATACCATCGCCGAGCAGAATGATGACCTTCATAACAACCTTTCAAAGTGAAATTAGCTTACGCGGACATATTAGTTTCCCCGTACACTGTTTGTCAATCAATCAAGACAAGGAAACCGCTTCGTCGTACTATAAAAGCGCCCCATGTCGCTACTAAAGGAAACAGGTCACTTCAAGCTGGATAACGGATAAACGTGAATGTTACCCAGATTCGGCGTAAAGGCGCCGTCAGCAAAGGGTACATTTGTTTCAGAATCTTCAAGTAAAATGGTAAATTTTTCTCTGGCGGCGTTTTCATACTTGATTTCAAGGGGGAGCGGCACCCCTTGTACAACGGCATATCTGCCGTATCTGACCTGACCACCGGCAGGAGTCGTCTTTGAAATCAGCAGCCCGTTTTCAAAGGCGGCTCTTTCCTGCTGTCCGAATCTGTTTATTCTCTCAATGGCACCGTTGTCACGCAAGGAGTCTGGCGGATCAATGTCTATAAGCCAGTGGATGTATCTCCAGCCACTGAAATCACCTTTTTCGGGCAGATCCGAATAAGTGCCGCTAAAAGCTACTCCGTTACCCGCATCAACAATCGTAACGAATTCACCGGATATAAATATTTCCTGGAGCACCGAGCCAAATGGCGAGAGAATAACGATCCGCATTTGATCCGGCTTTCGGTACATAAAATAACCACTGCCGGAAATGCTCCGGCCAGGTGCAGAGTACGAAAGCGATATTTTGCTTGAAAGTGACGTAACAGCCGCACCGTCGGTATATTCAATTTCGGCTGGCGGGCGTACTGTCAGGCAACCGGAAAGAATGACGGATATTGTCAGCAGAAACAGTGCCGTATGCACCATTTGAAAAAATTTTGATACATGTTGAGACACACCATACACCATAATCACGGTACCTCGAGTTGATGAAAACCTGATCCGAATGAAGCTCCCTTGCCGGCGTTAAAATAGCTGCCGAGGAGCAACAGGGCAAACATCGGTTCAACAAGACCGGCACATTCGACCGTACCGGTCAAACCTCCCCTGTTCAGCCGTTTGGACCATGACGGCTGAGTATAGCGGGTTTTATCGTCGAAAACAGCAACACGTTGAGCCAGGTCGGAGAGCAGTGTAAAATCCAGGTCAAGTTCTCCGGCACCGTAATAGGCGCACAACGAAGAACAGCGCCTCAATTGCGAGCGAAAAAAAACTCCGAAATCAAAACGATGGGTAATTGAGCCGTTACTTAACAGACGCAGCGGCGATTTCAGTGACAATATTACGGAGTCGGCATTAACGGTATTCTGCATAATATGCTGTCCGGAGAGAAGTATTACACTCTCAGGCAATGATGCGGCATTCGTAATCTCATGCCTGGCACCTTGATAATCGATACTATGGGAACGCAGCGTAAATTTTTCAGGTGGCAAAACCGCGCTGACGCCCGCTTCAACCATACGGAGCAGCGCTGAATGAAAGAATCCGATGTAGTTGACCGCACTGCCGATAACGACCAAACCTGCTGTACAAGACAAACTGTTGCCGTCCATGCCGTCAATATACAAGGAAAAAGGTAACGAAGGTTTTTGATGGAGCCGTACAATTTCAGGATCGGAAGACAACTGTTGGCCAAAAACTATCCGGTAAGGACACCCGATGTGCAGGCCGCAGGAAGTACAGGGCTCCTGCTTGTTCGGGCAGCATGCCCCCTTGAACAGCTCTTCAAAGTTCCGCAGAGCACCGTAGAGTGCGGCAGTCAACTGAACGGGAGAATCCGCAATAATTTCACATTCAATGCGAACAAAATCCAAATCCACTGAATTCAGGCTCCAAAAAAACGGGGCAGCCTTGTGGCCGCCCCGAAAGTACAATACAGAACATACAAATATCAGGCAAACTGTGCCTTGAGAAACTCACGATTCATCCTGGCGATAAACTTGACGTTAATCCCTTTCGGACAGGCGGCCATGCACTCGTAGTGATTGGTGCAGTTGCCGAATCCGCATTCCTTCATGGCATCGGACATATTATTCACACGCTCTGCAGCCTCGGCTTTACCCTGGGGCAGCAGTGCCAGCTGGGAGATCTTGGCACCGGTGAACAGCATGGCAGCCCCATTCGGGCATCCCGCTACACAAGCGCCGCATCCGACGCATTCTGCGGCATCCATGGCTTCGTCGGCAACCGGTTTCGGAATAAGAATCGCATTGCCGTCGGCAACGCCGCCGGTATGACAGGCGGTGTAGCCACCGGCCTGGATGATCTTGTCCAGGGCGGAACGATCAACGATCAGGTCACGGATGATCGGGAAGGCACGGGCTCTCCACGGTTCGATGTAAATAGTGTCGCCATCCTTGAATTTGCGCATATGCAGCTGGCAGACCGTCGTACGATCCTGGCCGCCATGAGGTGCTCCGTTGATAACCTGTGAACACATGCCGCAGATACCCTCGCGACAGTCATGATCGAAAACGATCGGATCCTTTCCGGCGTAGATCAGATCTTCGTTGACGCAATCGAGCATCTCCAGGAAGGAGTGATGCTCGGTGATGTTTTTTGCGGTATAGGTCTCGAATTTTCCGGGATCGTTGGCTTTTTTCTGGCGCCACACGATCAGTGTCAATGTCATGGTCTTGTGATCGCTCATTATTTGTAGCTCCTTACGGCGAGATGTACATTATCAAACTTCAACGGTTCTTTATGCAGTTCCGGCTCCTTGCCGACACCCTTGTACTCCCAGGCGCCAACGTAGCAGAAGTTAACATCGTCACGCTGCGCCTCACCAGCATCCTGATATTCGGTGCGGAAATGGCCGCCGCAGGACTCGTTGCGATGCAGGGCGTCACGGCAAAGCAGTTCGCTGAACTCGAGGAAGTCGGCGGTACGGCCGGCATTTTCCAGCTGCTGGTTGAGTTCCGCGCCGCTGCCGGTAACCTTGACATTCTTCCAGAATTCTTCGCGCAGGGCGGGAATTTTCTTGAGGTTTGTCTCCAGAGATTCCTTGGTGCGGGCCATACCGCAGTTTTCCCACATCAAGCCGCCGACTTCACGCATGAACTCGAACACGGTCTTTTTACCGTTGATGGAGAGGTATTTATTCTGCTCCGCCTTGACATCCTCGGCAGACTTTTTGAACTCGGCGTGGTCTGCCTTGACCTGACCCGGCTTAACCGTAGCCAGGTAGCCGCCGATTGTGTAGGGGATAACAAAATAACCGTCTGCAAGACCCTGCATGAGCGCCGAAGCTCCAAGGCGGTTGGCGCCGTGTACGGAGAAGTTGGCCTCGCCCAGTACAAACAGGCCGGGGATGTTGCTCATCAGGTTGTAGTCAACCCATAGACCACCCATGGAGTAATGCGGGGCCGGATACATGCGCATCGGGCGCTTGTAGCCGTTCTCGTCGGTGATTTTCTCATACATCTCGAACAGGTTGCCGTAACGTTCACGGATGGTATCTTCACCAAGCCGCTTGATCGAGTCGGCAAAATCCAGGTAGACACCACGCCCACCGGGACCGACGCCGCGACCGTCATCGCACTGCTCCTTGGCGGCACGGGAAGCGATATCACGTGGTGCCAGGTTCCCGTAGGAGGGATACTTGCGCTCCAGATAATAATCACGGTCATCTTCAGCGATCTCATTAGGATGTTTGCCGCAATCTTCCTTCTTCTTTGGAACCCATACGCGACCGTCGTTCCTGAGCGACTCGGACATCAGGGTCAGCTTGGACTGGTAGTCGCCTGCCTGCGGGATGCAGGTCGGGTGAATCTGGGTGTAGCAGGGGTTGGCAAAGAAAGCGCCTTTTTTGTGGGCTTTCCAGTTGGCCGTAACCGAGCACCCCATGGCGTTGGTGGAGAGATAGAAAACGTTGACGTACCCGCCGGTGCAAAGGCAGACGGCGTCGGCAGCATAACTCTCCATCTCGCCGGTTACCAGGTTGCGCACCGTGATGCCGCGCGCCACGCCGTCGACGACAACCAGATCTAGCATTTCGCGACGGTCATACATCTTGACCGTGCCGGCCTTGATCTGGCGGGAAAGAGCTGAGTAAGCGCCCAGCAGGAGCTGCTGGCCGGTCTGGCCACGCGCGAAGAACGTACGGGAAACCTGGGCGCCGCCGAAGGAGCGGTTGTCAAGGTAGCCGGCGTAGTCGCGGGCAAAAGGCACACCCTGTGCGACGCACTGGTCGATGATGTTGTTGGACACCTGGGCAAGACGCCATACGTCAGCCTCGCGGGCACGGAAGTCGCCCCCTTTGATGGTGTCGTAGAACAGACGATAGATCGAATCGCCGTCATTCGGATAGTTCTTGGCGGCATTGATGCCGCCCTGTGCGGCGATGGAGTGAGCGCGGCGAGGGCTGTCCTGATAGCAGAAAGCCTGGACGTTGTAGCCAAGTTCGCCGAGAGACGCAGCGGCAGCGCCACCGGCAAGGCCGGTACCGACGACGATCACGTTATATTTGCGCTTATTCGCGGGATTGACCAGCTTCAGATCGAAGCGGTGTTTGTCCCAGGTTTGTTCAATAGGTCCGGTTGGACATTTTCCATCAAGTATCACAATAACCCCCTTAACCTTTCAGAATGCCGGCAAATATTGTCAGCGGGATAGTAACATAACCCAGGAAAAGAACGAGAGCGACCAGCGAGCCGAGTTTAACAATAACCGGCTGAGATTTGTCGCAGCTCCAACCCATGGTTTGGAAAAAGCTCTGGATGCCATGAGAGAGGTGCAGAAACAGAACGACCATCGCGCCGGCGTATATGAATGACACAAAGAAATTCTTGAAACCGGAGACTACCATTCCCAGCACATTGGGAACCATCTCATTGTGCAGTGGCACAAGATGCTTTAGAGCGGCGGTTTCCGGATATATTACCTGGAATGTAAAATGTGCCAGATGATATAGAATGAAAAGACCGATAAGAGATCCGGTCCAGATCATGTTTTCACTGGCAAAGGTTGCTTTCTGGACAGACTTGACCGCGTACTGCTGGGGACGTCCACCGCGGTTTTCGATGGTCAGCTGGATTCCAAACCAGATGTGAATGCAGACCATGGCCAGCAAGGCCAGGCGGAAACCGATGATTATGGGCAGCGGCATGCTGTGGAGGTGTTCGGCATAGGCGTTGATACCGCCATTGAGCCACCCGAAGATGGAACTGTTACCGAGCAGATGGACGACAGCGAACAGAACCATGGCCTGGCCTGTGATCGCCATCAGGATCTTTCTGCCGATGGATGACGAGATGAATTGCATGGCATTCCTTCCTTTTTAGTTAGTTTATTCTTTGCAAAGTGAATTTTGCTGATACGGCGAGGACTCCTGGAGTGTGGTCAAACAGTGCATCGGGGGACCGCGCCAACAAAATCTGGAGACAACTTTCATTCGTAAACCTCCTTGATGAGTTTTATGTGGATGCGTCGATCAGAGTTGGTGGCGCACTCAATGTAATATTCTCGATTGAACCGCGGTGATACTAAACATCGTTATAATAAATTGCAACCTTTTTGTGTATACAGATCGTATTTTAACCCGGTACTGACCACAGTTGATGAAACTACAAGCATAAGATGTCAATATTGACATCTTATGCTTTATTTTCTATTGTAAACTTATGCCTTTTTTTATGGGCCTCTGCATTTTCAATCGGTTTTACAGTTGGTTTTCGGTCCAACTGAAACTACTCGTTGAGGAAAATCAAGGCGTAGTGGCCACCAGGCCTATTTGGCAGGAAAAAATAAAAAAACCCTCAGAATAATCCGAGGGCTAAAAAAAAAGGAAGTGGCATTTGACCTTCCCACTTATAAGCTTTTTTAGTTCTTATATTAGGTACTTTGTCTTCCTGCTACTTCCTGATTTCAGTCTACTCTTCTCAAATAAAAATGCAACAACTGAATTGAAGGCAGTCAAATCAGCGACATCAAGGCTGATTGATCTCTCGTCGTAAGCCGTCATGGATTTTTTTCGAATTTTGCATCGGAGGCAGCTGGCTATTCGCATGGTTATTCGCAAAACCACTCCCCATGGCTGAAAAAGCGGCTAACGACTCTTCCTCCATACTCACATCTGCGGCAACAAAGTGGAACAGGGCCGTACATTATTGGGTCGGTTTGAATTCCGGGAAGGAATATTTAAAACTGTAGGCTGAGCCCTGAATATACGTTAAGGGTATCGAAGAGGATTTCTGAACTTCCTGTCTTTTCTGTTATCCTCCCATAAGTCTTTCCATTGTTCCTGTGGAGTCCTTCCGTCACCATACTGGATTATGACACCATCCTCTCTTTGGTAAGAGCAAGACCATCCAGGTTTATTCGCTCCGGTAAAGGTAGGGTAGTCATGAGGGTGGTCTAAAGCATGGTATGGCGATGAATAGGTTCCATCATCCTTTGGAGGTGGACAGCGTTCATCCCCACTATACCATTCAGTATGTTGAAGTGAAGCAAGTGACGCAGTAATAATCAAAGTTTTAAGAGATATCACTTGAAGCTCCTCCCATCTAAGAATATCACAATGAAGGAAAACGCCACAAGAGCTGACCTTACACCGCTTTAGACAGAATACTCAGATTTCTCATACGCCTGTAGTGTCAAGCAGGAATACTCGCAAATTGCATTTTAAAGTCCATTCTGTTAGTAAGACATTACAAAACAAACTCTGGAAAGATAATTGAATCGGAGTTTTGGAGATTTCATGAAATTTACGCTTCTTAAACAAGACCCCCATTGTTCGGCACGCCTCGGAATTGTCAGCACAGCTCGCGGCGACATCCAGACCCCGATTTTTATGCCGGTGGCAACTCACGGCGCCATGAAACCTCTTACGCCGGCACAAATAAGAGAGACCGGTTCCCAGATTATCCTTTCAAATACATATCACCTGCATCTGCAGCCTGGAGAAGGGCTGGTAAAAAAAGCCGGCGGTCTGCACAAGTTTATGGCGTGGGATAAACCGATCCTGACGGACTCAGGCGGGTTTCAGGTATTCTCCCTTCCGAACAAGCGCATCACCGAGGATGGCGTCTTCTTCAAACATGAGATCACAGGTGCCGAAATATATCTCGATCCGGCTTCTGCAATCCGTATCCAGCAGGATCTGGGTGCCGACATCATCATGGCCTTTGACGAATGCATCCCCTACCCGTGCGACAAATCCTATGCCGAAAAATCTACCCTGAAGACCATCCGCTGGCTGAAGGAATGCCGGAATGCCATGACCGATAACGGCCAGGCCCTGTTCGGCATCGTTCAAGGAAGTGTGTTTGAGGATCTGCGGGAGATGTGTGCTAAAGAAATGCGCAAGCTCGACCTGCCGGGCTATGCCATCGGAGGGGTCAGCGTAGGAGAAGGACTGGAACTCCTGAAAAAAATTGTCGGATTTACCACCCCTCACCTTCCGGAAGACAAACCGCGCTATCTGATGGGTGTCGGCCTGCCCGAGGACATTCTTGAAAGTGTCGAACGCGGCATCGATATGTTTGACTGCGTCATTCCGACCCGCTATGCCCGAAGCGCCACACTTTTTACCCGTCGCGGCAGAATCAGGGTGACCAACAAAAACTACAAGCGGGATTTCTTCCCGATCGATCCGAGCTGCAGCTGTTATACCTGCCAAAATTTCACCAGGGCCTACCTTCACCACCTCTTTGTCTCCAATGAAGTTCTCTCGGCGGTTCTGGCAGCTATTCATAATGTCCATTTCTATCTTGCGATGATGGCCGAGATTCGTTTCGCAATCGGAGAGGGGAAGTATCCGGAGTACAAGGCAAGGTTTCTGTCAGAGTATCAGCGAGGAAGTTAAAACAATCGCGGACCAGTCACGCTTCATTTGGAGCAGCCATGACGGGATTTGAACAAACCTTCCTGGAACAAATCACCAACATTCACGGCGTTGATTTTTCAACATGGACCGGCTGGGAAAAATTGATGTCGTGGACAAAGCGGCAGGCGTGGTCAAAGGACTTTCTCGGAGGTGAAAAAATTCCAGGCCGGCTTCTGCATCCGACTACCCTGGCTGAAAAGTTGACCAAATATCTGGGCGGATAAACTATTTTCTGTTTCATATAAACGAAATGCAGCCGGCCCGTGAAAAGTGCCGGCTTTTATTTTTTTGATGGACCCGAAATTTTCAATTCCATCTGATTCGGCATTACGCGGCAATAATTCTTGACGTATGATTTCGTCTGAATTATAAGTAGCAGCTCTGGCGGAGTGGTGAAATGGTAGACACAGCAGACTCAAAATCTGCCGAGGGCAACCTCATGCCGGTTCGAGTCCGGCCTCCGCTACCAGACAAACTATAGAACAGCACCCTATCCTATTGAGATTGTGGTGCTTTTTTATTGTCCTCTACCCTCATTTCCTTAGTTCTCTTTGGCTCTCCTCACCAGATAGATTACTCAGGGTCAGAGAGGCTTTAAGACTCCAGAGAACAGCAGCACATGCAAAATGATCTTGAGGAGCCTCAGAGGAGTTGAATGGTAGCCTTGAGTGGAAATTAATTCCCTTATAAAAAACATGTCTAATATTTGCTCCTGTATCGACCAATTTTTGTCACTCTCAAATGTCTACCTATTATCTATCTTGCTGTTATTTATAGGATGTGTGCTTTGGTACGCCTTATGCTTTGTGAAATATCTCAGAAATTGCCAGCCTGTTCACAGGGTAGAAATGGAGTTACAAAGCTCATGTACTATGCAAAGTTCCAATTCTATTCAGTGGCTCAAATATATGCGATGTCTCTTGATGTTCCGGTTACGATTGTACTCGGTCAAGATGGCTTATTCTGGGTAGTTGAAACGGAATCCAAGTCCATGTATCTTCAACAGGGTTGTTTAGCCCTTGACGATAAGTCTAACAAGCAATGAGGTGGGAATGGATCAACTTTGAGGATGTACTCCAGAAAGCAAACTAAATGGGTTTGCAGATTATTCTGCAAACCCTTCTTTCGTTTCAAAGGAATTGCCCTTTTTTCCCACCCCATGGCCACCACTCATAGCGATTAATTCCGCAGAAATTTTGTTTTCGTGTAGAATTTCATAAGTCAACATTGTATTTATTTCAGCATTCAAACAACACCGCTGTTTTTCGGAGACGCTATGACATTCAATTTCAACCGGGGAGACCAACGCATCGTCAAAAAGATCGTTGCGGTATATTCACTTTTCGGTGCCCTTTGGATCTACCTGTCCGATTCCGTTTTGGGTTTTCTGGTGCGCGACCCTGATATCATTACCCGAATTGCCACTTACAAGGGACTGCTGTTCATCATCACCACCGCTGCCCTGCTCTATTGGCTGATCGGACGCTATATCTACCGTCTGAGCGAGTCCAGCAGCCGGATCGCAGCCAGCGAGGAGGAACTGCGCTCACTCATGGAGCTGATGCCGGTCGGAGTTGCGTGGGACGATAACAACGGAGCAATCAAATACCTGAACCGGAATTTTGTCGAGAGATTCGGCTACGTGCTCGCTGAAATTCCTACAGTTGAAGAATGGTTTCTCAAGGCCTACCCAAACCCGGACTATCGCCAGGAAGTTGTCTCGCTGTGGAAAGCTCATATTGCCGAATGCCTTACACACGGTACGCCGGTGCCGCCCCGTGATGTCAAGGTCACCTGCAAGGATGGCTCGGTCCGTCAAGTGATTATCAATACCCGGACGTCTTTGAATCGCACCCTGGTCATATTCACCGATATCACTGAACGGGAGAATCAGCAGGAAGAGCTGCTAAAGAAACAGAAGCTTGAATCCATCGGCGTACTTGCCGGAGGAATCGCCCATGACTTCAACAATATCCTGACCGCAATCCTGGGCAACATATCATATGCCAGCTTGTTCATCGGACAGGATCACAAGGCAAACACGCCACTGCTTCAGGCGAAAAAAGCGGCAAAACGGGCGGCTGAACTGGCGCACCAGCTGCTGACGTTTGCCAAGGGTGGGCAACCGGTTACCCACTCCTGTTCGCCCCGTCAGCTCATCGAAGAATCGTTGTCACTCGTGTTGCGCGGCTCCAATGTGCAGAGCCGGGTAGAAATCACCGAAGGTCTGCGCAACATCAAAGCCGATTCCGGCCAGATCAGCCAGGCCTTCAACAATTTAATCATAAATGCTCTTCAGGCCATGCCGGATGGCGGCACGATCTCTATCCGGGCATCCAACGCCACTTTCACGAATAATTATAACCTGTATGCACTTTCGGCTGGAGAATACGTCAGGTTTACCTTCACCGATGAAGGGTGCGGCATGCCGGAAGAAATCCTGAAGAACATTTTCGACCCCTATTTCACCACTAAGTCCGGCGGAAGCGGGCTGGGACTGGCCTCGGTCCAGTCGATCATCAGCAAGCATGGCGGACACATCTCCGTTCACTCTGCCGTAGGCAAGGGAACTACATTTGAGATACTGTTGCCCGCCAGCAGAAATGGGGCGGCAGCTGAAATACCTCACCTGGAGGAGCCGGAATCCGAAACTCTCGACGCTGGAGCAGGAACCTCGCTGCTGGTTATGGACGATGAGGAGATGATTCGGGATCTGTCGGCCGCCATGCTGGAAGAGTTGGGCTACCGGGTGTCTACCTGTGCGGACGGTGCGGCTGCAGTGTCGCTGTACAAGGCTTCTTGGGAGACCGGAGAGCCATTTTCGGCAGTTATCATGGACCTGACCATTCCGGGCGGCATGGGCGGCCGGGAAACGGCCCGGGCAATTCTTGACATCGACCCTCTGGCACAGCTGGTCGTCTCCAGCGGCTACTCAAATGACCCGATCATATCCGACTACCAGAGCTACGGTTTTTGTGCCGCAGTGCTCAAGCCGTACGGAGTTGCCGAAATCACCGCGGTCCTGGACAGTCTGGTCAGAAACGAAAAAACACCGAAATAAATATGGCTTGAAGGAAATAACGGCGCATCACCTCGGAACATACCGTACGGCAGCCCGGTATCAGACTCTTACTTCCCCCGCAGGTATTCGATCAACAACCGCACTCCTACTCCGCTGGCCCCCTTGGGACAGCAGGGCCGTGCCTTGTCGCACCAGGCGGTACCGGCAATATCCAGATGGGCCCAGCGTGCGCTGCCGACAAACTGTTTCAGGAACCAGCCGGCGGTAATACTGCCGCCGTCGCGGCTCCCGGCGTTCTTCAGATCGGCGATATCGCTCTTCATGACCTCTCCGTAGCCGTCCCACAGCGGCAGCTCCCAGACCCGCTCTCCGCAGCGCTCTCCGGCCCGCTTCAGGGCATCCACCAGCCTCCGGTCATTGCCCATCAGGCCGCTGGCCTCATGCCCCAGGGCGACAACGCAGGCTCCGGTCAGGGTGGCAAGGTCGATCATAACCGCCGGCTTGTACTTCCGGGCGAAATGCAGGGCGTCGCACAGGATCAGACGCCCCTCGGCATCGGTATTGGTGATTTCGATGGTGGTACCGGACAGCGACGTCACCACGTCACCCGGCTTGTAAGCCTTGCCGTCCGGCATGTTCTCGGCAGTTGGAATGATCCCCACCAGGTTGAGCGGCAGCCCCAGTTCTGCGGCCACCTGCATGGCCCCCAGTACCGCCGCGCCGCCGGCCATGTCGGTCTTCATCTCCTCCATCCCGGCGCCCGGCTTGATGGAGATACCGCCCGAATCGAAGGTAATCCCCTTACCCACCAGCACAACCGGGCGCTTCCCGTCCCCACTCCCGCGGTATTCCAGCACGATCAGCCGCGCCGCCTCGGCCGAGCCTCTTCCCACCGCCAGCAGGGCATTCATTCCCAACTTCTCAAGCTCTTCAAATTCGTAGACCCGGCACTCCAGGTTATGACGCACCGACAGATCCCGTGCCGTTTCGGACAGAAATGCCGGAGTGGCGATGTTGCCGGGCTGCGACACGAGGTCGCGGGCCAGCCGCACTCCCCGGTAAACCGCCGCCGTGCGTTCAACCCTCGCACCCGCCTCCTTCCTGTTGCCATCCTTCGGAAGCAGCAGGGTCATATTTTCGAAGCTGAAGCGCTCCTCCTTGTCTTTGGTCTTGTATTGGTCGAAGCTGTAGCAGCCAAGCAAGGCTCCTTCGCAGATCGCTTCCAGCGCGGTTTCCGTCCCTGCCGCCAGGTGCAGAGCGGTAGCGAATGAGGCCACCCGGGCGGAGCGCAGTGCCTGTACGGCATTTCCTGCAGCCTGGCGGAGCCGCTCGTCGTCCAGTTCGGCCCGCTTGCCAAGTCCCACCAGCAACAGCCGCTCGGCCGGCAGCCTCCCCAGGGTATGCAGCAGGCGGGTCGTGTTGACCTTGCCGCTGAACTCGCGGGTAGCGGCCAGCCTGGCAAGACAACCGTCCAGAGCGGCATCGCAGGCGGTGAACAGCCGGTCACCGTCATTCTCCCAGCAGCCGATGATCAGGGCGGGCGTGACATGTTTAAGCGGGTCGGCGGATTTCACATCAATCTTCATATGTACCTCTCAGGTATGGTTATCGTGGCCTCGCAGTAAGAAACAGTCCGGGGGCATCCCCCCTTTATATCATGGAGCCGGCATGGTTCCGCCCTGCCCGGCCAATGCATAGTAGCCATACCCTTCCGGCAGCGCAACCACGTTCTTGATGTCCAACTGGTCAATGCCCGCCACGGTTACCGACCTGTGGGCGATGGCATAGATATCCACGCCGATGATCACGGAACGGTCCACCGTGTCGGCATAAGATCCGTAGCCGCTGCTTAACACCTGGGCCGGGATCGTCCCCTGCTGGGAAATACCGCTTTCGCTGACTCTGAAGACCCTGAGCCCCGAGCTGTAGAGCCCGGAGATGCCGCCGTAGCTGAAGTATGGTATGGCAAGAATTCCCGCCGGCTCATAGAAGAGAAAAGCATGGTAATCGTAAAGTGCCGAAGACCACCCGTCACCCAGCTCAAACTCTCCCAGTAAAGCAGGAGTTGCCAGGTTCGATACATCGAACAGCTGGAGCTTGTTGCCGGTTACGCGCCCGTTGGCATCGGCCGAACGCCCCACGGTGAGAAGCCTGTTGTTGTCCAGCCCAATAAGGTGGATATAAGTGGCGAAGCCGTTCACCTTGAGTTCCCCCACCTTCCTTGGATTCAGGGGATCACTCAGGTCAAAGGTAAACAGCGGGTCGGTCTGGCGAAAAGTTACCATGTATCCCCTGTCCCGGTCGAAGCGCATGGTGTAAATCTTCTCTCCCTGGGCCAGCCCCTCGATACGCCCCCTTTCGACGAGAGCCCCGTCCTGCTCGGCCAGAACTGCGAGGCGGTTGCTGATCCCCTCCCCCCACCACCCGCCGCGGGTTGTGCCGATCCGGAGAAAGCCGCCATATTCCCCCATGCTGAACTGGTCGTTGAGCCATCCGGTCACCACGCCGCTTCCTTTATAGAGCGGCGTGCCAACCCCGTTGGCAAGGGCAAACTTGTGCAGGGCGGTCCAGGGTTCGGGATTGGCGACAGGCTGAGCTATCCCCTGAACCGGCTCGATCCAGGCCCAGTTGTTGGTGGAAGCCAGATAGAGGCTCTCCGGGGTCATGTAAATCCGGCACCAGGAACTGATCACCCCGCTGCTTGCCACGACCGGTTCTGCAGCGGCGCCGTCGAGAGCAATGACCAGGGAGAGATCGGTACCGTTACCGGACTCGGGAACGTAGATATCACCGCTTGCCACCACGGGAATGACGCTGGCCGCTCCAGCGACCCCGCCGCTATAGATGGTCCGGCTGTATGATGGAATCATCCCGGCAAGAGTCAGGGCGTCGATGCGCCGCAGGTTTTCCGCCGCAGCCATGACGCTGGCCTGATTGTAGGCATCAATGCCGTAGTTCCCCGCCGGAAGATAGTCCCAGGCGGAAACCGGAGAGGAAAGATCGATGTGATAATTTGTGATCAGATAGATGGTATCGTTGATCCTCCTGCTCCCCTGGAGGGAACCGGGAAAATCGAATCGGGACGACAATGCCGGTGCGGCCGGGGTGGAAACGTCATAGTTATACACCCTTGTTGTGGCAACCCAGGGCATCACGGAATTTGCCGCTGCAGCGGCCCTTTTTGCCGCAATTGTCGTCCCGCCGGATGTACCGACTGGAAGTATCATCGTAACGGCGTTGTATGGCGCGGTAATAATGGTGACCTTGCTTCCGGACAAGTGCAGTTCTTTGATCGGTTCCTGGAGGTCGAAGTTGCTGACAACCGCCGCAGGCTCACCCTGCTGCTGCCGCTTCAGGACCAGAAAGCGGCTGCCCCGGGCCAGGTAGATGAAACTTCCGTCAGTCTTCACCAGATCCCCCTCGTCCACCCCCTTTTCCTGGACATTGGTACTGGAATAGGAGTCGGCCGCGCCACCACCGCTCGTCTGGGGAACTGCAGCAGCTGTAGTAACCGTAGAGGAAATTGCGCCCGGAACGGCGGGTGGCGCTATTCCCGTCGCAGTAATGGCACCCACGGTCGCAAAATAGTAGCGGTTCTCCCTGTACTGGTAGCTTTTCACCAGC